>ERZ773147.2400-NODE-2400-length-16296-cov-4.203620_pt1 | contig 16296 bp, 16 predicted proteins | sample MGYA00580851_ERZ773147 | MGnify/ENA primary metagenome ERZ773147 (study PRJEB29015, sample SAMEA2737818) | human gut metagenome | biome: human gut; feature: human-associated habitat; material: faeces | place: China | collected 2012 ... | reverse complement strand
ATTTATTCCAATAGTATGTATATTTTTGCTACTGATTGAAGGAATAATTGTTTTATCAACATATATAAGAACAATAGTTAAAAATAAAATAATACAAGAATTCCAATTTGATTTAAAACTAAAGTTATTTGATCATATACAGAATTTAACATATCAAGACTTTTATAAAAATTCACTTGCAGATTTAGTACAAAATTCGACAGATGATGTAAATAATATAGTAAATTTTATAGAAAAACAATTTACATACATATTAGATATTGTATTAATAATTATTTTTGCAATATCCCAACTTGTAAATTTAGATTTAAGATTATCAAGTATTATGATTGCAGCAATTTCAATTATAATTCTATTACTCTTACATCTTCTTTATATTTTTTAATTGAAGTAACTATTTTATCTTTATATTGAATAGGAAATATAAATCTCGTTTTAGGAGTATTAAAATTTATATTTACAGAATATTTCCCTATTATTATGCTTGATATTTGATCCATTTCTAATTCTACTTTACATTTGCCATATTCATCAGTAATAGTGTTTTCATTTATAATTAATGTACCACCAACATTACCATCTTTAAAGACTTTATAATTCTTTATAAATAAGATCATATAAGATAAATAAGATACTAAAAAGTATATTGATATATATTTTAAAATATTAGTAAAAATAGTAGGTTCTATTCTGTCAACTACAAAAATATAAAATGCAAATACAAATATATATAATATACATTTAAATATTTGATTAACTATAATTATATTACCAGCCTTTTCTATCTTCTTAAGTCTTTGGCTTATTACAGTTAATTCATTATAATATTTAAATGTTTCCCTTGATGCTTCATATTTTATTTTCATTATTATCTCCCCCTTTCATTAAGTTAATGATACATCAAATTATATTTAATATGGTCACCTATAGAGCGACAAATAATACATATTATTTTTTTCTAATTGGTCAGCCGCGACTGACCAATTTCATAAACGGCAGAGTTATAGTTATTCTACTTATCTTTTCTTTTTATTCCTTTTAATAGAGTTCCAGTAATACCATTTTCTATAACACCTTTTACTGTACCTCTAGTATCAAATCCAAGTACATCATCTACTTTATCAAAAGCATTTTTAACCTTTTTTACGCCACGATCAGACATAGTTGTACCTGTTACAGCATCAGTAACTTTAGTAACAAATTTTACTGCTTCAATAGCATTATCAAACTTAATAGTAAAGTTATTTTTAATAGTTTGTATGTATACTTCTGTATTCTTTTGATGAACTTGTACCTTATTATTATATAACTTAATATCACTAATATTTACTATATTAATTACTTTTTTATCTTCTTCTTTCTTTAAAAGACTTACTTTTTTAATTTCTACCTTTTCAATTATTATCTTTTTTGAAGTAAGTGTTAATAATAGTTTATCTTCTACATCATCATAATACACTTCAGTAGTTAATAATATTACTTCATCTTCCGCTAGTTCATAATTTTCCATATTCATTCCTCCACATATATTATATCACATAAATACTTCATAACATAGACCTTAGGCTATGTTATGCCTCTTAAGACTACAGGCTTAAGAGGACATATACAAAAAGCAATAAATTTATAAAATATTATCACCTAAAATTTATTCTTAAAATCATTCATAAATTTCTTATATTTATTAAATTCATTATCCTTATTATTTATTTGAAGAACATATAATATTTTTCCATATAGTATATTTATATATTTTTCTTTTTCTATATCTATATTTCTTTTCTTTAAGTGAGATTCCAAACCAAATTTTCTTATATAATATATTTCCTGTCTTATTTCTTTACGATATTTTGCACTAACCTGTACTTTTTCATTAACTACTATTCCAGTTACATTTTGATTAGATGATTTATGTATTATATGTATTTTTTTATTATTTAATTCTAATCCTAACTTATATAACATTTTTCTTACTTTAACTATAACTTCTCTTGGATTAAATTCTCCTGAAAATGTCATATCATCTGAATATCTTGTATACGATATATTATTTTCTTCACACCATAACCCTAATACTTCATCAAACTCTTTCATTACTAAATTTGAAATATATGCAGATGTAGGAGCACCTTGCATTAGATAATCATCATAAGTACATAAATAAGTTAATATCATCCCTACTGATTTAGGAAAATATTCTATTGAAAAACAAGAATTGTATACATCTATAAAAGATATATTTTCAAAAAAATCTTTAATATCTAATTTTAAAATTAATTCTTTATTTAAATGTGGAATAGCATTATCTTTCAAATTAATACCCTTATGGTATGCTTTTGCATATTTAGATATTGCTTTATTATCAAGAATTTTTACTAATATTTGCCTTTGAATATGCTTTAAAAGTGAATTTGGTTCATATATCGTTCTATATTTCCCATTTTTCTTTTTTATTTTATATATTTTATAATTGTTTTCTATATTATTACTAATAGAATAAATGGTATTCAAATATTTCTTTTTATCTTTACAATTAAACAATTTGAGAGATAGTAAAAATTCATTACATTCTTCTTTACCTATGTATTTCCACATCTTTACTACCTCCCAACTATTGCAGTGCTCATGATATTGTAATATGGAGATGAACTCAAAGCGTAGCATAGCGAAGCGACTACATGAAATGTAGGTAAGTTCATTGAAGTATTACTATTAAATCATCTTAAATAAATTAGTCCCTTAACGACTCGTTAAAGTAGGAAATAATTCCAATCACCACTGCCGAGAATATTATATCACAATAATTTTATTTTTTATCAAATTCTTCTTCATATTGTTTAAAAAAATTATAGTATACTAATACATTAGATAGTTCTGTCCATTTTTTTGTTACAACAGGTGTATCATCTAAATCATAAATCTTAGCGTCCATTAGTTTTAATAAAAATGGTGAATGTGTTGATATTATAAATTGACAATTATAAAATCTAGTAGAGTCTTCAATAAACCTTTTTAACTTCAATTGATTTTCCGCAGATAAACTATTTTCTGGTTCATCTAATATATAAATACTATCTTCTTTTATCTCTCTTTCCCAAAACATAAGTGCAGATTCACCATTTGACCATTCAATTATATTATTATTACCTAATCTTTCTCTAACAAATTTAGACATTGATTTTCTTTTACTATCATAACTCATTTTTAATTCATCATAATTATCAAAAGAGTTACCATTATTATTAAATTTATAATCTAAATATTCTTTACTTAATCTTTCCTTTTGTCTATTAACATTTGCATTAATAGAACGAACATCTATTAAATAATCAAAAACATCATCACTTGTAATTAATTTTATTTCCATTGGTTGTTCAAAAGACATTTCATAATCACAATGTTCAACATATAAATCAAAATATGAACCTTTATCTATTGGCGACTTCCTTGATGCATTTAATTTTTGTGAAATCATATTTATAAGAGTTGTTTTACCAGAACCATTACCACCATAAAATATTGTTATTTTATCAAAATTTATCTCTTTAAATGATTTCGATGAAAATAAATGAAGTGGATAATAATTATTAAATATGTTTCTTCTCTCTTCATTAAATTCAATATTATGTTCTTGGATTTCATCTAATAATGTAAATTTTTTTAAATAAACCATTTTTCACACCTCCTGATAAATTAAATTTATTCTCCATATTCATTTCCTGCACATATATTATACCACATAAATACTTCATAACATAGACCTTAGGCTATGGTATGCCTCTTAAAACTACAGGCTTAAGAGGATATATACAAAAAGCGATAGGACTCTCGACCTATCTACATATAGCATTAATATTATGTATCTTTAAATTTAAATAATTAATTTTAATAACATTTAAAGTTTGAAAATAAAACTTGACAATTTTGTTACCTAAATGTTACCTAAAAAATTATCTAGTATGTCGTCTTAAAGTTTCATCACTAGTTATTAATTCTGAAATTGAATTTCTCTGTAATTCTCGTAATTTAGAATAACTCTCTAAAAATTGTTTTTGATCTATTTTTCCTGTATTTAAAGCATGTAATAAATCTTGATACTTTATTTCCATTAATTCATATAATTTTTTTAAATCTTCAATAGGTATAATTGCCGTAGCTTTTACTCTATTTGATGTAATATCTGAGAATTTTATAAATTTTTTTACAGCTTTATTAATAAGTTTCATCTTATTAAAACCTTCGATGCTTATTATAGCATATCCACTTAAATATTTCCACAATTTATCAATAATATTAATCACTCCCACATACTATATTTTATATTTTCTCACTTCCGGAACAAAAGCCGCTTTGCATTCTCCTCTGTCACAGCGATCACTTCTTCGCCGCTGATTCCTTTCAGCTCCGCGATCATCGCTGCCACATACGGAAGATTCAGCGAACTGTTTCTTTTACCACGATTCGGCTCCGGACTTAAGTACGGACTGTCCGTCTCCAACACAAGCTGCTCAAGCGGCGCATACTCCACCACTTCCTTCAGCTTCTTCGCATTCTTAAACGTCACAACTCCGCCAATTCCAAGATAAAGTCCCATATTCAGGTATTCCCTTGCCATTTCCTTTCCATAAGAAAAACAATGGATAATCCCTCCATGCATTCCCTCTTTCATGCATTCCTTCACCAGCTCCAGCGTATCCCTGGCTGCATCCCTGCTGTGGATCATAAACGGCATTTTTTCCTCTCTGGCAATCTCCATCTGTGCGCGAAACATCTTCTTCTGAATCTCATGTTCCCGTTCTTCTTTATGCCAGTAATAATCCAATCCAATCTCTCCGATCGCAACTGCCTTTGGCAGATGGCACAGATGACGGATCTCATTCAATGTATCCTCTGTCATCTTTTCTGCATCATCCGGGTGAATTCCAAAGGCGCCATAGACAAAGGGATATTTTTCCATCAGTTCTTCTGTCGCTTTCAGACTCTCGATCGATGCACATGCATTTACAATATGTCCAATTCCATGTGCTTCCATAGAATTCAATAATGCCTCTCTGTCCTGTTCAAAAGCCTCATCATCATAATGTGCATGTGTCTCAAAAATCATATGTGTTTCCATCCGTCTTTCCGCTCCTCAATCATAAACTCTCATCTCTGTTTACTCCGTCAATCTGTTCAAACTCCATTCCCGCACGGATGCTTCCTCCATGCAGAACTCTTGTAAAAACACCCTCTCGCGGCATAATACAATCCCCCATCTTCTGAAAGATTGCACATCCATGATGGCATTCCTTACCAATCTGCGTCATTTCCAGAACAACTTCTCCACAACGAAATCTGGTTCCAACCGGAAGTGATGAAAAATCAAACCCCTGCACTACAAGATTTTCTCCAAACGCTCCATCCTCTACTTCGGCACCTCTCGCACGAAAAGCTTCTATTTTGTCATAAGACAGAAGGCTGACCTGTCGATGCCATTTGCCTGCATGTGCATCATTTTTAATTCCCCAGTCCTCTACAAATTCTGCTTCCTCTACCGGATGTTTCTGCGTACCCTTTTTTTCACTGATACAGACTGCTTTTATGATTCCTTCCATACAAAATCACCACTCTTTCCACCTGTTTTCTCTACTAAATGTATCTCTGACATAACCATATGTTTGTCAATTGCCTTGCACATATCATAAATCGTTAATAAAGCAATCTGTACTCCTGTCAGTGCCTCCATCTCAACGCCTGTTTTCCCTGTTGTTTTGACAAGACAGACTGCTTTGATCTCTTTGGTTTCTTCTAGCATTTCAAAATCAACTTTACACTTTGTAAGCATCAGAAGATGGCACATCGGGATCAGTTCAAATGTCTTCTTTGCCGCCATGATCCCTGCGATCCTTGCAGTTCCTAAGACATCTCCTTTTGCCATACTTCCTTCTTTGACTTTTTCAAAGATCTCATCATTAACTTTGATCTTTCCTTGTGCGATCGCTGTTCTTGTTGTTTCTTTTTTCTTCGTCACATCGACCATGACCGCATTCCCATGCTGGTCAAAATGTGAAAATTCTCCCATTTATCTTATCCTCCAATTGTATACATCTTGCTGTTTGACGGCATTTCTTCAAAATGATGTGCCTGTGGTTTTTTATAAATGATTTCTTTTAAAACCTGTTTGATCTCTTCGTCTGACGTTTCAGCCTTTCTTAACAGATCTCTTAAATTTCCTGCTTCTTCATAATAAAGACATGGTTTGATCCCACCGATAGAAGTCAAACGAATACGGTTGCATGTATCACAAAATTTTCCATGCAATGCCTCGATCCATCCGATCATTCCCTTATATCCTTCCATTGTTTCATAAACTGCTGGCCCATTTCCCATTCTTTGTTCGGTTTTGTGAAATCTGATCCCTTGATCTTTTAGGTTCTTTCTGATTTCATTTCTTGTTAATGCTATCGTTGTCTTCTTATTTCCAAGCGGCATTTGTTCAATAAATCGTATACAGATTTTATGATCTTTCATATAGTCTATAAATTTTTGAATATCCTCCATCGTCGTCCGTTCTGTCAACACAACATTTATCTTTATATTCAATCCTATATTGACCGCTTTATTAATTACTGATATGACCTGTTTGTATCCATCGAATCCTGTGATCTTTTTATATTTCTCCTGATCCATAAAATCAAGACTTATATTGATCCCATCCACTCCTGCCTCTGCTAATTTCACTAAATCTTTTGATAATAAGATTCCATTGGTTGTTAACGTAACTTTGTTAACTCCATCCGTTTTCTTTAATTCACGGATAAAATCTGAACAACCTTTTCGTACCAACGGTTCGCCACCTGTGATCTTAAATTTGTCAATTCCAAGCGTTGTAAGAATCTTACATACTCTTAGGATCTCCTCATATCTTAAAATCTCCCCATGTGACAACATTTCTTCATGATCAGGGCGGCAATAGGTACAATATAAATTGCAACGATCCGTAATCGATATTCTTGCATAATCAATGGTTCTTTGAAATTGATCTTTCATCTCTTTCTCCTATCGTTATTCTCAACCAAGAATAACGCCTGCCTAAAATCAGACAGGAAAAACCATGTTTTAACATTCTTCCTGTCTGTTCGTTCTTCTATTCTAATATGATTGATTTTTCTTCTTTTTCTTCTATGTACCCAATTATTTTAGCACATGGAATTGTATTTTGTAAATCCTCTAATAATTTTTTTGCATCATTTTCGCTAACTGCGATCATCAATCCTCCAGATGTCTGTGGATCATATAAAATATCTTCCAATGCTCTATTTATTTTTTTAGTTTTTGAAACACCTTCACTTGCATATTTACGATTTCTATAAGCACCTTCCGGGATCATTCCAAGGTCTGCCATAGAAAGAGCTTCTTTGTGATATGGAATCTCTTCTGTCATAAAATGAATCGTTACATCACTGCCCTGTGCCATCTCATAACCATGTCCAAGTAATCCAAACCCAGTAACATCCGTACAACTGTGCACTTCATATTTTACCATAATATCTCTGGCATATTTATTGAGCTGTCTCATCTGATCATAGATCTTATCCATTACTTTTTGATCGATAAATTCAGCCTTTGCTGATGTTGTTAAAATTCCAACTCCTAACGGTTTGGTCAAAATTAAAATATCTCCAGGTCTTGCCCCGCTGTTTGTCAAAAATTTTTGAGGATGTACAAATCCAGAAACAGATAAACCATATTTGGGCTCTTGATCGTGAATCGTATGTCCACCTGTGATGATCACTCCTGCTTCATATGCTTTTTTATAACCACCTCGTAAAATTGCCTGAATGCTTTCTTTTGGCATATCTTTTGTGACACACATGATATTTAAGGCAAGCTTTGGATCTGCTCCCATCGCATAAATATCACTGATCGCATTCACTGCTGCAATCTCTCCGAACATTTCCGGATCGTCAACGATCGGCGGAAAGAAATCCAATGTCTGAACAAGTGCTGTATTTTCATCAATTTTATAGACAGACGCATCATCACTTTTATCAAAACCAACTAATAACCGTTCATCTGATCTTGTTGGAATTCCGTCTAATAATTTTGCTAAAGTTCCAGCTCCAACTTTTGCCCCACATCCTGCACACTGGGCGAGTTTTGTTAATTTCACTTCTGTTTCCATAGACCTTATCCTCCCGTAAATGTTCATGATCTCTCTTAAACATTATCTCTTGTTACATCTTTTAACCACTTGAAACTGCGATATCTGATCAATGTGATCGGTACTTTGATCAATTCATCACTCATCAATAATACATAAACTGCCGGCACACTCCAATGTAATACAAATGCAACCAATGCTCCTAATAAAATCGAACATCCCCACATCGTTGATACATCCATGATCAAGCCAAACTTCGTATCGCCGCCAGATCGGAAGATTCCAACGACCATTGTTGTATTAAATGCCTGCGCGATCACAAAATAAGACATCACATAAAACATCATTTTCAGATAGTATCTTGCAGTTGCACTTAAGGATAAGAAAGAAATTACAACTGGAGATGCAATTAAGATCAATCCTCCTCCGATCACTCCCATCACCACACTTAAAATGATAAACCGTTTGGCATAGGCTCTTGCATGATCGAATTTTCTCTCACCGATCGTCTTTCCAAGATAGATCGCTGTGGCGCTGGATAGCCCAAAAGACACAACCGTTGCTAACTGTCTCGCCACCTGTGCAACAGAATTGGCTGCAACTGCAGAACTTCCCATATGTCCAAGAACTGCTGTATTGGCTGATGTTCCAAGCCCCCACATTACCTCATTTAAAACAACTGGGAGGGAATAGACTAAGAAATCTCTCACTAACAGTTTGTCCTGATGAAGGAAATAGTGAACTCTGAATTTTACATCTTTATTATATATTTTTGCATAACCACAAACCAGAACAAGTTCCATAATCCTTGCGATCAATGTCGCAATCGCTGCTCCACGGATTCCAAGAGCTGGAAATCCAAATAATCCAAAAATAAAGATCGCATTAAAAACCACATTGCATAAAAATGATACTAGATAAACAACTGTTGCCACGATCACTCGTTCAATGCTTCGCATGACATATAAATATACATTGGTAATTCCCATGATAATATATGAACATGCAACGATCCTTAAATACTTAACTCCTTCTGTGATCACCTGTGGATCATTTGTAAAAATTCTCATCAACGATGCTGGAATTGTAAATGCTGCGATAGTAAATATCGCAGTTATGATCACTGCTGATCTAATCCCTAATGCCAAGATCTTTTCAATCGTTGTCTTGTCACCTTTTCCCCAGTATTGTGCAGTAAGAACGGTTGCCCCCGATGTTAATCCAAACAAAAACAGTACCATAATGTACTGAATCTGGCCAGCAAGAGAGGCCCCTGATAATACTTTTTCACTGACTTTTCCAAGCATCACAACATCGGCTGCTGTTACTCCAACGTTGATCAGATTCTGCAATGCCATCGGAACGACCAGTGCAAATACATTTTTATAAAAATCTTTCCATTTGATGCTTAAATCATTCAATCTTTTTCTCCTGTTCTTTTCATTTCCTCATAATAGGATATAGAAGCTTTGTCTGCTTGTCAAGCACATATTGCCTGCCTGTATTTCATTTAGTATCCCCAAAAATGAAAAATAAAAACCACTTAATAAAATCATCTGCAGATTCATCATTGCGATATTTATTAAATGGTCTTTACCTTTATAATTAGAATTTAATTTTTTGGCATTTATAGATATGTAGTTTATTCTTCAATTTTTAATGCTTCTTCATTGCTGAGCTCTTTGCCATCTTTTGTTGTTGCAACATAGTAGATATCGCCTTCTTCTGGCTGATAATAGATATCTAAATTTACGATCGTGTTCATTTTAACACCAGCTGCTTTTAAATTTTCTTTAACAAGTTTCTCTGTGTCTTTTACATCTATGTTGCGTTCCTGAAACTGTACTTCGATTTTTGTTTTCATACTACTCTCCTTCTTCTTGATCATCTACTCTTTATGTCAACTCTTGATGTGATTATTATTAGATTCTTGTATGCGTACATTGTATTCTACATACGATTTATAATTCATATTATAGCCTTTTTTTCCAATTTATTCAACTTGAATCTGATTTAGTACAAAATCTATCTACTTTTCCTTGATCTTTTTTCCATAACTTTTTGGATGATCATATCTGCGATCCACCCACATAAGAGCCCAATGATCAAACCTCCTAAAACGTCCGTTGGATAATGAACGTATAAATACATTCTTGAAAATGCGATTAAAACAGATACTATCAAAGCTCCTGCTGCCATTCTCTTTCTTCCCGCAAAATACAACGCACTGACCGATGCAAATGATGCAGCTGTATGTCCCGATGGAAAAGAATAATCCTTCAATGGTGTGACCAACAGCTGGACCGTCTGATTAATGCTATATGGTCTTATTCTTGCCACGATCGGTTTTAAGATCACATTACAAATGATCAAATCTGCAATTAATGCAACTGCCATGTATACTCCTGATTTTCTTGTTTTTGGTATCAGTAATAAAATGACTGTTAAAATGATCCATACGATCCCTGCATCTCCCAGTTTCGTAATAGCTACCATAAATCTGTCTAATAATGGAGTATGGATCGTTTGAAGTTTGTCTAAAATCTGAAATTCAAATCCCATAATGATTTTACTCTGCCTTTCTTTTTCTATTATAACATTGATTCTTTGATTTTATAAAACATTGATACATAGGTTGTATCCTTAGATTCTAAAATATGCCGTACTCCTATTTCTCGAAGCTGCTTCGTTGTCTTTTCTCCAATACTGATACACGGAATATTCTCTATCCATTGTTGCTTTTCTTCTCCTATCTGATCAAAAAATCTTCGAGCTGATGATGCACAGGTAAAAGAAACACTTCGGATATCTTTCATTTCTGGAATTTCACTTAAAATCTTTCTATTATTTTCATACATGACCTTTTCTGTTACCTGACAGATCGGTGTAAGGGCTTTTTTTAATTTTTCTCCACCAGATATGCCTTTACAGTACCAGACCACATCCTTTGCATCTACTTCCTGTTTCATAAGTTCGGAAAGATTGATCTCTCCTGCTTCTTCTGGCATAAGATCTGCTATAATCCCATATTGCATCAAGACATCTTTCGTCTTTTTACCTACAACGACAATTTTTTTATCGAAGAGATCTCGAAGATCCAGATTCGAAGATTTTATCTGTTTCATAAAACCATGAACTCCATATCTGCTTGTAAAAATCAGATAGGTCACTTTCGCTAATTCCTCTGTGGAAATCCGGTCATATCTATAAGAAATCTCTCCTGTCTGAAGTTCCTTGACCTTACATCCATGATCTTTTAATATCTGCGCTAACTTTGATGGCTGATCTCCTATTTTGGTAACTAAATGACAGGTTGTATCTTCTGGTTTTTGAATCTGTTTTTGAAGTTTCACAACCTCTCCTACAACAATGACTGCTGGTGATGAAAGTTTTTCTTGCTTTACTTTTTCATGAATCGTATTTAATGTTGCTTCACACGTTTGCTGCTTTGTAGATGCTGCACTAGAAACAACTGCAACAGGTGTATTGGCATCCATTCCATTTTTTAATAGATTCATTGTAATCTCTTCTAGTTTCGAAAGTCCCATTAAGAACACTAAGGTTTCTTCAGACTTTGCCATAGATGCAAAATTAAGATCAGATAACTGATTTCTTCGATCATGTGCTGTCACAACACGGAATCCTTTGGAGATTCCTCGATGAGTTACAGGAATCCCCGCAAGTTCCGCAGCTGCGATACAGGAGCTGATTCCTGGAACAACTTCACAATAAATTCCATGATCGGCTAAATATATGGCTTCTTCTCCACCTCTTCCAAAGACAAATGGATCCCCACCTTTTAAACGCACTACGATATCATATTGTAATGCTTTTTGTGCTAATAATTCATTGATCTGTTCTTGTTTCATCGTATGATGATGATTTTCTTTTCCAACATAGATATGTTCGCATCCTTCTTTTGTTTCATCTAATAATTCTTGTGGAATCAATCTGTCATAAATGACACAATCCGCTTTTTTTAAGATTTCTTTTCCTTTGACTGTGATAAGTCCTGGATCTCCCGGTCCTGCACCAATTAAATATACGATTCCTGCCAGCTGTTTTTTGATATTTTTTACTGCCGTTTGTGCTAAGATCTCAGGGCATGTTCCATAAACTTTCGTATATGCCTGTTTGCTTCCATCTTCATTTCCAAACATAGCATATAGTTCGTACCCTTGATCTGTCTTTTGACATCTGGCACCTGCCGGAGTATGACAACTGCCTCCCATTTGTTCTAAGAAATTTCGTTCTGCACATACTTCGTTCATTGTTTCTTCATCACAAAATACATCCAACATCTTTTGCAATTCTTTCTGATCTTCTCTTACTTCCAAAGCCAGAGCACCCTGTGCTGGTGCTGAGATCATGTCTTCTGGCGCCAGATATTGCGTGATCACATCTTCCATTCCTAGTCTTTTAAGACCTGCTGCCGCAAGAACGATTCCATCTAATTGTTGTTCCTCCATTTTTCGAAGTCTCGTATCAACATTCCCTCGAATATTTATAATCTGAAGGTCTGGTCTTAACTTTAATAACTGAAATGCTCTTCTTTTGCTTCCTGTTGCTATCACAGCACCTTCTCGTAATTCAGACAGATGTTTCGCTGTTCGAAGGATCAACACATCTCTTGGATCTTCCCTTTTCCATACTTTTGTAAAAACAAGGCCTTTTGCCGGGGTTGACGGCATGTCTTTCATGCTGTGAACTCCCATATGGATTTCCCTAGAAATGATCTTTTCTTCAATCTCTTTGACAAACAGACCTTTTCCACCAATTTTATCTAATGGTTTATTCTGAATCTTATCACCTTTTGTTTTAATGATCTGGATTTCAAAAGTGTGTTCTGGATAAGCTTTCGCTAATTTTTCCTGAACATATTTTGTCTGGATCAGTGCAAGGCGTGATCCTCTTGATCCGATGATATATTTCATAGCTCATTTTCCTTTCTTTGTCTCTATCCCAAAAAGCTGTTCTACCATCTTCTTATAATCTGCTTGTTCCTGTCTTGTTTCTAAATGTTTTAATTCCTGAATCGGTTCTTTGATCATGCGCTGCAAGGATGCATTTAACACCTTCTTTAGAAGTTTCTGCTCTCTTGTTCCAAAATCTATTTTTCTTGATAAATATGAATAACTATCTTCCACGATCTCTGTACATTTTTCCTGCAAGGAGCGAATTGTTTCTTCCATTGGTGCCTGAAACAGCCACTGCATCGTTTCTTCTTTTGCTTTGCTGATCATCGTATTGCTTTGTCTGCAAAGTTCTTCACGTTCTGACTGATTTGCTTTAGAAATCTCTTTGATCGTATCTAAATTGATCAGATTTACCTTTGAGTCATCTGAAAGTTTTGGATCAATATCTCTTGGTGTTGCAAGATCTAAAAATGTAACTTGTTTTTCTGGCGTATAATATTCTTGTTTTACAACCACATGTGGTGCTGATGTTGCAGATACTACAATATCACATTGTTTCATGATCTCATATCTTTGTTCGTAAGAAATGATCTCAATCTCTTGAAACTCTTTCTGAACATTTCCTGCATGTGCCAGTGTTCTGCTGCATAAATAAATCTTGCCTGCTTCATATTCCTGCAGATAACGAAGTGCAAGAACTGCAGTATCTCCGCTTCCGATCACCAAGACCATTTTGTCTTTGATATCACATATTTTCTGTAATTCACAGATTCCGATATATCCAACAGATACTGGTTTCTCACTTATTCTAAACGTTGTTTTTACCTTTTTTGCACAAGTAATAGCATCTCTTACGACTTTATTTAGTTCTTTCTTGCTAAATCCCATGGTTCTTGAAAAATCCAAGGCATCTTTTACCTGTCCAAGAATCTGATCTTCTCCCAGTACCATAGATTCTAATCCTGCGGTTACTCGAAACAGATAAGAAACTGCTTTATCTTCTTCGCAATGTCTGATATATTGCTCGATCTCTGCTTTATCAAACATATCACAGTATATATTTTGTATTTTTTTGATCTGTTGTTCATCATCAAAAAAATAATAAATCTCACTGCGGTTACAGGTCGATAAGATCATCACCTGTTCAACCCCGATTTCCTCTGCTTTATGAAAAAACTCAAGCTTCTTCTGATCCGTAAATGAAATTTCATCACGAATAGTAAGATCTGCATTTTTATAATCAATTCCTAGAAATCCAAACTGCATAGAGCCTCTCCTGCAAGTTTACATGTTTTCTCAATATCTTCTTCTGTATGTGCGTTAGAAATAAACATTGTCTCAAACTGAGATGGTGCAATATAAATTCCGCGATCTAGTAAATATCCAAAATAATCTGCATACTGTTCTGTATTGGATGTCACAGCACTTTCAAAATCTCTGACTTTCTGGTCTGTAAAGAATACACTCATTAAAGATCCAATCTGATTAACACAAATATGTCCTTTTCCTGCTTCTCTTGCTGCATCAGCAAGTTTTCTTGTTTTTTGCTCTAGTCTTTCGTAAATCTGCGGATCATTTTTTAAGATATTTAATGTCTCAATTCCTGCCGTTGTTGCAACTGGGTTTCCTGACAATGTTCCTGCCTGATAAACTGGCCCATCTGGAGAGATCATCTGCATGATTTCTCTTCTTCCGCCATACGCACCGATCGGCATTCCTCCACCAACAATTTTTCCAAGTGTTGTGATATCCGGCTTGATATTATAATACTGCTGTGCTCCTCCTAGAGATAGCCTAAAACCTGTAATAACCTCATCAAAGATCAATAATGATCCGTGATCTTTTGTAATCTCTCTTAAAAATTCGAGAAATCCTTCTTCTGGAAGTACTAATCCCATATTAGCTGCCACCGGTTCTACGATCACTGCTGCGATCTGATCTTTATTTTCATCAAATAGTTTTTGTACAGAATCTTTGTCATTGTATTCTGCAACTAATGTATTCTTCGTATCATCTTTTGGAACCCCAGCACTATCTGGAACGGATGTTGTAAGTGCTCCCGATCCTGCTTTTACTAACAAACTGTCGGAATGTCCATGATAGCACCCGCGGAATTTAACGATCTTATCTCTCCCTGTAAATCCTCTGGCTGCACGGATCGCACTCATAACAGCTTCTGTTCCAGAACTTACCAGACGGCTTACTTCCATAGACGGGATCAATTCACTGATCAATTCTGCAAGGATCACTTCCTTCTCTGTTGGTGCTCCAAAAGTCAAACCGTTTTCACAAGAGTCCATGACTTTTTTGATGACTTGAGGATGAGCATGTCCTAAGATTCCAGGTCCCCATGAACATACATAATCTATATATTCCCTTCCATCCTCATCGAATATACGGGAACCCTTTGCTTTTTTTATAAAAATGTGATAGTGTCTAGGAAAAAGTGTATGCATTAAAATACCTGTGGAAAGGAGTATCAATTATGAAGCTTCCAGGTTATTATACGTCCGGTCAGTTTGCACATATGGCAGAGGTATCGGTACGGACAATCCGCTATTACGACCAACAGAATATTTTAAAACCTTCCTATGTAAATGATGCCGGTGCGCGGTTTTACACGGATGAAGATCTGGCGCGGCTGCAGCAGATTTTGTTGTTGAAGTTTCTGGGATTTTCGCTGGATGATATCCGGGATATGACGATCAATGATACGGACTATCATTTTATGCGGGATTCCCTGGATGTGCAACTGAAGCTGGTGCGTGACCGGATCGAACAGCTGCAGCTGGTGGAAAAGGCGATTCAGGATACTTCCGATGCGATCCAGACCCAGCACACCATCGACTGGAACCAGATGCTTGACCTGATCCATCTGACCGGTATGGAAAAGAGTATGAAGAATCAGTATCAGAATGCCACCAACATTGCTGCCAGAATCAAACTGCACAGTCTGTATTCTTTAAATAAAGAAGGCTGGTTTCCATGGATTTTCTCACAGTGTCATCTGCAATCCGGCATGAACGTTCTGGAACTCGGCTGCGGGGATGGTGCTTTATGGAAACAGAACTTCTCTCTGCTTCCTCAGGATATCCATATCACCCTTTCCGATATCTCCGATGGAATGCTGCGTGATGCAAGACGTGCACTGGGAGCCAGAGATTCCCGGTTTTCTTTCGCCGCTTTTGACTGCGAAAAGATTCCTGCGGCTTCCGAAAGCTATGATCTTGTGATCGC
>ERZ773147.2393-NODE-2393-length-16341-cov-6.715216_pt1 | contig 16341 bp, 16 predicted proteins | sample MGYA00580851_ERZ773147 | MGnify/ENA primary metagenome ERZ773147 (study PRJEB29015, sample SAMEA2737818) | human gut metagenome | biome: human gut; feature: human-associated habitat; material: faeces | place: China | collected 2012 ... | reverse complement strand
TCCAGACGGCCATCCTCCAGATACCTTGTCAGGTATGGCCACTGCTCCAACAGATAGTGAATGGCCCTGCCCAACGCAGATTTCGGCGCGGTTTTCGCCTGCATCTCATTTGCCCATGACAACAACGCGTCTAAAACAGGCTTTGCCTGCTCCAGCCGCTTTTCATATCGCTCCTCCGGTGTCAGCTCTGCAAACGCCTGCTCCAGCTTGAAAAGTCGGGAGCAATAGCATTACCTCAGATTCAAAACGCGGCCATTGATACGCGCCCTGCTCCAGTCGTTTGTACAGCAGGATGAAGCCATCTTTTTCCCAGTACAAGCCCTTGATCCGATCCCGCCGCCGTCCGCAGAACAAAAACAGCGTGTTGGTAAACGGATCTAACGCAAACTGCTGCTGGACGAGGCGTGCCAGACCGTCTATACCTTTGCGCAGATCTGTGTAGCCACAGGCAATATAGACTTTGTCTGCGCCGGGAAAATCGTTCAGCATAGGCGCAGGAGCTCCACCAGCATTTTCAGCTGCTCCGCATCGCATCCCGAGTAAATGTCCAGACTGGCACTGCCAATATGCAGCGTGGCGCAATGTTCCGAAACATTGCGAGACACCTGCTTCGGCGCCGGCAGCTCCGCAAAGGTCACGGTCGTTGATGGCGGTGTTCCGTTTCTCCGCACTCCCGTCAGAAGTTCCCGCTCCCAACGGTAATAGGTGGTTGTTGTAACGCCCCGCTGCTGGCACCATTCGCTTACGGAGAGACCGCTGCCCCGGCATTCCTGTATAGCTATGTTCCATTCCTGCTTCTTGGCTTCGTGTTTCAGTTCATTGCTTGTCATTTGCTGTACACCCCTGAATGTTATAGTGGTGGGAAGTTTCGCAACTTCCCACCACTATTGTCCCATGTCTGTCCAGCCGCCCTCAGCTTTGACGGTTACAGCGTAATTACACCTCATCATATCATTAGGCACATTATCGCAGAAGGAGGATCAGGTGGGAGCTATTGATGTTCGCGCCGATCTTGTTGACCGCGGCGGCAAGTTTCTTCTGCTCGGTGTAGTCCACCTTTCTTGATTGTGCTGTTCATTAGAATTGTTCGATAACCCTCCCGAATTGTAAATGAGAATGCCGATTCCATCGCCATTTTCATACTCTGAAGTCGGGTTATCAAACAGGTCTATTCTCTTTCCGAAAAGAGTGTGTCCACATTTGCAGGAGTCCTTTCAACAGAAAAGAGCAAAAACACCGAGATACGCGAGAATTTGCAGCCGATTCCACAACAAACGTCCGCTTTGCTTCTTAACTTATGATTTCGTCTGGTTTGTTCGAACCTCTCCCTAAGTGTCAGTTTTTCACGATATCAAAAGAGCCTACCACAGGAAGAATATATTTTTCCAGATAATCTTCTTCACCGGATCCGTCTTTGAATTTATAATGATACGCATCTATCAAAATGATGTCAGTTTCATCGACAGTGACAAAAAACTTATAGTGCCTGGCAGTCTGTCCCTTTCTTATCTCAACATCCATATAATATACGCGATAGGTGAATCCGCTCTCCGTCTTTTTGCCGTTCAAAGTTTCAACTTCATTGTACTGCGCGTTTTCATCCGACAAGGATTTGAGATAATCCTCTGCTGTCGTATTTTCGAGAAGACTGAATCTGAAGTATTCTTCATTCGAACCGTCATACAGAACATTGTCCTTCAACGTCATCTGGCGATCCGCCGCCACACTTATTTCAATATTCTCAGATTGTGTTTTCTGCTTTATGGTAAAGACCGATGTTGACAGAGGATAATCCGCCGATGTGTCCAAGGTGAACCTGATCGGTGCGTTTACAAGATTCTGGTATTTATCAAGGCTTGAGTCGGTGATGTTCAGAGAAATCTCTTTCTTTCCGGTGTCGGTATTGAGAACATCCACCGTGAAAGAAAGCTGTAATTTGGTATCCCGAAGCGCGTCACTGAGCTCGGCGTGGAAGACCTCTTCGTTGTCAATGGTATATGTGCCGGAGAAGGTGTTTTCCCCTTCGCTTTCATAATATCCGATACTCCATTCCATTTTATCGGATGAAGGGTAGAAAAGCAATGAATAGAATTTTTTGTCGTCTCCATCCATGAAATAGCTGTACCAATGCGGACTTGAAAGCGAAAGAAAGTCAATCAGCTCTCCGTTCGTCATGCTTATCGGAGCATTGTTGTCGACTTCCGAAACGGCTTTTGTGGTTTCCGAATCTCTTTCGGTATCCGTCATATTTTTTTCTGTCAGTGTTGTTTCTGCGCCGCTCTGATGAGATTCTTTCGTGTCGGGATTTCCCATACAACCGATCTGAAGCAAAAGGCACAGGCACAGCAGAATTATCATCAATATTTTCATAAATTCTCTCCTTTGGAGCCTCAAATTAAGCCAATTGTGTGAATTCAACTTAATTTGAGGCTCCGGTTACGGTGCGGTATTGAGGTTGTAGTATGTTCGTACTCGGTACAAGCAACATCAGATGTTTATACTCTATTAGTCCCAAAATTCATGACAGCTTGTTGTAAAAGGGCGAGCATACTTTACGGCAACAATTCATTGTGATGCTGCCGTCAGCGTAAAGACGTCATCTTTCATTTCAAGATGATTTCAGGGTCGAAGAATCCGCTTGTTGTATACCCATCGGAAGATGTGTATGCAGTATTCCTTGCTTGTATCCCAAAGTGCAGATGTACACCTGTAGAGTTTCCGGTTGTACCCATGTATCCTAACAACGTGCCGGTGGTCACTGGATCTCCAACACTTACTAGTGGCTTTGAATTGAAGTGCATATACAAGTGTCTGATATACGCACCTGTAGTGATCGCTGTCGTGTTGGGATTGCTCGAATTTATCCAGACACTGTTCCCAAAGTCGGCGTGTTTCTCATAGACCTTGACAACTGTTCCGGCGCAGATCGGATAAATTGGATCGCCAGGAGCATTTCTCTGATCGGAGCATTGGTAATACGAATCCCTGTCTATTCCGTAGTGCGGAGTGGATGGATTGTAGCCGCGAGCCCCTGTTTTTTTGTAGCAGGGCCAAATAAATGGTGTCACAGTTGAGTCTTGCCTTGACGGAAGATATCTACCGTGTCCAGAGTACATGTTGGCGGTATGGGAAGTCTTTATCTTCCATATCTGTTCAGGGCTTCCGGTGTAGGGCTTCCACGTAACCCTTGCCGATGTAGATGTCAAATTCGTCGGTGCGGTTAATGTGTATACACTCTTCCCATGAGCAGTCAGGTAGATATAGTAGCAATCAGACACTCCCTCGCTACATGCTTCGATTGAGACCTGAGAGTCATTATCATTGTTCAAAAGCGTGTAAAGTGTACATGGATTATCGCCAGAGCGATAAACGTTCAACCCCAAGGACGTGTTGCCGTTCATGGCGATTCTTTGCTTGTTGTTTACAGTGACCAGTTTGAACTTTTGGTCATCGGATGCAGCATCATACAGCGAAAACTGTTGATTGACTGCATATGCACCACTTCCGTATCTGTTCAACGGAAGACCTGCTCCATAATGAGAGATCAAATAGAAAGCGGTTGTTGGAAGAGCCATCTCGTTTTCTCCTTTCATTTTTATAGGTTTAACGCTCCTTGAAAAATAGAAAGCGCATAGAGTGATTCGCAGGAATAGCAACCATCCTACGGCTCAACCTATGCGCTGATATGAATGCGTTTCATTGGATATAGTACTGTCTGGATCAGATGATGTTTCTCCGACGCATTAGGCATAGGAGGAGCATGCATGCTCTCGAACACGGCGCGTTCGTAGCACTGGAATAATACCATATCGGTCACCTCCATTCATGAAATTCCACCTGATCGTTTCGAAGAGAAGTGCCTGATAGAGTATTTCTCTATCTGCCGTATATAGCATAGCATATATCCCCTGATTTATCAATAGAAATCCTTTATCCCACAACTTTTATGATTGACCCAAATTTTTTTGTTTTTTGATAGGTTTTAACAGCATAATACATTTCATCATATACTGCACAGCCTTGTGTATGATAAATAAGTTGCCACGGTAATTTATTTGCTTAAATTTCAACTTGCATTTTTGATTTTTACTTAATTTGTATTGATAACATAGTACTCATACGCCGAAGAATAAATTTTGTTGTTGCGGTCATTGGTATGGGCCGTGTATCTTCTGGTTATAGTATCGTTCAGCGTACAAAGCGTTACATGGCCACTATCTGTGTAAACTACATTTCCTGCATTACAGGCAGCAAATGTAGAGTTATCCCAATAACCGTTGTTAGTCATATAGGTTCTAAGCCCACCTGTATTGTGCCAAGCGTAGGTAGGGTCTCCATCCGTGGGGAATTCCCAACCATTTTGACCTTCTGTTGTGGGGATACCACCCGCGACCAAGCATTGAGACACAAAGCAAGCACAGTCATTATGGCAATGCCCCCAAGCTAAACAAGTATCAATCGGATAGTCCGTGTCGTTCCAATAATCGCGATCAACGTAGTAGCCATGCCCGCAATTATTTGGCGCAAGCCATCCGTCTTCATCAGGATTATTCGTATTTACGCCATATCCCGGATAGGTATGCTCCCATGCATAATTCCTTGCGGCTATACGATCATAAGTAGAAAGACCTCTCGTTCTTGCGCTTGGCATTTGAGATGACTCGCTGCTCAAATAGTTGCTGATGTCCGTCCTCGCCTGTGCTCGCATTTGGTTGGTGGTTTGAGGAATTAACGCAGTCGCATTAGCGGTAGCATTGCCGTCATGGGACTCAAGCAAAGTGATTTGGGAAAGGGTACCATCGACATAGGTAGCCCCAAAAATCAAGTCCATTGTGAGCACTGTTCCAACGCCAATGCACTCAGCAGCATCCACGTATGCATCTGCAATGTGCGTAGAAAGGTTTGCCGCCTGCGCCTCCGTGATAGGCATATCCAAACTGTCCACAATATTTTCCGCCACCATCTGAGGCGTCAAAATACTACGCTGGGTATTTGCATCCAAAGATAGTCGGGCGGTGGATTGGGATGTGGCAAACTCTACGGACTTCTGCAATTCACTTGCGGCGATAGCGCTTTGTTGGGTAACGTACTCGACGGGGATAACCTCGGCCAAACTGTTGATTTGAAGGCTGTCTTTAATACCTTCCATATAAGGCAATTCTTCCACGGAGTTGTATTTCAACGTAGTGACAGCACAAGCCGCAATTTCTGCATAAATCTCTGCGCCACTTTGTTGAAAATTGTTTACGCTGGCCTCGTAGTCTGAAATGTCGTAATGCTCGGAAAAATTGTCCGTAAACCAATCTTCCGTGTACGCAAGGATTTGGCCTTTGATTGTGGCTTCATTGCTACCAGTTTCCGCCGAAGCCATCCCCATCAGCGATAGCGAAAAGCACATGAGCAAGAAAATAGAAATTGTCTTTTTCATTTCAATGTCCTCCTTCATTGATGCGTGTACTTGACGTTGTTGAATACGGATATATCACTGTTTGGGCGCTACAAGGCAAGTTAAGTCATTGGCAACACTCCCTTCAGTTGTTGTGTCATTGGATATTTTGTAGATTGCCAAAAGAAATTGTCACAGCATCACGAACCTTTTTATATTCGCTGTATTCTTCTGGGGAACGCCATTGAACGTCTGTTGGCTCGTAAACGAAGTAATAATTTTTACCGTCTGTGGCTTCAAAGCTTATGCCGTCGCCGCCGTTTTCAAGGATTGATTGCATTTGCTCCTGATTGCATCGCTTGATGGAAAATAGCAAGCCGAAATCGGTGTGGAACTCATAGGCAGGTCTGTAATATAGCGCAATCACTTGATGCATCCATTCGTCGTTGTTCACATTATCTACAACAACTAATTCGTGGTATTCTGTCGGAATAGATATGGTCACATGTTCAACGGTGTATGTATCATACCTACTTTTCGGATTTGTTAACAATCCAAAGCATACCGCCACAACAATGATTGCCGCCGTTGCGGTAGCCAATAATGCAGACTTTTTATAGGCCATTACATTTTTTATGCGCCCTTTCACGCTACCTTCTCCAAAGGAGAGCGGTACACCTGCAATTATTTTTTTACCTGTGGCAAGCCCGAGTAGCGATGCGGAATATTCCTGACAAATGTCTGATCCCAGTTGTTTTATCACGCTTTCGTCACAGGTCATTTCCATATCCTTGCCCGCAAAAAAGAACGCAACCCATACAAAAGGATTGAACCAATGAATTGTCAAGGCAAAGAACGCCAAAATTTTTATAATATAATCAAAGTGCCGAATATGCATCTGCTCGTGTAAAATAATATAGCCACGTTCTCTCTCTGACAATGTTGATGGGAGATAGATTTTGGGACTAATCAAGCCAAATACAAACGGTGTCGTTATATGATCGACAAGGTAAATATTGTGCTGCAACCTAACTGCACCGATTAGTTTTTGACGTAACCGCATCAAAGAGGCTACACTATGACCAATCAGCAGAGCCATGCCAGCAAGCCAAACAATTTCACCAACAAATATCCATATCTGCAACGGGTTGCTACTGGCGGTGGCACTTGGAACTGGCAAAATTGAATGAATTGCATGATCAAATGCTGTGATTCCTGTGCTAATTTGCGGAGATTCCGAGTAAATTGTTGCTATCGGAACTGGGGCCACATTTATTGGCAATAGGCTAAAGGTGCTTTCAAAGGACACTGGACAAATAAGTCGAAACAGTACAACACTCCATAAGGTATAAGAAAATACCTTGGGAACTTTTTTTAAGATCAATCTTGCAAATAGCACAAATATAATGGCAAAACTAGACGCAAAACTCATATTCAAGATTTGAAAAAACACTTTATCAATCATCGTGCCACCTCCTATTTTGGTCGATAAGTCTTTGAAGTTCGTTAATTTCCGTATCAGTTAGCTTTTTTCTTCCAGCAAATGCCGTCAAAAATTGAGGCAAAGAACCGCTAAATGTTTCCTCAATAAACATCTCACTTTGCAGTGCTTGAAATTCTTGCTTTGAAAGGATTGCCGTCACCATGCCATCTTTGTTTTGAAAAATATTCCGCTGGCAAAGTCGGCGCAACATGGTATAGGTTGTCGATTTTTTCCATTCCAGTTCTCTTTCGCACAGTTTAACCAGTTCGCCGGAAGTTATCGGCTCTCTATTCCAAATTAACTCTGCAAATCTTGTTTCCATAATGCCTAACTTATAATCTACCACTACATACACTCCTTGATGGTTTAATGCCATTAGATTTATTATGAGTTTAACATTATTAAACCATTTTGTCAACACTAATATAAATTAAACTTAGGTGGGTCTATTTCAAAACTTAATACGGTTTCCAATCCACGTGGTTTATATCAGCAAGCAATCACCTCACTCCCGCTTTGGCTCTATGCTAAGGTGATGCTCGAGTGTCTGTACAATATAGCCTATATAGCGATCTCGAACATTACCGCAACTCTCCACCTGCGCCGGTTCTGGTGCAAGAGGTGTCTTTTGATGGCAAAGTACGCTTAAAAGCAAACTCAGACTCCTCACCGCCTGTGAGCAGGAAAAAAAGCCGCCAAAGCTGGCGACTTACAACAATTCTATTATATCAGAAGAATTCGTGTCTTACAAGCGATTTCAACTAAATATGCAAAAATCTATGTTTTGCATCGTGTCGCTTTGTTGATTTTATTGATTTTTCCGCTTGCCAATAAGGGCTTTCTCTGGTATGCTTTAAGTACAGAAAGGGTGAGTCCAATGAAGAGTTAAGTTCCTCTGTTGGAAGCTGATCCGATAGGGAAGATGGCTCCGAAGGTGTCAATGAGCCGCACTCTTAACCATGCAGCGTCACTCACGCAGAAGACCGTAACACGGCACTTGAAGAACGTAAGAGTGAAAAATGGAGCAGGTGGCATTCGGCGTCATGGCAAACCAAGACCCGCCCACGCAAAACGATCCAAGGAGAACTGAATATGAGAGATCCCAATATTCACGAAGGCTGACCCCTGATCGCAGTACCACGGAAACGCGATCGGGGGTCAGTCGTTTTTTAGCGTCATGAGCACTGCACGGCCACGCACAAAAAGTTCCGGACATCCGAGGATGTCCGGAACTTCTTCGTAATTATATCGATTACTTATTCCTGCTCAGAGGGTGCAGCGTCCTGTGCTTCCCTATAAAAAGCGAGGTAGCGGTCCAGATAGACCTTATTGACTACTGCTGTTATCGTATTGCGGAGAAGATCCTTCTCGTCGGACTCCGTTTCCCCAATTCCCTGCATCGCAGGCGCAACTCCAAATGCCGCACCGAGCATATTCTCAAACTCATCGCAGAAATAATCGTAGGCAGTTTGGATTTCATAGTTTTCCGCTTGAATGCTGAACATCAGTCGAAGCCCGTCCAATGGAACGACCGGTTTCACCGCCGCAATGAACATCAAGCGCGCAAGCTGCTCTGCCGAGTAGAGTTTTTTCCGGGGGGCGGGAAGCAGCTTATGCTTGACGTAATTACTTGCCATGGATGCCGTCAGTTCCACCTCCCCCAACGGCGCAAGGAAAGAATTGACGTAGCGAACTGTCTGCTCCAGGTACAGCCCCACATCAGGGATCTGTTCATAACGCGGCAGACGGAATCCGGAGATATCCTCCCTCATTCTGTTTTTCAGTTCCTTTTTCATGCTGCTATTATATATCGCCAACAAAGAGAATTCAACAGCTATTCAAAACATATTTATAAGTTATTGAAAAACCGTTGACAACAGTTTGATAATCTGATAGTCTCGTTTATATCGGTTTTTCAAAAACCGATAACAAGTTTTCAACAACTACGGAGGAAACCATATGAACAGGATTCGAATCGTTGCAGACTCGAGCTGCGATCTTATCACCTTGGATGAAGTGAGTTTTGTCAGCGTGCCGCTTACCATCCGCACGGAAACGCAAGAATTCCGCGATGATGCTTCGCTTGACGTTGAAACAATGGTAGATACCCTTCGCAGCACAACGGGGCGCTCCTATAGCGCCTGTCCGAGTGTTGCTGACTGGGAGCGGGCCTTTGGAGAAGACGATGATGTTCTTGCCTTTACGATCACCAGCGGGCTCTCAGGAAGCTTTCGAGCGGCCTGCGCCGCAAAACTGAACTGCGAGGAGAACAGTCCATCCCGAAGAATATGTATCATAGACTCCCTTTCGACCGGCCCGGAGATCGTCCTTCTCATAGAAAAAGCGGTTTCTGAATTATCGGCAGGTGCGGACTTTGATGCCGTTTGCCGTTCTGTGCAGGACTATCAGCGTCGCACGCACCTGATTTTCGCACTGGAATCCCTGCACAATCTTGCGCAGAACGGGCGCGTGGGCAAGCTTGCAGCCGTGGCGGCAGGGATGCTCGGCATCCGCGCCGTGGGAACGACAAGTGATGAGGGAACGCTTGATCTGCTGGCAAGTGCCGCGGCAGGAAAAGAACGGCGGAATTCCTTCAGGAAGAAATGGAACGGCTCGGATATACAGGCGGCCGCGTCCGAATCGGGCATTGCAGAAACGCAGACTCCACGGAAAATCTTCGCGCAGCGATTATCCGCCGCTTTCCGGATGCAAATATCCGGAGTTATCCTCTTCGGGGGCTTTGCAGCTACTATGCGGAGTGCGGCGGTGTTCTTGTCGGATTTGAAGCTTGAACATGGCGACAGAACAGCAGTCGATCTCAAAAAAGCAAAAAAGCGGGAAGGAAAAGTCTCTCTTGAAAAGGCCCCTATTGTCATGTATAATGGAGCCACAGAAGATACTCCGGATAAAGCACAGCAAGGACTATTGACAGAAAGGGGGATGCCGCCATGTATATTATTGATTGCATCACGTCCGGCTTTGCGCGAACGCGATATTGGCACAGCCTCCATGGGAGAAGCTGTCAAAATCGAACCTGTTTTAGAGGCGCGTAAGCTGGACCGAACGGTCTGCTTGCGCGCTTTTTCTATCCTCTCACCAGAGATGTATCCAAAAGCGTGCTCTCGTCAGAACGAGAAAATCAAACTGCACCGCCCATCACTTTTTTCATTGAGATCAGGCAGCGCGAAGGAGGCAGAAAATGCAGACGGCATGACATCAGAAAATGCCAGTCACAAGAACAGCGGAGCGCCCGAAAGTCTATCATTGTTCCTATTGCCGCCTTACCACAGCAGCGGCGCCTTTGGGACGGTGAAGCCCCCTCATACAGTTCCGCTGTATCAAACACATAGAATGCTATAGAAGCCCTCCCTGCTCCGTTCATGCCTGTTCTTTTCTCAAAGGGAAAAGTGCGGACATACAAAAGAGAACAAGGAGGGCTGATTTTATGATAATTGCCATAGGAATGATCGTAAGGGATATTCTGTCCGCACATCCGCTGACAGACTTTCTGGACAACGCAGAGAAATACGGACACGCTCTTGACCGTATGATCGTAGTGTATTCTCATCAGGCGGATTCCAAGGCAGTTGAGGAACTGCGGAGCAGGACAAACCTCTCTTTGATCAAGCTCCAGAGCAATGAGCGGGCTCATCTGATCATGAAGGAGATTGGCGTCCGGCATTCTTCCATCCATCAGCTTTTGTACTGCCCTCTGATCGATGCCCACGGTCTGATCCCCTACGGCTTCAACCGGAATCAGGCACTGATGGAGGCGATGTTCACAGGCACGGACTATCTGATTTTTGTGGACTCCGATGTGCGGCCGGAGGTGCTGCGCAAGACGCCGGACGGGGCGGTTCAGTCCGAGGAGATCGACTTTATCGGCGCACATCTGCATGGATTGTCTCTGGGAGCTGATGTTACCAGCAGCGATTACAGCGGCTATAACATCCTGCCTCCGGCTTCGTTTGACGGTATGAAGGACCTGCTCTGGGGACTTCACAAGGAATCTATGGCAGATTTCTGGCAAAACAGTGAGGCTCATCGCGGACTTGTTATTCAGGAAGATCAAAACGCCGAGCCGCAGCCCACCACAAAGGTTTTAGGCGGAAACCTTGGCATCCGCATGAGCGCACTGACAACGCTGCCGCCGTTTTTCTCCCCCTACTATTTCTACAACAGGACGCCGCTTCTTGCCCGGGGAGAAGATACCCTCATGGGAATGGCCGCGTCCCAGAGCCATATCAGATGTCTGGACATCCAGACACCTATCTTCCATGACACCTACGGAGATTATCCCAAGGTTCCGGATCTCCGGAATGACAGCCGTGTCCGGGACAGGCTCTACTATGCCTGTACCGGCTGGATCGGGCGCAACGTATTTTTCCGCTGGAAGACCGGACATACCCCCTCTGAGTTTACCCAGAGAAACCGCCAGCTGGCAGCAGGCGCAAAGGCACTGGCCCGCTATACAAACGACAGGCGGTTTTTGTATCTTCCGGATATTCAGTCCGCGGCGGAATCGTGGCTGCCGGATATGATCGGACAGTATCAGAAGTCGAAGGAGGCATGGAACGAACTGACAGAAAGGTGGTTTGGACGATGAAAGTATTGCTGATCAACCATTTTCCTCTGGAGGGCTCCGGAAGCGGCACCTACACCAAAAACATCGCGCTGCATCTGCGTAAGCGCGGCCATGAGGTCTGCGTCATCTTCCCGGAAAACCGGCCGGTGCTGATGCTTCCCGGCATCCGTATATTTCCCGTGATGTTTTCAACGGGAAAAGCGTCGTGGAGTTCGCTTCCCTTTAATTTCCCCTGCTTTACCACCCACCCCCAGAGCCGGACTACCTTCGCGGATCTCAGCAGCGGCGAACTGGCGCAGTATCTTACGCTCTTTTCCTCTGTCCTGCGGCAGGCGGTGCGGGAGTTTCAGCCGGACGTCATTCATGCCCAGCACGCATGGTGCCTTTCCTGGCTTGCCTCTCTGTGCGATATTCCGCTGGTTGTCACCATCCACGGGACAGACCTCATGGGCTGCAGAAAATGGCCGGTCTTCCGCGGCTTTGCGGAGGAGGCGATTGCGGGCAGCGCAAAGGTGCTTGCCATTTCACAGGACAACCGGGATCTTGCCATTTCCGTGCTGCCCTCCTGCGCGAACAGGCTGTTGCTGCTGCCCAACGGCTATAACGAGGACATCTTCTATCCGGAAGAAGTAGACAGAGAATCGCTTTTTGACTCGCTGGGTCTGCCTTACCGCGGGGAATACATTGTATTGTTTGCCGGAAAATTGGCGGAATTCAAAGGTGTGGATACGCTGCTGCGGGTGGCACACCGTTATGAGCGACTGACGGAACGGGAGATCGTCACCCTGATTGCCGGAGACGGCGAGGAACGGGAAAAGCTGTCGGATCTCCACAAGCTGCTGGGTCTGCGGCATACCTTCTTTCTTGGAAATCAGAAGCAGGATGAGTTGCGGAGACTCTACAACGCGGCGGACGTGTTCGTCATGCCCTCCCGCCGCGAGCCTTTCGGCCTTGTCGCTTTAGAGGCCATGGCCTGCGGGCTGCCTGTCATAGGCTCCAACGAGGGCGGACTGCCGGAATTTATCAACAGTTCTGTAGGCACACTGGTTTCATCGAATGACGAGGACGCCTTCTGCGGCGCGATTTTAGAGGAACTGGCTCACAGCAGAGAAGCCCCGGAGCGGCGGGCGTTTATCGCCCGGTATGCCCGCGAGAACTTCGCACAGGAGCTCTTTGTGGCAAAGCTGGAGGATGTCTATGCTTCCGTGCTTTCCTAATACGCGCAGGAGGAGCGAAACAGTATGAGAAAAACCATGATCATTCCCACCTACTGGTGCCGCAGAACCGGCGAGCTGTGGCGGGAGGGGGATGCGGTCTATGACCATCCCACGCCGGTGGATCAGGAGGGGACGCTGGAACGCACCCTGCTCAGCATGAAGCAGTTCCATGAAAAGGACTTCAAGCTGGTGATCCTGATCTGCCCCACCACGCCGGAGGTGGAGGAGGAAGCCTACGGGCAGGTGCTCCGCATCACGCGCAGAGCACAGCTGAATGCGGAAACCTACCTGTTCACGGCAGGCGACCTGCGGGAAATGACCGGGGTTCTGCGCACCGCAGGCCTGAATGACCAGGGAGCAAAGCTCCTGTCCATGTTTGGCTACTCCAACGTGCGCAACATCTGCCTGCTGGCGGCCTCCATTCTGACGGCGGACGCCGCGCTGCTGATCGATGATGACGAGGTGTTTGAACTGCCGGACTTCGTGCCGCGCTCTCTGGAGTTTCTGGGAAGACGGGTCTACGGCGACATTGTCCACGGCGTGGCGGGCTACTACCTCAACAGCAAAGGGCAGTATTATGATGATGTGAAGCCGGAGCCGTGGATGACCTATTGGGACCGCTTCGGCTGCAAGGCGCGGGCCTTTGACCAGATCATCGGCAGCGGGCCGCGCCTCAAGCGCACGCCCTTTGTCTTCGGCGGCGCCATGATCCTGCACCGGGAGCTTTTTGAGTGCGTGCCCTTCGATCCCCTTGTGACCCGGGGCGAAGATGTGGACTACCTCATCAACAGCCGGATGTTCGGCTTCAGCTTCTTTCTGGACAACACCCTGTCCATCAAACATCTGCCGCAGCCCAAGTCCCACCCCCAGTGGAAACGTCTGCGGGAGGATATCTACCGCTTTGTGTACCAGCGGGCAAAAGTGGCAGGGCAGAGAACAACGGGGAATCTGGTTCACGTCAGCCCGGAGGACTTTGATCCCTATCCGGGGGAATTTCTCAAGCCGGATCTGGAGGAGAAGATCTACCGAAGCAGCATGATGCTCTCCGCACAGTACCTTGCGGAGGGCGATTCTGACGCCGCCATGGAGGCCATGCGCAACGTCTACCTTGCCAAGCATGATGCTCCGCCGGTCTTCGACGCCTTCCGCGCTTATCTGGAAACCCAATCACAGTGGGAGAAGCTCATCCATCTTGTGCGGCAAGAGCGGTACGCCGTCCGGGCTGTGCTGGAACGGCACAATGTCTCCGCGCCGGAGATCCATCTGGACAGGGAGCACCGCCGGAAGCTCACGCAGGAAGAGCTGTTGACTGTACTGGCAAAGCTTCCTGTATTTTCCGTTTTTACGGAACAGGAGCGCACGATCCTCCATGATTACTGCCATGTGAAAACCTACTATGAGCATGAAACGGTTTTTACCAGTGGGGATCATAATGAGGAGGTCTGTCTGGTACTCAAGGGAAAGCTCCGACTGGTGGCCAACCGGGAAGCAAGCAGCGGCTCCGCGCCGCTGGAGATTGCGTACCTCACACAAGGGAGCTTTCTGGGGGAAAATTGCCTTTCCCAAAGCGTGTTCCGCCTCAGCGGAACAGCGGAGGAATTCACAGAGCTGCTGTGCATTTCCAAGATGCGGTTAAAGCGCCTTCTGAACGAGCATCCCGCCATCGGCGTCAAGCTCCTGCAATGCTTCCTCGCAAGCCTGTCCGAAAAGATCAACCGCTCCAACGATCTTAGGAAGGAAACGGCCGCATACGACTACAACGCAGTTGATATGCCCGCAGATGTCTGAATTCATTGGGTTCTGTAGGAACAGCACTTTGGGAACTTTTTCCTGTATGTTCTCGTCTTATCTGATGAAAGATCGGCCCACATACGATTTGAAAAGAGGTGTATGAAATGAAAAGACAGATATCCCTCCTGCTGGCAGCACTCCTGCTCCTTACTCTGCTTGTCGGCTGCGGCGGCTCGGGTTCCGCAAAGCCCGCAGCAACCGGCTACGCCTATGATACAGATGCGTCCACCGCGCCGGAAGCGCCCATGGAACAGGATAGCAAGTTCAACATCACAGCTGTCGTGGCGGACGATGCTCTGCGCGACGCAAAGATGATCTACCGCGCGAACATTGACCTGCAAACCACCGACTATGAAACAAGCGAAGCGGCCATCAGCAATCTCGTGCGGTCCTTCGGCGGTTACTTTGAGAGCCGCAGCCTCAGCAATCGCTCCAGCGGCTACCGGTACAGCGACTGCACCGTGCGTGTTCCTGCCGAGAGCTTTGAGAGTTTCTGCAATCAGGTCGGCGAGATGTGTCATGTGGTCTATATGTCCTCCAGCGCGGAGAACATCACCGAAGCTTATTATGACACCGACTCCCGCCTGAAAACTGCGCAGATCAAGCTGGAGCGTCTGCAGAATCTGCTTGCCAACGCGGACAACATGGCGGACATCATCACCATTGAAAGCGCCATCAGCGAAACGGAATATGAGATTGAGTCTCTCTCCGGCACACTGCGCCGCTATGATGCGCTGGTGGGCTACGCCACCATCTACATGACGCTCAGCGAAACGTACAAACTCTCGGAAAACAGCGCCGCGCCGCTGACCTTCGGTCAGCGTGTTTCCCGCGCCCTGTCAGATGGTCTGCGTGACGCCGGCGTATTCTTTGAGGAACTGATTATCGGCCTTGCCGGTATGTGGGTGTTCGTGCTTGTGGCGGCTGTGCTCGTTGTGCTTCTCATCCGCGCTGTACGGAAGCGCGTCCTCCGCAAGAAAAAGAAGGATGAACCTTCTTCACCGGAGAATCCGAATCATGACCAACCTCAAAAATGAGAATTACCCACAAGAAATATCTGACGCAGGCGTCATAGCTTTGACCTTGAAAGCGGACAAGTGCGGCTGCAACAAAGCCGCCGCAGTGCGGTTTTCATGCCGTGCTTTGATTATTAGGAGGATCTGCCAATGGCATGGACACAGGAACTCAGGCAGAGCGTTAAGCTCGCTGCGCTGCCTTTGAGCGCCATCCCGAAAAGGGAGTATTAAAAGAGCGGGTAAAGATAAAGCGGTGCTTAAAGTCTTATTGTAAGACTCGTTTTTCCTGAGCATACCTCAAGCGGGGCGGTCGCATTTCAAAGACAGCCGCATTTGCCGGCGGGATACTGAACATTAAGCCCATAATTTCCGCCACTGACGGTGAAATACACCTGCTTGGAAAAGCGCGCAGCTCTAAGATGGGAAACAATCTGCTCGTTCAGGAGATTACAAGGTGGGCGGCATTGATTTCAGCAAGCCGGTGCTGCTTGGCTACAGCGGACTCTCTGACGCGCTTTTATTGAAGTACATCGAGGACAGCCGCCACATCTGGGAGGACAATCTGAAGGAGGTCCACTACACAACGGTGGGCAGCGTGATCGGAACGCACCTCGGACCCGGCGCCGTTGTGGTGGCATTCTTCAAGAACAAATGATGCGCCAAATATGCCGGTGGGCAAGCACAGTCTGTGCTTGCCCACCTTATCTTACTTGAAAGCGCCGTTTTTCGCTCAGTCGTCTGTGCGCTGCTTGGAATCGGAATTTTGAGATGTTTCCGGCACAGTCTCGGACTCCTGACGGGAAAACCAGTCGGTTTTCTTCCCGATAATTTCCCCGGATACTGCATCGACCTTGTAGGAATAC
>ERZ773147.2392-NODE-2392-length-16358-cov-6.506103_pt1 | contig 16358 bp, 16 predicted proteins | sample MGYA00580851_ERZ773147 | MGnify/ENA primary metagenome ERZ773147 (study PRJEB29015, sample SAMEA2737818) | human gut metagenome | biome: human gut; feature: human-associated habitat; material: faeces | place: China | collected 2012 ... | reverse complement strand
ACGGTATGATCGTTCTCATCGGCGTTGTGTATATTTTGACGCGCTCGCTTGGCAAGTATCTCGGCGCGCATTACTCCGCAAAGCTCATGAAATGTGAGCCGCAGATCTGCAAGTATCTCGGCATCACCCTGCTGCCGCAGGCCGGCGTCGCGCTCGGCATGTGCGTGACGGCGCGCCAGCTCGGCGCGGAGGGCGACCTCATCCGCAACATCACGCTGTTCGCCATCCTCATCTACGAGCTGGTCGGTCCGCTGCTGACCAAAATGGCCCTGCAGGCCGCCGGCGAGATCCACCCGATGGAAGACGCCGTCAAGAACCGCCGCCAGATCAATCTGGAAAAGGCGAACGCAGAAAAGAAATAAGGCAGAGCAGCAGCCAATCTCCTGCGCCGGTGCGAGTTCTGCACACGGGAGAGGCAGCAACAAAAAGTACAGAAAAATCCGGAAGAACCCTTTATAGACTGGGTTCTTCCGGATTTTCTGCTGGTTTCACCACGATTGTCAGAGTTTATGAAAAAACCTATTGTCCGACTGATTGGAAAAATAGCCAGATTCCATCTTGTCAAATATTATTCGTATGGTATCCTAATAATTGATAGTACAAAGTCTTAATATTGCAATGCACAAAAATGCTAGTTGGAAGGCGAGGTGTATGCGCGGTAAAACGGCTCCCCGGGCAGCTGGAGCCATCCAGCACAGGCAACCGCGGCAGATGGACGACAAAGCCTCTGCGCGCAAGACACAGAGAAAACGACGCGATTGACAGGGAGGTACGAAGATGAAGAAACGATTGATAGCACTGCTGCTTGCGTTTGTGATGGTGCTTGGCCTGACGGCAACGGTGTTTGCCGAGGGCGGCATCAGCATAGCGAGCATCCAGCCGGAAGCAAATACCCACACCTACATTTTCCAGGCGGGGGGGTAGAAATTGGAAGGCAAATCATCAAGCATGACGAATCGCTGAAGGATCCGGGCGTACCGTCTGCCCCGGCGGGAAAGCGGTTTGTCCGCTGGGATCCGGCGGTCTCCTTCGGTATGCCGGTCTCCGTGACACAGACCCAAACGATCACGGTACAGGCGATCTTTGAAACAGTCTATACCGTCTATTTCAAGCACGACGGCAGGACAGTCGCGACAAAGGAGCTGACGGATACCCAGTCGTCCGTATCGACGGGCGATGTGCTCGTACCGGTCGGAGCGGATGAGAAGCTGACCGGCTGGTATATCGGCGAAACACGGTATGAAACCGTTTCAAAGGCGGATTTTCCGGCTGGCAGCGATACGCTGACCCTGACCGCCAGAGTGGAAAAGGGGCACTGGATCCATTTTAACTCGGACGGCGGCAGCTACGTTGCACCGCAGTTTGTGACCGGCAATACGATCCAGCCTGCCGACCCGACCAGACCCGGTTTCTCGTTTGAAGGCTGGTACGAGGAAAGTGGAAATCGGTTCACATTTGGAAGCCCGCTGACGAGCAATATCACGCTGACTGCCCACTGGAAGAGCAATACTTCCACAAAGTACACCGTCATCCACTGGCAGGAGAATGCTGACAACAACGAATACGCCCTCTGGGAAAGCGAGGAGAAATCCGGCGAGACCGGAGCACCCACCAGTGCTGCCGCAAAGAGCTACGAGGGCTTCACCGCGCAGACCATCACCCAGCAGACCATCAACGGCGACGGCTCAACCATCGTCAATGTCTATTATAAGCGGAATGTGTATGACGTGAAGTTCTTCACGATTAAGTATAAAGGATTGTGGCCTTTCGGAAGTTATGTCAAGGACAAGGAGATCAATCGCATTACCGCCAAGTACGGCGCAAACATCAGCAACATGTGGCCGGGAGGAATCTGGACCACCTCGCCGGGCGGCTCGACATTCCAGGCAAGTATTGGCACTATGCCGCTGGGGGGCAAAGAGTTCTTCAAAACCGATCAAGGAGATGCGAAAGCGGACTACTACCTGCAGAGTCTTGCAGGTAACTATGTGCTGGACCATACGGACACCGGCGGAAGTAGCAGGTCAAAGGTAACGAATGAAGACCGCTATCCGATCACCGGCTTTACCTGCAATACGGCAAAGAGCGCCAAAAATGGAGACTGGTACAACGGTGCAAAATTCTATTATGACCGCATCAGCTACCAGATCGTCTTCATGAATCGCGGCAGCAAGGAGAAAGAACTGGTCAGAAAATATGAGCAGTCTATTGCCGATGCCGGTTATACGCCGACCGCTCCGGCCAATATGCAGGACTATACGTTTGGCGGCTGGTTTGACAACGAAAAATGCGAGGGCAGCGCCTATGTCTTCACCGGTAAGAAGATGCCTGCCCACAATCTCACACTCTACGCCAAATGGGTCCCAAAGACCTACTCGGTGACGGTGTATGACGTTGATCGGACAACGGTCATCAAGACGTTTACAGACGTTCCGATGGGCGGGACCATCCCGGAAAACCAGATGCCGGAGGTCACGCTTGGTACAGGTGACACATTCCTCGGCTGGATGGACATGCAGGACAATATGCCGTTCCACTTCGATACGGAGATCCATCGGGACTATAAGCTCTATGCCAAAACAGGCAATGAAGAGCAATTTGCGGTAACGTATGCCCTTGGCGGCGGTTCTGGCAATGCACCTGTCGATTCCAACAAGTATGCAAGAGGCGCACAGGCTGTTGTTCTGCCAGCGACAGGCGTAACACCGCCGACGGGCAAGGTCTTCCTGTACTGGAGTGCGGCGGGAGACAGCACGCGCTGCTATCCCGGCGGAAAACTGACCGTGACCGGCGATATGACGCTGACGGCGGTCTATGGGCAGACGACGGAGGCTGTCAGGGTAACCTACCACAGCAATTTTGCGCCGGACGAGACTTACACGACAGCAGACATGCCGAATAACAGCACGATCAAGCTGCCGGGATATACTGGCCTTGGCCTTCCGGAAAATCCGGGATATACCTTCGCCGGATGGAACACGCAGGCCGATGGATGGGGTACGACATACCAGCCCGGCGGCAAGGTGCTTGTGGACACAATGGAGCCCGGCAACCACCTCTATGCGATATGGGCGAAGGGCAGCTATCCGCTGACCATCCATTACGTGTATGCGAGCGGCGGAGTAGCGAAGCCGGACCACACCGAAGTACTTGGTTTCGGCGCTCCCTACCGCGTCACCTCACCATCAATTCCCGGCTATACGGCAGACATACCTGTTGTGACCGGTACAATGCCTGCAGCACCTGTTACAGTGACTGTCACATATACGGCAAGCACCGGCACGCCGTATGAGGTCCATCATTATCTCGAACGTCTGGAAGGCGCGTATCCTTATGTGCCAAATGAAAAGGATAACCTGCGGGGCGAGACTGGTGCGTGGACAGCAGCTGCGGCAAAGAGCTACGATGGCTTTACGCCGATGGAATTTGCGCAGGAAATGATCAAGGCCGACGGTTCGACGGTCGTAAAGATCTTTTATACCCGCAACAGCTATCTCCTCACGTATAAAGACAGTCTCAGCGCAGGAGTCTATGCATCGCAGACCTACAAATACGGCGCGGCAGTAACCGCCATCGCGGATCCGACAAAGACAGGCTACACCTTTACCGGCTGGAGTCCCGCGGTTCCCGACACAATGCCGGCCTGGGCCCTGACCGTCTATGCCCAGTGGAGAAAGACCACGCCGGATACGGTCGTCTTTGACCCGAACAACATTAACGGAAAAACGCTGGCTGCAAAGTCGCTGACGGTCTACTCCGGCTCCGCGCCGTGGGAGACCTTCGAGGTCGTCGTCAAAGAGCCTGCCGGGACACAACGTTCTTCCGGTACAGTCAGACTGTCCGGCGGCAGCCAGTCCGCCAGCTTTACCGGCTTTGACCCCATCACGTTCCCAGCGGCAGGGACCTATACCTTTACCGTCGGCGAGGTCGACCGGAACACCCGGTATATGAGCTATGACCGGAATCTGTACACGCTGACGGTCAAGGTTGAGGAAAAAGGTGGGATGCTTGTGATCAGCGATGTGTATTACACGAATGCCGCAGGCCGCTCCTACCGGGACTTCCCAATCGTCTTCTCCAACACATACGGCAGCTATACGCCATATGTCCCCGTTGTCCCGCCCAAAACGCCGGACAAACTGAACGCGGATGATCACTTTGCCTATGTGATCGGCTACCCGGACGGCGGTGTACATCCGCATGCCACGATCACCCGCGCGGAGACGGCTACCATCTTCTTCCGCCTCCTGACGGAAAAGACGCGGAAGGACAATCTCACGAAATACCATTCGTTCCGCGACGTTCCGCAGGGTGCGTGGTACAATGCAGCGGTCGCCACCATGGCAAAGCTCAAGATCATCACCGGCTATCCGGATGGCACGTTCCAGCCTGACGCACCGGTCACCAGAGCGGAGTTTGCCGCGATTGCTGCCCGCTTCGATGAGAAGTCGGCCAGAACGACGGCCTCCTTCCGGGATATCTACGGGCATTGGGCGGAACGGTATATTTCCCGCTCGGCGGAGCTGGGCTGGATCCGGGGTTATACGGATAATACGTTCCGCCCGGATCAGAGCATCACCCGCGCCGAGGCGATGGCGCTCATCAACCGTGTGCTGAACCGCAACCCGGAAAGCAAGGACGATCTGCTTCGCAGCATGAACATCTTCAACGACAATCTGGACACTGCAAAATGGTACTACCTGGATGTGCAGGAGGCGGCAAACAGTCACGATTTTATCCGTAAGGCCAACGGGTATGAGATGTGGAAGAAGCTGCGTGCAGATCCGGACTGGAAAGCGCTGGAGCGGTAAAAGAAAGAGCAGGAGAGTACACCCATGGGGATGCCGCGCCTGCGGCATCCCCGACCATAAACGAGGAAGGAAAGAAGACGTATGAAAGCAACCGGGATCGTCAGAAGAATCGATGAGCTTGGCAGGATCGTCCTGCCGATTGAGCTGCGGCGGACGATGGATATTGAGGAGCGGGACAGGGTCGAGATCTATCTGGAGGAAGATCTGATTATTGTCCGTAAGTTTGAGCAGACCTGTCTGTTCTGCGGCGCAGCGCGGAATCTGATTGCTTTTAAGGAGAAAAGCGTATGCAGGGACTGCATCCGCGCACTCAACAAAAAAGCCGACGATTAAAAGAAGAGCCCCATATGCACAGACAGCGGAAGCACCGAACATACGGTGTTTCCGCTGTTTGCCGAAAATCAGCAGGAATAGAAAAGTATACAGACTCCGATTCTGCGCGCTCCATCCGGATACCGAACGTGGAAGAAGCAGCGCTGACGGAGCAATTAGGAGAGACAGAGCCGGGAAAGTCTGCCTTATCCTTTCACCGCACCGGCGGTGAAACCCTGGATGAAGCACCGCTGCAAAAACACGAAGATCACCGTGACCGGGATGGCCGCAACGATGGAGGCCGCCATCATGTAACCCCAGTTCGTCGACGCCTCGCCGAGGAACGTCATCACAAGAACGGAGGCCAGCGTCATCGAATAGAGCAGGTCGTTCCAGAACCGTACCGGTACTGTGTGCGGAAACATTGAAAATCTCTGTGCGGGGAAGCCTGAAATGCTGGAGTGAGATTCAGTTTGACAAAAAGAAAATACTATACCATGCCGCTAGACCTGTCATGGTTGAACTGGCAGGTCTGAAGGCATTTTATGGGCGGTTTCTTGACAAGAACGGCGTTTGCTGGTAAAGTGGAAATATAAATAAGACAAAGACCTAATTATAAATTTGGGAAGAGGAGGATGCAGACGATGAAGAAGAGAATCATTCGCGGATGTTTGCGGATCGCAATTCTGGCGGTCGCGGGCGGTGTGCTTGGATGGCTGAGCAGCATCCTGTTCGGTGAGCGTGCGCTCATTACAGAGCTCCCCGTTGTGGTGACCCTGGGCGCGAGCATTGGCATTTTGTCCGGTGTTGTGTTGTTCCCGGAGAAAGCATAGCTGCAGACTGCAGAGCCCCGGGGAGCAGAAGATAGGAAGCAGACAGAAGAACTGGCGCGAAACGCCGGGAAAGGAGCGGGATATGGCAATCAAGGCAATTACAACAGACAGTTTCCGGGATGATGTGTTGAAAACGAGAAAGCCGGTTCTGGTGAAGTTCTGGGCACCGTGGTGCGGGTATTGCCGCGCACTCGCACCGGCGCTGGAGTCAATTGAAAAGCAGTATGAGAATCTGCTTTCTGTGGGGCGTATCAATTTTGATACGGAAACAGCTGTGGCGCGCAGATATAACATTCATAAGCTGCCGACCCTGCTGCTGTTTATCAACGGAGCCGTGGCTGGATTCCTGATCGATCCTTCTTCTGAGAAGGAGATCGACGCATTTTTAAAGAAAATGCTCGGACTGAATGTAGGAGGTCTGTATGGCAAACATGTATGATATTGTGATCATCGGCGGCGGCCCCGGCGGGTATTCGGCTGCATTATATGCCGCGAGAGCAGGGTTGCATGTGGCTGTGATTGAGAAGCGGGCCATTGGCGGGCAGGCAATCCGAAGTGAAAATATTGAGAACTATCCGGGCTTCGACGCCGGGATCGGCGGGCTGAGCCTGAGTGAAAAAATGCAGCGCGGCGCGGAGCGGTTCGGTGCGGAAATGGTGATGGATGAGGTGCGCCGCGTACACCTGATGCAGCCAGTCAAGGTGATTGAAGCGGCGAAGCAGACCTATCAGGCACCCACCGTCATTCTGGCGACCGGTGCGCCGCCCAGAAAGCTCGGTGTGGAGGGCGAGGAGGAGATGCTGGGACGCGGTGTTCACTATTATGCCGCTTGCCGCTCTATGATGTACCGGCGAAAAACAGTTGCAGTGATCGGGGAGGGGGAGCAGGCTGCCGAGGCGGCGATGCTCCTTTCCCGCATCGCCAAGCGAGTCTGTCTGGTACATAGAGGCGACCACATGGAGATCAGTCCGGCCTATGCAGGCAAGCTGAAAATGATGCGAAACATTGAACGCTACGCGGGAAGCGAGATCCAGGCATTTTTACATGCAAACTGGGTCTCCTGTATCCGCATTCGGGAACAGCGGGGCGGTGAACTCTGGAATCTGCCATGCGACGGCGCATTTATCTGCCTCGGCGGCGTACCGGAAACAAACCTGCTTCATGGACAGATCGCGCTGGATAAACAGGGTTACATTCTCGCCAATGAAACAACCATAACCAATCTTCCGGGTGTTTTCGCGGCTGGTGACGTTCGGACGAAGCTGCTCCGGGGCATTCTGACTGCCGCAGCAGATGGCGCGGCGGCTGCACAGCAGGCGGAGCGGTATATTGTAGAAAACATCTGATCTGAAAAGCAGGGAAGGGGCGTATCCATGAAACTTACGTTCATTGGCGCAGCGCATGAGGTGACAGGAAGCTGCACGCTTCTGGATTGCTGTGGGGGAAACTTCCTGATCGACTATGGTATGGAGCAGGGAGTCAACGTTTTTGAAAACGTGCCGCTCCCGGTATTGCCCGGACAGATCGACGCGGTATTTCTGACGCACGCGCATATTGATCATTCCGGTATGCTGCCAAAGCTGTACAAGGATGGGTTCCGGGGAAAAGTCTACGCAACACGGGCAACGGAGAATCTCTGCCGGATCATGCTGATGGATTCGGCGAACATTCAGGTGTCCGACGCAGAGTGGATGAACCGAAGGGCGGCGCGCGCCGGTCGTACCGCTGTCGATCCGGTCTATACGACCGAGGACGCGGCGGGCGTACTGCGGCTGCTGCGCCCGTGCAGCTACGCGGAGCGTATCAAAGTGGCGGAAGGCGTAGAGGTTCGGTTTACCGATGTTGGTCACCTGCTTGGTGCCGCCTGTGTGGAGCTGTGGTTGACGGAAGGCGGAGAAACAAGGAAGCTTGTCTTCAGCGGCGATGTCGGCAATACGGGCCTGCCGCTGATCGGTGCGCCTCTGACGGTGGATGAGGCGGATTATCTGGTGATCGAGTCTACCTACGGAAACCGGCTGCATGAGAAGCCCGGAGATACCATAGCAGAGCTTGCTGCTGTTTTGAAGCGGGCCTTTGACCGGGGGGGAAGCGTGATCATCCCGGCGTTTGCAGTCGGCAGAACACAGGAGCTTTTATACGCAGTCCGGGAAATCAAGCAGAAACGGCTGGTGCAGGGGCATGACGGCTGGCCGGTCTATCTGGACAGCCCGCTTGCTGAGGCCGCAACAGCTGTTTTCATGCAGTGCGAGCCGGAATATCTGGATGCAGAAACGCGGAATCTGCTGCGGCAGGGGATCAATCCGCTCTGGTCCGCCAATCTGTACCTGACGGAAAGTGTGGAGGAATCCAAGAAGATCAACGACGATCCGAGACCGAAGGTGATCCTTTCTGCAAGCGGCATGTGTGACGCGGGACGTATCCGGCACCACCTCAAGCACAATCTCTGGAAATGGGAGAACATCATCCTGTTTGCCGGATATCAGGCGGAGGGAACGCTGGGACGCAGTCTGCTGAACGGTGCAAAAACAGTCCGCTTATTTGGCGAGGAGATCTCGGTCAGCGCCGAGATCTGTGCCCTGCACGGTACCAGTGGACACGCGGACAGAGACGGGCTTCTCAAATGGGTACAGGCGATCAAGCGCAAACCGCGCGTTGTGTTTGTCAATCATGGGGACGAAGAAAACTGTGAAGCCTTCCGCGATCGGCTGGTTTCGGAAGGCTACAGCACGGTTGCTCCGTTCAGTGGAACAGAATTTGATCTGCTGCAGGGGCTGTTCCTGATGGTCACAGAGGGGCAGCGCATTGAGAAAAAGGGGCATGCGCGAAAGAAGGAAGTCTTTGCGCAGCTTGTAGAGGCGGCACAGCGGCTTGTTGCAGTCGCAATGGCCTGCAAGGAACAGTCCAATCAGCGGCTGCGGCGGTTCACGTCAGAGATCGAGCTTCTAATCGATACCTGGAAGGACTGAGCAAGACCGGTAGCTGCAAAACCATGCAGCTGCCGGCCTCTCTGAAAGAAGCAAACTTTACTTTTTGACGGCGTCTCCATTCGCTTCCGCGTCCGCGATGCGGCGGTACATATCCTGCATCTGCCGGTCAATTTCGGCGATCTTTTCCGCACAGGCAAACATCTCTTCATCAATGCCCGCCGGGAGCTTTGCCCGGTCCGCCTTGTAGTGGATGTCATGCTCCAGACTGGCCCAGAAATCCATTGCGATCGTGCGGATCTGGATCTCGGCGACGACGTGCTCCGTCCGGTCAGAAAGATACACGGGAACACGGACATCCAGATGCAGCGAACGGTAGCCGTTATAGTTCGGCGTTTTGATATAATCCTGCCGCTTGACGATCTCCAGATCCTCCTGCCGCTCCAGCATCCCGGCGACTCGGTAGACATCATCGATGTAATTGCAGACGACGCGGACGCCTGCAATGTCGTTGATATCCCGCGCCGCAGCTTCAAGCGTAGCCGGAGATCCCTTTCTCTGGAGCTTGGCGGCGATGCTTTCCGAGGATTTGACCCGGCTTTCAATATGATGGATGGGGTTTCGTGCATACAGCGTATTGAATTCACTGTTCAAAATCTCAAGCTTCAGAACAAGCTGCTTTACAGCGGACTCGTACAGATTCCGCATGACAAAGTAGCGGTGCGGGCTTTCATGAAACGGGAGAGACGAAGAGGCTGTCATATCGGCGTAACCATCCTTTGTGTCAGAATCAGCTTCCCGGCAAAATGAAACTGCAATCCGGTAAGCTCACTGCCATTTTAACACAAAAAGAAACATGTGACGTAAAAACTTTGTGTTGAGAATGACAGCCGGGGCAGAGTCGTCCGTGTTGCCAAAAAGGCAAAAGGGGGCCGCCCCTGTACGGGCACAGGGGCGGCGGAGGAAGGAGCACAGCAGGCATAGGGGGAACCTGCCATAGGACAGGGATGACATACAGCAGATACTGACAGGGTAGCATCCGCCCGCAGCCAGTATCTTGTGCATTGGGAAAACCAGAAGATCAAAGCCATGAGATCGGAGGAGAAGGGATGTTCCCGCTGTCTCCAAGGGTGTTGCATTCGTGGTTCCCCTGTATCTATATTATACAGGAGAAAGCAGGCTTTGGCAAGACTTATTTGATATAAAGTCTTAATATTATTTCTGGTAGAGACGAAAAAGTGGCAACACAGGGGAAGAGGTTCTTATGTAAACAACAAGACTGGAGGCAGCTTATGAAAAGACGAATCATTACAACCGTAGCCGTTTGTGTATTTCTGGCGCTTGTGCTGGCGGTGCGGCCCTCCGACAGAGAAAAAATCGACAACAGCATTCCATCCAAAGAAACCGTGGCCGCGTATATTCTGGAAAAGGGTGAGCAATATGCGGCAGAGCAGCTGCAGGCACAGGACAGAGACAGTCTCCGCCGCAGCTGGGGAGAGCCGGACGCCACGCCGTCCGGGATCTGGGCAGATGTGTGGGACCTTGATGCGGACACAACGATTCTTGTATTCTATGATGCAGAAAATGATGACAAGGTAGAGCGTGTTGTGATCGGGCAAAAGGGAGGATAGTAAATAAGCGGGTTCATTTTTGTAGAAAACCGCGTAAATTGATAATGATTTATTATGGTAAACATAAACGAGGAGGACGAACAATGATAAAACGAACGCTCTCCGTCTGTCTTGCGTTTGTGCTGCTGCTCGGCACACTTGTCGGGTGCAGCAAAAACGAAACAAAGACAGACAATTCAGGCCAGAATACACAGCAGGAGACGATACCGGAGCTAGCGTCTCAATACGCCTATCAACCGCAGTATTTTGATCTGCCGGAACCGATCCAGTGGATCAGCCGGAGCTGCGTTTCGGGCAGTACACTTTATTTTACTGCCAGTATTCTCAGCGGACAGGATACCTACATTGACAAAGACGGCAATGAGGTTTCTTATGACACCTATTCCGAGGGCCTTTTCCGGTTTGACCCTGACAGCGGAGAATGCGTACAGCTCGTCAACTACGTTGACAAGCCTGATGTGGAAGATCTGGACGATGGTACACAGATTTTCCGCAGCAGCAACAGCAGCGCCCAGATCCATGCCCTCGCGGCCGGCACAGACGGCACGCTCTGGATCTACCGCCGGACAGACCTTTACACGGATGACGGCGAGATGGGGCCCTCCCTTTCGGAGCTCATCCAGCTGGATGCGCATGGCACGCTGCTTCGCACCATCATCCCCGCAAACGAGGAAGATCCGAACAGCACAGGGGACTGGGGCTATTCGCACCTTGACACCCTGCTCTCCGATGATAAGGGCTACGTCTATACCTACGATTATCAGACAGTCAATGTTTATGGGCCGGATGGCAGCTTCGTTTTCAGCAAATCCGCTGACGAGCTTTCCGGCCAGCTCTGCCAGCTCTCTGCCGGTGAAGTCGGCGCACTGACTACTTACAATGACGGGAAGATGGCCTTCAAACAGCTTGACCCTGAAACGAAGAACTGGGGAAAGGAAACACCGGTCTCTTCCCGCGCATGGAGCCTGCAGCCGGGCAATGATGTCTACCGGTATTTCTTTATAGACGGCGGTAATATCTTCGGCGAACGCAAGGACACCGGCGAGGTGGAAAAGGTCGTCGACTGGCTGGCATGTGATGTGGACAGCAATACCATCCGTTACAATCGCCTCGACTTCCTGGCTGACGGTCGCATTGCCACTGTGACCCTTGGGCACAGCTATGACGGAACGCGGGAGCGGCAGCGGATCCTGGTGCTGAGCCGCATGGATGCTGCCGATGTGCAGCAGAAAACAGAGCTGACGCTGGCCTGCTTCAGCCTTGATTATAACCTCCGCAGCCAGATCGTCAAGTTCAACCAGACCAGCACCGACTGCCGCATCGTGGTCAGGGATTATGCGGAGTATGCAGACGGCGAGGATTACTATGCCGGTCTTACCGTGTTCAACACCGAAGTTCTCGCCGGCAAGATACCGGATCTGATCGTTGGCAATATGATGCTGCCGATCCGGCAGTATGCCGCCAGGGGCATGTTGGAGAACCTCTGGCCGTATCTTGACGCCGACCCCGGCTATTCGCGCGACAAACTCATGACCCGCCCGGTCGAGGCCGCGCAGGTGGATGGAAAGCTCTATCAGCTGCCCATCAATTTTGGCATCACCACGGCAGTCGGCCTCGGCAGGATCGTCGGTGATTACACGACATGGACGCTGGCTGACGTCAAGAACGCGCTCAGCAAGCTGCCCGAAGGCGCGATGGTATTCAACCAGTATTACACCCAGTCGGAGATGCTCATGTATTGCGTCGCCATGAACGCGAAGGACTTCATGGACTGGCAGAATGGCACCTGCAATTTCGATTCTGACGAGTTCCGCGCCCTTCTGGAGTTCGTCAAGCCGCTCCCGGCAGAGTTCAGCTGGCAGAGCGACGGAGAATATGAAAGCGACTTTACCCGCATGAAAAGCGGCAAACAGCTGCTGTATCCTATGAACCTCAACGACTTTGACAACATCTACTATACCTTTGCCGCGCTCGATCACGATATCCGGTTTGTCGGTTTCCCGCGGGAAGATGGCTCCAGCGGCAGCGCCTTTACTGCCAGCGTAACGCTCTGCATCACCACGGCCTGCAAGGATAAGGCAGACGCCTGGGCGTTTATCCGTTCGACGCTCTCTGAGGAATACCAGAAAAACCTCTGGAATTTCCCGATCCTGAGGTCTGCCTTTGACGCCATGGCCGGGAAAGCCATGACGCAGGAATATCAGACCGACGCCAACGGCAGCCAGGTGCTTGACGAGAACGGTGATCCGATCCCCATTTCCTCCGGCGGCATGAGCTATGGCGACGAGCCAATGATCGAGCTCTATGCTGTCACGCAGGAGCAGTACGACACCGTCATGGAGCTGATCGAGTCTACGACCAACTTTTTAGACTACGACCAGAGCGTCCTGAGCATCATTACCGAGGAAGCCGCAGGCTATCTTGCCGGTGACAGAAGCGTCGAGGAAGCCAGCCGTCTCATCCAGAGCCGCGTAAACCTCTATATTCAGGAGCAGAAGTGATGACCTGATAAAATTTCCCGCGCAGGCCGGTGTAGCCTGCGCGGGAGTTTGAACCGCAGAAAAGAACAGAAAGATGCCATGGCGGCGATCACTCATAAGCTGCGTTTGGTTTCGGCAGAGACGCCCACGCAGAAGTTCCTTTTACCAGCCCCAGCAGGGCTTCCACCGTCTTCATAAAGCAGGCAGCGTCCGCATCTGTCTGTGTATAAGCTGCCGCAGTCATATCGCCGCAGATCAGGTACTGCTCCGCATTCTTTGTGACACGGATCTCATACCAGCAATTTGGCATCACCGCGACCAACGTATCATCTGTTGTCAGCTCCTGCGAGATCATTGGCCGCCGAATATCCAGGAATCCATCCTCGCAAACAAGCGCATACAGCTCCTGCAAAAACGCTGTATCCGGTCGAAACTCCACAGAGGCGGTTCCCTCGGTGACAAGATCTCTTTGCAGCAGACCCTCCTGCGTGTCCATGATATTCTTTCGGTCGGTATCATACCACCATGTGAACCGGACTGCAAAATCCTCCGGCATGTTTTCCTGTACGACAGTCAACGGCGCATCCCTGCCGGAGTCCTCCGGCGTTTTCTGCATAGCTGCCGATGTGCAGCCGCTCAGCAGGGCCAAAAGCAGCAGCCCTGATACGATCCTCTTCATAACCAGACCCTCCTTTCTTGTTATCTATCAATATAGACGATAAAAAAGAAGAGCGGTTGCACTGTGCCGGGAAATAGAGCTGCTCCGGCAAGCTTTTGTATAGAGACATGGAAAGAAAAGAACCTATGTTGGCACCAAGGTTAGGCGCCAACATAGGCTCTTCGTTTGCAGGGGATTGGAATCAGGAAAGAAGACGAAACCCATCCCGGTATTTTATAGAATGCTTTAGATCCCGCCCATACAGGCAGTGCATCGGAGGTTCGCACACAATTTATTGCACCGGCAGCTCTACCGCGATGGTGGTGCCCTTCTCCGAGCTTTTCTCCACCCAAATATAGCCGCCATGGAGATTGGCAATCTCCCACGCCAAAGAAAGCCCCAAACCAGCGCCGCCGTACTCCCGGCTGCGGGACTTGTCCACGCGGAAGAATGGCTGGAAGATGCTCTGCTGATACTTCTCCGGGATGCCGCAGCCGGTGTCGGAGACACGGATCCGGAGCTTTTCCGGCTCCTGTGTGACGCAGACCCGCACCGAGCCGCCTGGGCGATTGTATTTGACGGCGTTTTCTGTCAGGTTGAAGAGCAGCCGGTAGATCAGCGCGTCGCTGCCGGTCATGACGCCGTCGCCATCCGCCGTCAGCGTGATGCCGCGCTTATCTGCCAGCGGCGCGAGGTCTGTGAAGATCTCCTCGACCATGGGCGCAAGCTGAATCCGTTCGTTCCGCGCCACCTGCTGCAGGCTGCTCATTTCCAGCAGTGTTTTTGTCATCTGAGTCAGCCGCTCCGTCTGCTCCCGCAGCAAAGAAAGAAATGCTGCTGTTTCCGGCAGTATGTCGGGGTGCTCTGCGGAGAACAGTTCCAGCTGCGCCTGCATCAGCGCAAGCGGCGTGCGCAGCTCGTGGGCAGCGTTGCCAGTGAACTGCCGCTGGGCGGCAAAGGCGTTGTTCAGCCGTTCAAGCATCTGATTGAAGGAATGGCTGAACTGGCGGAACTCCGGCAATACGTCCTCGTTGATCTTCATGTCTGCCAGGTTGCTCATCTGCACCTGCTCGACCTGCGAGGCAAAGCTGCGCAGAGGCTTGAGGGCGCGTCCGCTGACAAAATAGGCGAGGATGCCGCTGAGCAGTGTTACCGCCGCCGTGATGTACCAGTTGGTTGCAATAAAAGCTTCCTGCGCTCCGTCAATGATAATAGTAAGCTGCTGATCCGGTTCTGTCCGGTCGGGAACAAAGAATTCCTGTTTGTCTTTATCTGTATTGTCTGTTTCGGATATATAGGTGCCGATGGAATCCATGTAATGTCTGCCTGAACAGCAGATCAGGAGATTCATGGATACACAGGTTATCCCTATAAGGAGGACAGTCATCAAAGTGATGCGCCATTGCAGAGACAGTTTCTTCATATTCTGTCCTCCTCCATTACATAGCCCTCGCCGATGCGGTTGCGAATCGGATCATATCCGAGGGCGGCGCGCAGTTTTTTGCGCAGAGCTGAAATATGCACCCGTATCGAGTTGCTGAAATTATCCACACTGTTATCCCACACATGATCCAGCAGCTCCTCCTGACTTACCGGGCGTCCTCTGTGAAGCATCAGGTATTTGCCTTCGTTTTCTATGTAACATAACGTTGTCGTTGTCATTTTCTCATTCTCCCGTATTTTTCCATTCCATATTTTAAAGTATACTAATCTTTCTTTGCAAGTTCTTCCAGCACCCACGCGAATGCCCGGGCGGTCCTCATATCCGGTTCTTTAAAATGGCCTCCGTGATTCCATTCCAGTGTACACGGTATTCCTTCTTCTTTCAGCCAGGTAAACGTCTCCCTGATGCAGTTTCCCACCTGCGCTATCACCGGATTCCTTGTTTTTTCTTCTTTATCGCCAAGACTCAGGTAAATACAGTCACTTCCTACCCGTCGGCTCTTCATATCTTCCAGGAATCCCGGAAACCAGACCGAGGGAGATGTTGCTGCGACACCTTTGAAGCGATCTGTCTGCATGGCTGCCCACAGGGCAAATAATCCTGCCATCGAATATCCACCGATACAGTATTTGCGGTCGTTGTCCGTACACAATTGCAATACTTCTTCCAGTGTATTTTCCGCACCGTCTCCAAAATCTTCCGTTCCAAATACAGCCGGAGCATTCCATGGTGAAAGATCGTGATTCCAGTTTTCCACTTTTACTGCCACAAACGCAAACTCCTGATCCGTCAGTCTGTGGATCTCCCGGATCTCGTTTTCTATTCCCGGCAGATCATGATCTCCCACCATCTGAAGCAAAGTGATCGGTGAATGACTGTTCCCATAATTATATGTAATCATTGCTCTTCCCACACCTCATTTTCCTGTCTTTCGTATTGTTTTCATTATACAGTTTTCGTTTCCGGTTCTCAATGCAAAATATTATGAACTTTTTCTTTTTTCTTGAATCTTACAACAAATAGTGGTATCATACATCGTTGGCGCTTTTTTGCGCTGCGAAGCCAAACATATCATACAGATTGGAGGACCTATGACAAAAGAAAATACTTCTGCCCCTGCAGCAGAAAATAAAATGGGAACTATGCCCATCGGTAAACTTTTATTTAATATGTCGTTACCGATGATGATTTCCATGCTCGTGCAGGCACTTTACAACATCGTTGACAGTATCTTCGTGGCGAAGCTTTCCGAGAATGCCCTTACT
>ERZ773147.2389-NODE-2389-length-16374-cov-6.010111_pt1 | contig 16374 bp, 13 predicted proteins | sample MGYA00580851_ERZ773147 | MGnify/ENA primary metagenome ERZ773147 (study PRJEB29015, sample SAMEA2737818) | human gut metagenome | biome: human gut; feature: human-associated habitat; material: faeces | place: China | collected 2012 ... | reverse complement strand
TCAGTTGGATCGCCGTTTCCACCGCATAGGCGTAAACCGGCGGCAGCTTGCTGTCTGCAATGCTTCTTGCCACGCCGAACTGTCCGCCGAACATCGTTTCGGTCAAGTCCAGCAAAATTTTATCCTTGGTGGGAAACAGATTCAAATAGCTTCCTCTTGCAACACCTGCTTCGTCCACAATCTGACTGACAGTGGTGTTTTTATACCCCTGTTCCAGAAAGAGACGGACGCACACAGTCAGTATTTTCCTCTTTGTTTCACTGCTGTCTCTCCGCAAATATATCACCTCTCTTTAAACGTTTTAGTACGCATACTAATAATATCATAGCAAGTGCAAAAAGGCAAGTGGAATTTGATTTTCCGCTTTGAGGGCTTCCGTTACGCCCTCTTTTTCGGAAAGCTGTTTTACCAGCCGAGAAAACATTGCTTCTGCCCGCTCATTGAGTTCTACAAGGTAATCTCCGATTTATCACTCATCAATTTCTATTCTCTCAATCTTAAAAATAACAGGTCTTATACCGTCATTACAGCAAGTAATCATAGCCCTACTTTTATTATATATAAATACCATCTTAACGTTTTAATTTTCGAATATTCGGATTGACATTTCTTCTACTATATTGTATCATCTATTCATAAAAAGAAATGGGTTTTTTGTCGTGTACAGCCTTACGGCTCAATCGGGTTGCTCGTTTCTTTTTTTATATCTATTACGTCGTACAAATACAGTTTCCCATCCTCTGAATATCTTACAATCAGCGAAGCATGAAAAATGTTATACCTCTCCACCTCTTCATCATCTCTATATACCGGAATTGCAAATCTTGAATCATAACGATACCAGCCATACATTGCATTTCTCCAATGCTTGCTCTCCTTATTTTCCCGAAAATGTTTTCCTTTAAATCGAATATCATTAATCACCACAATATTATTCCCATCAATATCCTGAATAACAGAAACATTCCGCTGCTGTTTCTTGGACCGGGCACTATCGTTGATTTGCTTGCAGACATCAAGAAGTGCAAGGTAACTGATCATTCTTCGTCTGCTCTCTGTATCTGATCGTCGATATAATTCAATCATATATTTTTCATTTGTTATATAATCGTTAGTTGCAGTCTGTTCTGCATTTTCTTCGTCACAAAGTAATTCCACAAGCGTCATATCCAGCGCCTTACATATAGACACCAGTTTATCCGCCTGTGGATTAATCTGTTTCTTTCGCCAGTCACTGATCGTACTGGTCGCAATACCGGTTCTTCTGGACAGTTCCGTCTGGCTCATATGTAATTCTTCAAGTCTTGCAAATATTTTCTCATATATCTTCATGGTGCAATACCCTTTCCTCTACTTTCCGTTTCCGATTTTTCGGATATTGTATCATGAATAATCTCTTTTATCAATACTCTAACAGACCTATAAACTGGAAATTATCAGTTAGATAAATGATAAAATTGTTCTTAACTTAAATCAAGAGCTGTATAGCCAAATTCGAATATGTTTAACATAAATGTTAAACATATTCGAATTTGCTTTATCTTTTACTACCATTTTTATTTATTTTTCACGCTATATTTTTATTTTTATGGGCAACAGGTATCATACGGGTATCACGCTTGTATCACCGCAACGAAAGTTAAAGAGAGATTTTCTTCGTAAACCGCTGTTTGTCGCTTCCGGGTAACAAAAAGCGCCGTATTTCTACGACGCTTTTGTCTTGCTCGGAAGATATCGAGCAAGGGAACGCTATTCAATTATTTGTTGTACTTTTTCTTTCTGCTGACAACCGTTGTACCAATGGCAGCACCGCTGCTGACAAACAGCAGGGCAATCCACAAAGCAAGGTTGCTTGTATCGCCGGTCTGCGGAGATTTGGAATCGTCCTTCAGCTTCGCCGTTACGGTGTCGGCTTTTTTGATTTCCTTTGTACCGTCCTTGTCGCTGTAATATTTACCGCAGCCTTCGCAGTACCAGTACTCGATATTGCCTTCGGTGGTCTTGGTCGCCGCAGTTGCCGGGAAGTGCTTTAAGTCGGTGTGGTTCTTCGCATCAAGCTCACCGTATTCCGCACCGCAGACTTCGCACTTTGCCTTGTCCTTGCAGGTCGCTTTCCCGCCGGTGTGCTCAATCAGCTTCTTGCCGCAATAATCACACTTGTGGTCTTTGTTATCGTCTGCACACTCGCTGATTATATAATCGCAGATATCACATTTGTGGTCTTTGTTTGCATCGATGCAATTCTCGGTTTCCGTATGGCTGGTGTCACGCTTACAGATTCGGGTGTGTGTCTTTTCATCGCTGTTCTGCGTCCAAGCGCCCCAGTTGTGGTCCAGCGCATTGCCGGAGAAGAAGGTCGCCTCATCCGCCGTGCCCTCGGAGCTCAGACCGCAGACTGCGCAGGACTTGTAGTAGACCGCCTTTTCCGTGCAGGTGGCGGCGGATTTCAGGTACTTTGCATCCACGGTCTCCGCCGTGAAGTCGTGGGGCAGCTTTTCGCCATACTCAGCCTTGCAAAACTCACAGACGGCATTTTGGGTGCAGGTCGCTTTGCCGCCGGAGTGCTCCGCGTAGCCTTTCTTTCCCGCGTTATCCGTCACATCGCAGTTTTCATTGGCACATTCATGCCAGTGATGCGTTGCATCGGACGTCCAATCGGACTTCCAGCTATGGCCCGTAGCTGGAATCGGCTCTATTTTTGTTGCGTCGCACTTGGTGCAGCTATATGTCTTTTTGCCCGCTTTTGTGCAGGTAGGCGCTGTTGTTATCGTACCGTTGTCCCAAGTATGAGGGCCTACGTCATCCTTTTTATCGCAACGGGAACACTGCTTCCAGTGCTCGTTATCATCATGTGTCCAACTGGTAGTAAAATCATGTCCCAGAACATCGCCATATTCCGCACCGCAAACTGTGCATGTTGCTCTTTGGGTGCAGGTTGCCGTGCCACCGGAGCAGTTTTGTGTTTCCACGACATTGCAGGTGCAGCGGCGGCTGTGGGTGCCGTTGTCGTTCGATGTCCAGTTCCCATTGTGGGTATGTTCATCGCCCTGTCCCTTGAACACGGGCAGGGTTATTTTTGCCGCAGCCACATACTGGCAGCTGTCCCATGGAGAATTGTCGCGGTCAGCCTTGAGCAGCGCCAGCACCGTGTCGTTGGCGAAGTTTGCGGCGGTTTTGGACTCTGTTTTTGTAATGTTGCCATTACTATTGTTTTGGCCAACTGCGTTCAGGTTCGTACCGGCAAGATAGTAGCAGTTTTCTACAGTGCCATGATTACGGCCAACGATTTCGCCAACAGCATCACTATTATAGGGTGTTTTAATCGTTCCAACATTGTAGCAATTGGAGATCGTGCCCATGTTAAGCCACGTAACACCGCCAGTTCCATTAATTGTGCCGGTAATTGTGCCAACATTATAGCAGTCGATGATTCTCGCATTGTCAATATTACTGCCAGCAATACCGCCAATATAATCGCCACTGCCGCCAGTAACGCTGCAATTGTTGCTGCAATTTTCAATCGTCGCAGCATCCAAAGCGCCGCCCACAATGCCGCCGACGTGACAGGCTAGACCCGTCAAATTATAATTATGGGATACGTTACCTGCCACTGTCAGGTTTTTAATCGTGCCGCCTTTTACAGCACCGAACAGACTGGCATACCTGAAGTTGTCCGTAACGTTCAGGCCGGAAATGGTGTGGCCGCCGCCGTCAAATGTGCCCTCGTAGTAAATCTTATTTCCTTCGGTATAGTTTCCGATTGGCGTCCACGGTTCGTTATTCAAATCAATGGCTGCTGTCAGCACGGCGCAGATTTTGGTTTCTTCTTCGGTTTTTGCATCATTCACCTTATCCCGGAACCATTTCAGCCCCGCGGCGGTGCTGATTTGATAGGGATCTGTCTCCGTGCCGCTGCCGGTGATGTGATCGGGGGTGCCGTTAAATGTGCCGCCGTTGATGATACCGCTGCCGGAAACTGTGCTGTTAAAAACGCCGCCGGTGATGGTTCCGTTGTTGATGACCTCGCCGTTGAATTTACCGTTTTCGATGGTGCTGCCGGGGGTAACGGTCACTTTGCCCTTGAACACAGTCTCGCCGGAGCCTGTAATGGTACAGGGACCCTCTGTTGTATCTCCCAGCACGACGTCGCCGTCAACCGAGCCGCCGTTGGCGAAAAGTTTCCCATAGCCAGGTGTCGTAGATCCGGTGATGTATAGTCCGCTTCCGTTTGCCGCAGCACAGCCGGCAATGCTCGCACTGCCCGCCAAGGTGATCTCCCTCGCATAAAAGGCGCGCACACCGCCGCCATAGGCTTCGCCGGAGTTGACGGAATTCGTTGCCGTGCAATTTTGAATCACGGCGTTGCCCGACAGGGTGAGCGACGTACCGTTTGCGAGAAAGACACCCCCGCCGTTGGAAGATTTGGAAGAGTTGGAGATTGCCTTACAGTCTTCGATTTTTGCCTCACCAGACATCACAAAGCTGCTGCTGCTGCTGACATATACGCCTCCGCCGTTGGAAGAATGGGAAGAGTTGGAGATTGCCTGACAGCCTTTGATTTTTGCCTCACCAGACATTTCAAAGCTGCTGCTGCCGTTGACATATACGCCTCCGCCGAAAACAAATTGGGTCGCGCTTTCGGCGGTGCAGCTGCGAATGACCGCCTGACCTGACATTTTGAACGTGCCGGAAGCACGAACACCGCCGCCGATGATGGAGGCGACGCATCCGGCGATGCTGCCGCCGGACATAGAGAACTGACCCGATTCACCATCAATATGTACACCGCCGCCGTACGTCGCGGAGCAGCCGATAATATTGCCGCCGGTCATGGTCAACTGCCCGCCGGATGCGATATACACACCGCCGCCATAATAGTAGTAGGAGCCATATAGCAGAATCGGATAGCCCGTGCCGCCGGTGATGACGCCGCCGGTGACGGTCTCTGTGCCGCTTGCCTCGTCCAGCACCCACAGTTTGCCATTCGGATTGAATCTGTGCGAGAGATTACTCGTATTGCTGTCCTCGATCGTCAGCTGCCCGCCGCCCTCGACCACAATCACGCTGCCCTTGTTTGCGCTCTCGTATTTGAGCACATGACCGTTCAGGTCCAGCGTCACGGTGCGGTTGACGGTCAGGGAGTTGCTGATGCTAATGTCCCCTGTCAGCTTGACGGTGTTGACCTTAGAATCAGCAACAGCCGCAGTCAGCTCATCCGCGGTGCTGACTTCTGTTACCGTCTCGCTCCCGCCAATTAACGATGTCAAGGCTGTCTCCGGCTGGGGGTCGGACACTTCCCCCTCCGACTGTTCTTCGTTCTCTTCGCCTTCCGGCTCTGCGTTCTCAATGGGCTCGCTGCATTCGCAGTTTTCCGGCAAAGCGCCCTCTGCGCCGCAGATGGGACAATCTGCGTTCATTGCTTCTGCCGTGCAGGCCGTTTCGCAGGTGCATACAGGCGGTTCTTCCGTCTCGCTCTCGGCAAATGCCGTGGTCGGCACAAGGCAGAGCACCATGCACAGAGCAAGCAGGATACTGAATAATCGTTTCTTCATCTTGTTTCCTCCATTTCGCCGTTCTTTGACAGCTTAAAATCGTATTTCATTTCCAACATGGCAAACAGTTTATACATAACCCCTGCTGTTTCACTGCGATTGCTTGCCATACTATAAATATATTAGCATGCATACTAATAATATCATAATAAAATTTCAAGTACAAGCAGCAATGCATATTTTACTGAACATTAACCCACACACAATAACGTATTCAGGCTGCCAATTAAGCTTACACTTTTCATATACAATCATTCACGACCACGATAAAACTTATTACTCCTATGGTTCTTCTCATCAGGAATGTCTTGCACATGTATTAAGATATCTTGTTGGAGCCATCGAATCCGAACCAAATCTAAAGTGGCACAAACAAATGCATGGACTTTTGCAGAAGATGATTCATACTTCAAAACATAATAAATCCGGCATTCCAAATGATAAAATTAAATCTTTAACCGATAAATATGATGCTATTGAAGCTGCATTTGCAAAATAAGCAAAAGGGTACAGCAAAGTTTGTGAAATACTTACAAACTACATACTGTACCCTTTATATTTACTGGATTTGGCTAATCACTGAACAGTAACTGTTCTTAATAGAGCTTTTCACTTGCAGGAATATGATTATCAACCATATCCAGTGTACATCTCTCTACATATTTTAAATAGATATTTGCATAAGATCACATTATCACAATCTCACTTTAAAATATCCTCATCCAGAAGGAATTGCTCTATCCCAACATATGTGATTCCATTCTCGTCCTGCCACGGCTTAAGGTAATCTCGAACTACAACAATCTTACTAAAAGAATCAGGGATTCTTTTCAACGATTCTATCTCTTGCTCTTTTTTTTAGGATCTGCTATAGATAACATTCCCGATACAACCGAAACAACAGTACCGATTATTTGTATGGAAATGCAAGGAGCAATGACAATCTTTGCAGTAAATCTTAAGAGAATAATTAAATTAATGAATGAAAAATAAGAACTTTATCCGAAAAAGACAAGCAATTTATATTTCGCCTAACAAAAAATCCACCAGAATCATAAAAACTCTGATGAATTTTTTCTTTTTTATTAAAGTCAAAATAAAAAATGGTATGTTTTTCAGTGCCCTCTCATTTTGTAGATAGGGGTAGTATAATGTATAATGCCGAGATATTACGAAGATAACTCGTAGAAAATGCAAAGTCCAGTCGCAAGTTTAGACACGATATTGCTCTTAACAGTCGTATAAAATCAACATTTGCAGGGATTTATCAAATTCCGACATACCGTCTTAGAAAATGAATAATCCCTCGCAATTCATTATGAACTACGAGGGACTGCTTACTGACTGTTAAAGCGGTAGCCGATCTCACGAACACTATCTATGGAAAAGTGAGAGTTTGTATCACAAAGTTTTTTACGAAGATTCCGAATGTAAAAGCCTACGGTATCCTTTTCATTGCCTGCTGATATTTCGCCCCACACCTTATCATAAATCTGCTCGTATGTAAGAACACGACCTTTATTGGCTGCGAGCAAGCAGAGTATATCGTACTCTTTGACGGTCAGTTCAATTTCCTGACCGTTATTGATAACTCTGCGCCGGCTCAAATTGATTTCTAAGCCGGAAAGGGATAATGTCGGCTCATATGAAATCTCTAATTTTTCAAAATCAGGGTGCTGTTTTACAAAAGCCAGCATATCGTCAAAGGCTGTTGAGTCTTGTGCTTTGAACTCCATTATTACGATTCGTCCGATATTATCACCCCCCTTGGTTAGTTTTTTTGTCTTGGACAACATAAGATTTATTGCGTGAGATAATACGATTCATCAATCGTTTTCAGAATAAAATTCACATCGTCATAACGAGAGGAATCGGACTGAGAGCCTAAACTGCATATCAAAAACTCTTTTCCGTGCTGCTGATAAAGCACAATCAAGTTATAGTCGTCAGACAGAGAGCCAGTCTTAATTCCGCATACATTTTCGTTGTAATATTCGGATGTCGGATCAAGGAAGGCGTTTGTATTCTGCCATATTTGTGTACTGCCATCAGGCAGTGTTGCCGTATAAGTGTTTTGAGATACAATTTCTCTAAACCACGAGTATTCCAACAACCGATATACTACTTCTTTCAAATCTAAAGTGGTGGTAAGTGCCTCCATATCAAAACCACTCGGATCATATAAAACTGTGTCTAAGTACCCCTGCTGTTGCAAATGCAGGTTTAAGTTCTCCATGAAAATCCTCACACGCTCTTGACAGCTTTCTGCTTGCGGCGAAAGTAATCCTCCACAATAATCAGCAACCACATAAGCTGCGTCATTCCCTGACGGTACTAACATTGCCGCAAATAGATTGTGTAAAAAGTATTCTTTTTCCTTGATTTGAGCAACAGACGAGCCAGGTTTCGTGAGTGAAATAGCACCATAGTCTGCAACAACGATACTATCAAGGTCTGCTAAAGTTGACGCATACTCAATAACAAACAGCTTGGCTAAACTTGCAGGAATTTGTGGCTCGTTCTCGTTTTTTGAAACAAATATTTCATCATCAGAACAATCCACCAAAATCAGCGATTTTGCATTATAAGAGTCAGGAAAATCTTCTTTGTAGAGAAAACCATTTATTTTATTCTTTACCTCTCTGAAATTTTCCGGCTGCATTGCCCACGGCACAAACATTATACCTATGCCGATACAAACTACAAGCAAAAACAAAAATACTCCAAATCGTTTTTTCTTACGGCGTTTTCTCTGCATATATGTGCTCACCTCCCAACACCAAAACTCCTATGTGCCATTTTTAATCGGCATAATTTGCCTGAATACACTCTGTAAATCCAGACGGATCTCCCAACTTAGCTTTATCAATATTATCACGAAGATATTTGCGTGTGGCGTCATCACAGCGATCTGTTCCCATATAAGGCATATCAAAGGCTTTTTCGAGTTCAGCTAAGGCTTTTGCCGCCCTTTCCGAATCCGTATTGTAAGTATCAAGCCATTCCTGCATCCAAGAATATTCCCAAAGGTTAGATGCTCTTGTATCGCCATATCCTATCTGAAAAGACGCTCCCGTATCTTCGCCTTCCAAAGCATCAGGCGGCGTAAAGCCCTCCGGCCAATTCAAACTCTCAATGGTCGTTAGGTATTCTTCTTCAATGGTAGCAAAGTCCGTGAAACCTCTTGTGTTTGTGTCGGAGTCCGAAGAAGTGGAGCAGCCTGCCAGCATAATCACCAGCAAAGAAATCATAACACACAATAACAGTCTGTACGGTCTTTCGGATTTTGAGATTGTTCGTTTCATTTTGTTTCCTCCTTGAATTGAGTTTTATTATCTAAGAGCCAATGCAGGCTCTAATTTTGCTGCTTTCAATGCTGGTAATAATCCGCCCAATAATGCTGTAAGCACAGACACAGCAACTGCAACAACAGCAACGCTGATTGGATAACTCGGTGTTCCCACCGGGGAATCCACAGGGAGCAACGCTCCAATACAATGCACCAAAATCAGCGAAATCAAAATAGCTGCAAAGCAAACGAATATTGATAAAATCAACTGTGAGCCTAAAACCAATGCCACAATATTTGTTCGTGAAGCACCTATCGCTCTGCGGATCAGCAACTCATGTGTGCGCTGTTCCAATGAAGATAGTCCGATATTGATCTGCCCTAATACGGAAACAAACAGCAACAAAAGCGAAGTAACCAAAAGCCCTAATTGCAGTATGGACAATACCGAATCATAGGTATCTCCAATATCACTCCGCCCAGCACTTTCCCAGTAACCGCCAATGGTATCAGTCAAAATGTCGCCAAGGGCAGAATGTATCTGTTCGATTGTCAGTCCTGTTGTGGGATGCCAATACACATTTGCATTTTGTACTTGCCACATTGCTGGTGCGAAATTGAGGATCGCCGCAGAATCCGCATAGATAGTCGGAAAATCCCTGCCATCGTTTACTACTCCGACAATATTGAATGGGGTTAACGAAAGTGTGCTTTTTACATTTCCTGCAGCATAGGGCGAATCATTAAAATAGTTTTTAGCTTCTTTGTTTATGACCACTTCAAGCGATCCGCCCTCACTCGAAGGCTCTAACCATCTACCGGATGTCATTGGAAGATTATAGACTTGACTATATGCCTCCGTGGTGCAAACTAAATCAAAAGCCATCAGGTTTTGGTAAACATCATTCGGCGGTATTGGCGTTAAATCTTTCATTGGTGCAAATCGAATATCTTCTCCCATAGAAAAAGTAACAGCGGCTACATCATCAATGGCTTCAAATCTCTGGAATAATTGTTCCATTTTATTTCTATCGTGAAAATCGGATTCCGTTATCACGAATGAGTAAGTAGGTGACCAGCCATATACCTGTGCGTTTACGGAAATCAAATACTCCCGTCCAAGCGTACCAACTAATACCGATCCAAGCATTGCGATAATGCCTACAAGCATTGAAACACTTGTCAGAATACTTCTAAGTGGAGACAGACGAAGGTCTTTAAGTATCATTTTTAGCACAAGTTATCCTCCCTCCATCCATTTCAAAAATCGTATCACAGGTATCTGCAATATCAGGATCGTGCGTAACCAACAGCAGCATAATTCCATTTTCTTTTACGACGCTGTGCAACAGTTCCATAATCTGCGTTCCCGTCTTTTTATCCAACGCTCCCGTAGGCTCATCACATAAAATGGCTTCCGGAGATACTGCAAGCGCCCTTGCGATTGCAACTCTTTGTTGTTCACCGCCGGACAAATTGATTGGGTAATCATTTTCCTTGCTTTCTAAGCCGACACTTTTTAGCAAGCCTGTAATTATCTCGTGACGCTGTTTGGCGGTAAACGACTTTTTGGCATAGAGTAGGGGTAATTCGATATTTTCCCATACCCGCAAGTGCTTAATCAGAGAGTAGTTCTGAAATACAAATCCGATATTATTGGCTCGCAGTATAGACAGATCACGGTCTTTCAAAGCAGAAATAGATATACCATCATAAAGGTACTCGCCCTCATATTCCCGATTTAACAAGCCAATAATGGATATAAGGCTTGTTTTGCCTGAGCCGGACTTTCCGACAATGGCATAACTGCGCCCTCGTTGCAATTCCATATTAGCGTTGGTTACTGTTGTCAGCATATCGCCATTATTCAATTTGACGCTTGCTTTCAAATCCTTTATTTTGATTAAAGTCTTTTCGGAAATTCCTTTCATTTTATCAAATCCCCCTCGGATCAAGGTTTGGCGGAGTAGCAGAAACTACATCGCCCTCCTCTAAGCCGGACAGTATTTCTATATTGGCTCCGTCTGTCACACCCAATGTCACTTTTGTTTCCACTCTTTCTCCATTCGGAGTAATTACAGTAACCAATCCCGTCCCTTGTCTACCCGCTATTACCGACAGCGGCAATATAAGGACATCATTTCTCGTTGTCGCCGTTATGACTACCGTTGCACTTTGCCCCGATTTCACATCGACTGTTTGACTGATCAAGCATTGCAGAATGCCCTCTTGCGGCACGATTCCCGTAAACGCATTTTCATCTGCGGCAGGCGACACCACGGCAATCATATCGGTTGGTCCTACACCATCATATACTTGAAATTTTGCTTTCAACTCTGCATACTCCGGTAAGGTACTCAAAAAATTATCTGCCTCTACATTGAGGGCAAATCCTGTATAATGCACTATCGCTACGGGATAATTACTCGGTACGCTTTCATTGGATGGGGCAATAGAGGTAATTGTACCATCCACCGGAGATTTCAATTCTTTGCCGTTCACAGTTCCAATAATTTGCCCGGCAGTGATTTTTTCTTCTAATTCTACCGCTGTATTAAATATGCCATTTTCGGGTGAGGAAATAATAAACGGTACTGCCGGAACAATAGTCGTTTGCGTTGAAACGGTTGGAGTAATTGTCCCTCGTACAACTGATACCGTTTTTTCTGCGGATGTTGCGCTATCTGTAAGATTGTTTTCGTCTGTCTGCCCAATTGCAGAGCAGGCAGATAGCGTAAATACAAGAAACAAAATAGAACATAGCAGCATTTGTTTTCTTAGCAACTTCATCATTCCTCCTTATGCTGTATCACAAAAAATACGAGCCTCTATCTTGATACTTTTATTGTACCAAAACAGAAGCCCGTATTTTCTTGATTGCTCGTAAGATATTCCTCTTTTTTTCTATGCAAATTCTTACAATTTTCCTACGCCAACGGCAAAGTAATTGAAAACTTGTTTTGATCCTCTTGGCTCTCTGCAACGATTGTACCATTGTGTAGTTCAACAATCTGCTTTGCAATCGCCAAACCTAATCCAGCTCCTCCACTGCTTGTACTTCTCGCTGCGTCAAGCCGATAAAACTGCTCGAAAATCCTGTTTAACTTTTCTTCCGGCAGAGTATCGCCGTGGTTACAAAAAATAATGCTGACCGTATCTTCCTGACATTGTGCGCTGATCGTGATATCCGTATTTTCAAAACTGTAGATAACCGCATTTCTCAAAAGGTTATCAAAAACACGCTGAATTTTGTCTGCGTCACATCGAAGCATTATATCATCATCAACACAAAGATTACATTGCAAATTCTTTGATTTGAGCATAGGCTTAAATTCATATACAAGTTGCTCCAGCAGGCGAGTTAAATTGATTTTCGTGTATTGTAATGTAATATCGTATATATTGAATCGTGTTATCTCGAAAAACTCGTTAATCAGATCCTCTAACCGTTCTGCCTTACCAAGAGTGATTGAAAGGTACTTTTCTCGAAGTTCCTTTGAGATTTGCGACTCATCACGCAGTAAAGTAAGATACCCGATTACAGAAGAAAGCGGTGTTTTCAAATCGTGTGCAAGATACATAATCAGGTCATTTTTTCGCTGCTCATTTTCTTTTGCAAGCCTTGCATTACTTTCAGCCTCTTGTTTTAACTGATTGATGTTAGCGGCGATTTCACTCAACTCCGGGGACATTTCAATGTAACTGACATTCTGATCGAACATTTTTCCTGTCGCAGCCTGTACCTCGTACACATAGGCGACTACTTTTTTCAAAAGTAGGTATGTCATGTATATAATACAGCCACCCCACACGATTACAGCCACTATATAAAGATATACTGTTCTGTAATACAAGTAATAATACAAAACATACTTGCGGAGAATTTCCTCTGCCATAATTCCTAAAAGAAAAGTACCGCCAAAAATAAGCACAGAGCAAATCGCACATTGAATTACATACCCTTTGAACAAGGTAGAGAGCAGATAGTTTTTTTCTTTTTTATTCAATTTCATACCCTACCCCCCAAACAGTTTTAATGAACTTCGGATTTTTTGAAGGTTCATTCAATTTTTCCCGAAGCCGCCCAATGTGCGCCATTACCGTATTGTTACTGTTACGAAAATACTTTTCTTTCCACACGGCTTCAAATAATTCCTCCGAGGCGACAACTTTACCCTGATGTTCGCACAGATACCACAGAATAGAAAACTCCAACGGAGTCAAGGCTATTTCTTTGCCATACAAGTAGCACTTGTGGCTGACTCTGTTTATCAGTAGACCTCTGATGTCATACTCGTCTTTTTCTTCGGATTGGCTCAAATTAGGACTGTTATAGCTCTGATAACGCCTTAATTGCGTCTTTACTCTTGCCACAACCTCTAAAGGATTAAACGGTTTCGTTATATAATCATCCGCACCAATCGTAAGCCCCATAATCTTGTCGCTATCCTCAATTTTGGCGGTAAGCATAATAATAGGGAAGTAAAACTTTTCCCGAATTTTTTGGCAAAGTCGAAAACCATCAATATCCGGCAGCATAATATCAAGTATCGCTAAATCAATCTGCGACTGTTTGATACATTTCATCGCCTCTAACCCATTATAACATTTATATACTGAATAACCATCGTTACTCAAATACACTTCAAGCAGATCAACGATTTCTTTTTCGTCATCCACAATTAAAATCTTCTTGTTCATTGATCCTACACCTCATTTTCGGGTACGGCTTCCATTATGTCGCCAAAATCACACTCTAAGTATTCGCATATATTCAACAGCACGGGAAGGGTAACATTTTCATTTTTTCCGAGTTTCGCAAATGTACTTTTGCTTGCCCCGACCGCTTCTCGTAATTGACTCTTTTTCATTCCCTTGTCAATCAGAAGTTTCCAAAGTTTGTTGTACCGTACTTTCATTTCCGCACCTCCACCCAAATATAGTTTGTATTATGGCACTTTGAGAGTGAAATTGCAATTATTAAGTCTGTATTTTGAGACTTTTAGTTTTCAAACCGGCGCAATATCTTTCTGATATGTAATCCAACCGCCTGCAAAATGCAGGCGGCTTGTGTATTTTAATAGGCAGGTGCGCCGTAGCCAAGAATCTCGTAATAACCGATAGAATACTCATTGACTCGGCAACTGTCGCCGGAGTTGCCCTCGACCGTATAAACCTTGCCGTTTTCGACCTTTTGAACAATACCCGTATGGTCGGATAATCCATCCTGACCACTTTCGTCTGCCCAATCGAAGAAAATAATCATTCCGGGGGCAGGCTCGGCGCTGCCATCCAGCCATTGTCCACGATCCTTAAACCATTGTACTCCGTTGACACAGCCTGCATATTTTGGGATAACTCCAGCGTCGATATAGCCGCACTCGTTGGCACACCAAGATACAAAGCAAGCACACCATTCTACACGGGAGTTAAAACCGTACCACGACCAATACGGCTGACCGCCCACATTGCCAACCAGAGAGAGTGCAACGGTCACGATCTGTCCGTCGCCGCCTGTAATGCCGTAAAGCACCTGTGACCAAAGGTAATTGTTTTCATCTGCAAGCAGTTCAGCGAGGTAGCCTTTCTGTTCTTCGTTAAAACCATATTGCGCCGCCATTTCCTCGGCAGTCTTGTGGCTGACGGTAATATACAGATAGGTTTGTGTGACCGTGCTTTCAGTTTCCACGATATTACCGTGTCCGTCATCGGTTTCGGTAATAACTGTTTCGGTCTTGCTCTCTGTTCGGGAAGATATTTGATTCATCTCCCAAAAGATGTCTTTTAAGAGTTGCTTTTTGCCATCGTCCATTGTGGCAACCTCTTGGGGGTTATCTTGATCCGTATTCGTTTTTACAGAGTAAACGGCAAGCACCTCTTTCCAAACGGCTCTGCTGCCACTCATTTCAAGAACATCATAGGATACCGAGTTCTTTTCCTCTTGCAGCTTGGTATCTCTTACTTGAAATGGATGATTCGGAAATGGATGAAGACTTCCGATTGCTATCTCACTAATTCCATTGGTTGTCTCTTCGTTTGTTCCAAACAATGCATCAAGCGGCTGTAAGGAAACGGGAGTTGCTCTTTTTTTAGATGGCATCTTCTAGCACCTCCTCCGTCACTCTCCGATAAGCCTCTGTAGCTTTGCTTTTCGGATCATAAGAGAAAATACTCTGTCCTTCTCTGACTGCTTCCTTCATTCTTACAGAAAATGGAATATAATTATCAAAGATATGAATTTGACTTCCATATACATTTCTGAGAAGTTCCATATTATTCCTGGCATCATTCGTATGAGCATCCACCATCGTAAACAGAATTCCACCGACTTGCAGCTTCGGATTGATTTGCTTACGGACCTTACCGATCGTTTTTAATAACTGCTGCAATCCTTTGATTGGCAGGTAAGACGCTTCAACCGGAATTAGTACTTCATCTGATGCAGCCAGTGCATTGATTGTGATCATTCCCAATGATGGCATACAATCAATGATAATTGCATCATATTGATCCTTGATACCATATAAAATCTGTTTCAATACATATTCCCTGCTCATTGCATTTACCAACTGTACTTCCGTACCTGCCAGTCCAATGTTAGAACAGATAATGTCTATTCCTTCTGCCTGATGCCTGATATAACAGTCTGAAGGAATATCTTCATCTTTCATTACTGTATCCATAAGAGCTGTAAGTGTTTCATTACTTTCATCACAATCACGATATCCAAATCCTGCGGATACATCAGACTGTGGATCGGCATCAACGATTAACACTTTCATATTCTTTTGTGCTAATCCTACTGCTAAATTAGCTGTACATGCGGATTTTCCCGTTCCCCCTTTTTGGTTTACAATAGAAATTACTTTTGCCATAATCTTTCCCTTCTTTCTTGTTAAATAAAAAGACTGAATCAGACAGCTGAGATATAAATCTCATGCGAGCTAATTCAGTCCAAAACATATTTTTATTCAATTATCACCGCTTTCGTGGTATAGTAAATACATCTCAGCAGAGTTCTGAAATTCTATTACTTCTGTACTGTGTTATTTATAAAAGAGAGGCCTTTCCTTCATAAATTCGTTGATTGGTTACGAAATTTATTTAGGACTAAATCGCTAGAGCCCTTGTATTATAAGGGGTTCTGCCTTGTGTCATTATAATAACACAAGCACCCCCATTTAAGATATTCATCATCGGTACAGGCATCTGTCTGGTATGGCAGCCGCCAAGATACTGATATAAAGGAACGCGGAGAGCTGCTGCTGCCGCCCTTGCTACTGCCAGGGATACTCCCAGTGCCGCATTTGCCCCTACATTACTTTTATTGTCTGTGCCGTCTGTTTCTATGATTTTTTTATCAATATAGGACTTTGTCATGATTATAGTTCCCCTTTGGGTGGTGGACAGGTTGATTTTGTGGAAAAAAATTGTTTTGAGTAGAGCAATATAGAAATAAAAGTTAAAATGAAATGATTTATAACTGTATTATTTACGTATAATATTTATTATTTCACAATTATACAATTACGT
>ERZ773147.2386-NODE-2386-length-16387-cov-2.904053_pt1 | contig 16387 bp, 12 predicted proteins | sample MGYA00580851_ERZ773147 | MGnify/ENA primary metagenome ERZ773147 (study PRJEB29015, sample SAMEA2737818) | human gut metagenome | biome: human gut; feature: human-associated habitat; material: faeces | place: China | collected 2012 ... | reverse complement strand
AACGCATTAGTTAGTTTTTGCTAACTGCAACCCCCATAAAACCGCACAGCACGGGGAGAGAGCCGCACTGTGCGGGCTATGGTTGCAGGAGATTCATTGTAGGGGGTCATAGGTTAGTTTTAACTAACGATGATACTATACCATGCCGCTAGGGTTTTGTCAACAGGTTTGGGAAAGATTTTTTCCGCATTTTTTGCAGCATAAAAACAGGAAAGAGGAACCTTTCAGCAGGCTCCTCTTTTGCTCTAAGTTCGATTAAAATTCTTTTCGCTTACCTTTTCTCATAAGAAAAGGTAAGTTATTCGATGACCAGCCCAAACCCGTTCAGCAGTGCGATCACATCCGGGAAGCTGAACCGCGCACCTTTCATCTGGTTGTCACTGGGGTCGATGCGGTAGCCGGTGGCCTCTCGGAAATCCGCCTTTTGCAGGTCGCATCGGCTGAACGCCGTGCTGCTCAGGGCCACGCCGCGGAAATCCGCGCCCGCCAGTTTGCAATCGTCAAACACGCAGTCGCCAAAGGTACATTTACTGAAATCAAACTGCTTCAGCGCCATGCCGGAAAACTCATTGTAGCGGAACTCGCACTGCTCGGCCCTGCCAAAGGGCTGCACCAGGGCACTGCGTCCCTGCAGGCCACCCCAGGCAATGGATCGGAAGGCACAGTGCAGCAGCCAGGCGTCGCTCATCTGGCAAAAGCTGAACACCACGTCGCTCCAGGCACAGCGGTCGAAGGTGCAGCCGAGAAAGCTGCACGCCGTAATGCGCGCACCGCTCCAGCGGCAGTTGATAAACGTGCAGTCGTTGAACTCGGCATCATGCAGAAAATCCGGCGCCACATTGTCAAAGGTTTCGCCCTGGTAATACTGCTTAGCCACGGCGCACCGCCTTTTTCAGGCGGACCCTCACCGCGTAAGCCAGCAGCGGCAGCGCAAGGCCGGCCGCCGTGTAGGCCACCATCGGATTCTGCCCGCATTTGACCAGCGCCGAAAAACGCACATTCAGCCGCCTCATCGCGATTCCGGCGGCGATCAGGACAAACGAAGCCAGCCCGGAGGTGACGAAAAAATAGCTGAACGTCGCGTAATCCTTCTTGATGCCCCCCTCGAACGCCTCCAGCGCCAGTCCCAGCCCCAGCCAGAAAAAGCCCCAGCCGAAAAGCGAACGGTGCAGTCTTCCGGTCGCGGAACCGTCTCCACGCAGCAGACGCCGGAGCAGGAGACAGAGCAGGACGCCCGCCGCGAGATTCACGACCAGCTGCCGTGCGAAAAGCCCCCACATATTCAGACATATCAGCGTCACGAGCAGGACGAGGGTCCAGACCTCCCGCCGCCGGGACGCCCCCGGCGCATCTTCGCCGCCGTGCGTCATCCATTCATAGATACGGTCTCCCGCAATCGTGCCGGGAATGATGATACAAAGGTATTTCAGGTAGTCGAAGCGGAAAAGCCACGGCACAGGCGACCAGTTCCACAACGCTTCGTTCCACGAACCTTCGACGCCGCTGCCCAGACGCAGGGCCGCCAGCAGCGCCAGCACCCCCAGGCGCGCCAGCAGGTTGTTCCGCGTATAGAGCCACACCAGGCTGCCGAAGAGCGCCATATTTGCAAGGACCAGAATGATGACGTCGCTCCGCTCCGCCGAGACGGGCAGCCCCCAGCCCCACCGGGCAGCCGCCAGCAGGGCTGCGATGCCGGCGACGCCGGACAGACAGACCATGCGGTTCTGCCGGTCCGAAAACCGGTCAATGAGCATGAAGAGCGCACAAAAACAGCCCCAGCCCGCCAGTTGCAGCAACGAGGAACCCCATCCCGGCAGCGTTCCCGTCACCCCGGAACGCAGGTTGGCGAGGGCAACGGCGAAAAGCGCCAGCAACGCCCACCTGCGCACCACGACCGTCAGGATCAACGCCACCGATTCACCCCGCTGCTCCAGCCGCTTACGCAGGGCCAGCGGGAAAGCGGCCCCCATCGAGAAGAGGAAAAACGGGAAGACCAGATCGACCCACGTAATTCCCGGCACCGACGGATCGAAACGGAACGACGGTGGCGGCACCTGCGCATGGAACAGCCATGCAGGAAGTTCGGCGTGCCATAGGATCTGTCCCGACAGCACCATTCCCACGATAGCCAACCCTCGCAGCAAATCGACCGCATAAGCTCGCCTTTCCATCTGCAAGACGTGTTATTTCAGGTATTTCTGTTTCTTGAGGTAATCGGTCCAGATCACATACCCCACGGGGTGGAGGTGGATTCCGTCCTTCGTCAGGTCGATGCGCAGTTCGCCGTCGGCATCGGAAAGCAGCGGCACCAGATCGACGAACGTACACCACGGCTTGGCGTCGCACAACTGCACCAACCGCGCATTGAGCGTCCGCACCTGCGGATTATGCCCCTTGAGTCCGGGATAGGCCAGCCGCCGGGTATTGACCGGCAGCACGCTCTGAATATAGAGCCGGCAGCCGGGAACGGCCTCGTGCACCATGTCCGCCATGCGGGTGATGTTCATCACGATCGTATCGACGGGCTGTCCGCCCATCAGGTCGTTGATGCCCGCCATCAGGAAGATTTTGCGGGGCTTGCTTTTCAGGATGTCGGGCAGACGGTCGATCATACCGAAGGTATTGTCGCCGCCGATGCCGCGGTTCTCGACGTCGCCGCGTTTGAGCAGCAGGCTCCACCACCCCTGCTCGGTAATGCTGTTGCCGAGAAAGACGATCGCCCCCTGTTGCAGCCCCTCTTCGTCGTGGGCCGCACGGCGGGTATCGTAGTAGGCGTTATGGAATTTCTGCGCCGAAGCGCCGGATGCCGCGAAAAGGGCGGCCAAAAACAATATTACGATGCGTTTCACAATCAGTCTTTTTTAATTACGCCGTCGATACCGGTCTTGACATAAGACCACTGATCGGCTTTTTTCAGGTGAATCATATCAAACAGGAAATAACCGTCGCAGGCATTGATGCAGGCGGCGACCGAGGCGGTGATGGCCCGGTTCTCCTCCTCCTGCGGCACCTTGTCGTCGGCATCCCAGTTTCCCACGTCGGGGCCGCCGGCCACCATCGGGCACGCTCCCATCGTACGCTCCTTCGCCAGCAGGCAGAATCCCTGCATGGTCCATTCGGTCGTGCCGTAAACACGCGCCGGAGAGGCATAGGCCCCGATCAGCATCTGGTCCATCAGGTCAGCATAGCCGTAATCCATATATTTTTTCGTAGCCCATGAAAATTTGGACGAAGTGTCGTAATCGGGGCTGGCCCAATTGACGCCCACATCATAGTAGCTGGCATACCAGCCCCCGACGTATACGCCGAACTTGACCGACGGATTGACCGACTTGACGGCGGCGCGCGCCTTCTCCATAAAGTCGTGAATCACCTTCGCCCGGAATTCGAGCCACTGCTTCATATGCACAGGCACCGGCGAGGGTATGCCCGAAGTATGGCCCGCAGGCAGAATGTCGGCGGGAAAACTGGCAACCGACCGGCCGATATACTTTTCGAACTCCTTGCGCGTATAATTCGAGAAATCGCTGGTAAATCCGTCGAAGCGCCCCCGGTCGAGGAAGATTCCCGCCAGTCCGTCATAGGCCGCGAGGTCCTTGAGCATCGAACAGAGATACTCCTGCACTTCGGGCAATACCGGATTGAAGAACTTGGCGGACTGCGAAGTGGACATGATGTTCGTAATGCCGCCCGCCAAATTCAGATCGGTCGTCCATGCCCGCTTGGCCTCATCCCGAAAAACGACTCCGGCGCCGCCCAGCGAAGTCTGGTTGCCCCCCGTAAAGGTATTGATCGCGGCGTGAATGCGCAGGTCGAGCGACTTTCCGGCGTCGATAAACGCCTGCAAGTAGTCCCATGTAGCCGTGCGTTCGACTTTGGAATATCCGCCCGGCAGCCATGCGCCGAGCCACTCCACCTGATCGACCACCGACGTACGGAAAAGCACGTCGCCGGTAGTAGGCCGCACATCGACTACGATATCGGTGAATCCAGCCTCCCGGGCCTTGGTCAGATCGCGCAGTATATTCTCCTTGCTGTTGGCGAAATCGGGAAAGTTGGCGGCGGCATCGACCCAGATGAACCGGGGTTTCTCCACCCCCGGCTCCGGATCGGGATCGGGGTCGGGATCGGGCCACTCCCATTCGGGTTCCTTCGAATCCGAACCGCACGAAACAGCCCCGTATCCCAGCGTCAGCGCCGCCAGAACCGCCGCAAACCATTTGATATTCTTTTTCATCTTCAAAATTATGCTTGTTTTAGGACCTGCATCCCCGGTCAGAGGGATGCAGGCAAAAGGGATGTTACTTGTCGACACAATCCCACTGTTCGGCACGGATATAGTTGGTATTTCCGCCGATCCAGTAAAGATAGAGATAATAACCGTCAGACGACTGGCTCAGCAGGATATCGCAGCTCGCCGTTCCGGAAACAGCCAGATATTTAGGCGTCGACGCATAGATCTTGGCTTTCGTATTGTCGAACGTCCCGGTGAAGAGATTGCGGTCTCCGACATCGAGCAGGATGGCACGCGATGCACTGTAAGCGAAGTGCGAACCGCCGAACACGGCGACGAACGGACTCTTATTGAAGACGGCGCACGACACATTGGCAAAATTCGAATTGGCGTCGTTCGCGCCTTTGTCGATAAATGCCACACGCGAATTGGTCGCTCCGTCGATCCACTCCGCCCCATTGGTCGAATAGCTGGCTTTGAAATAAGGTCCGGTAATATCCGTCGACAGATATTCCACATCGACATTGCCGCCGTTCCAGAGTCCGCAACCCGCAATCGTAACCTTTTCGGGAGTACCCCAGACGCCATCGGTCACGATGATACGGACGAACGAACTCCAGTTTGCGGGACTTGCCCAAGCCCAACAGTTGATCGTGACGACGGCGTCTGCGTCTATATCGCCCTTGATCGAAATCTTGCTGCCGATCTTACCGCCCGTGGCATTCGACCAGGTCATGACCTCCTTCGGGGTATCGGTAACATGATCCAGACGATAAATGGTCTGCGACGCACCGTTGGCGGCAATCGAACACATCACGATATGGTTGGCTTCATCCGAAGTGATAGCGCCTCCACCGAGATTGATGCCGCCCATATTCACCGTTCCGGCCTTGACACCGGTAAGCTTGTTGACATAAACGATCTCGCTCTCGCCGGAACAAATAAGCAAGTGATCGCCCAAAATGCCCAGCGTATAATTCGTCGTTCCGCTCATTCCGTAATCAGTCTTGAACGTTTCGGAAACGAACAGGTTCTTCTGACTGCCCGAACGAATACCGGTCGGAACCTTCGCCGGAACCTCTTTCTTAACGGTGTAAACCGTCTTGCTTACCCCGTCATACGCAGTGACGGTCAGCTTGGGCGACGCATTCCAGTCGATAACCGTCGTTGCCGGATCGGGTGAAATCGTAGCATGATACGAAAGCCGGTAGGTTCCCGTACAAGGTTCGATATTACCGGCTGCGATCAGCGACACCTCTTTGGTTTCCTGATCAATGATGGCGTTCAAACCCTGCGACGGAAGCGACAGCTCCTCCAGCAGACAGGCTTTGCTCTTCACGATCCGCCCCCTGACTTTATAAACCTTCTTTTGCTTGAGCTGATCGGTAACCGTAATATAGTTGTCCTCGTTCAAATTCATATAAAGGACCGCAGGGTCCACCGTAACATTGTCGTCGAGATTCAGGCTGATGCGCATTTTGTCGAGCATCTTACCGCTCACGACATCATCGCTGCTCTCCGGATAAAACCACGGAATCTCGACCGTGATCTCATCGCTGCCCTCCGCCGGATATCCTTTGAATTCGCCGTAAAATTCGGCTGCCCCCTCGCTATTGTTCTTTACGAATTGGGCGGTTACGCTGTTGATGCCGTTACGCGACACGGAAGGCAACAGCTCGTCGGGCTGGTGACAGCCCGCAAAGAGCAGACCGGCCGCCGTCAGGAAAGAAAATATGGTATTTTTCATAATTGTAATTCAAGATTTATTTCCACTCGTCATACTGTTCGATAGCCGAGTTGTTCGCCAACTCATCGTAAGGAATCGGGAATACGTAGGTCTTCGCCAGGAATTTACGGTCCTGCAAATCACAATCCACATACTCGAATTTGAAAGCGCCCTGATGCGGCGTGATCTTCAGTCCGTGCACACGGTAACCGTTATACTCCTTGTCGGCGAGTTTCCAGCGGCGCATGTCCCAATAGAGGTGCCCTTCATACGCCAGCTCGATCTTGCGTTCCTGACGTATCGCTTTGAAAAGATCGTTCCCCGAAAGGCCCGAAAGAGCGGGCAGATTCACACCGGGACGCTGTCTCACGGCATTGACATCCTCCAAAGCGGCCCCCGAAGCGCCCAAACGATAGTTCGCCTCGGCACGGATGAGGTAAATTTCAGCCAGACGAAGTTCCACCCAAGTCTGCGTGCTGACCTTGATAACCGAGAAATCGGTGTGGCTTTCATCGAGGTATTTGCGCAGATAATAACCGGTAGTAGTACGTCCCTTCGGATAGGTGTCGCTACGATAATCCATATACTGCCCGTAAGTACCTCCAACGCTGTTGGTCATTGTATGCCCCTTCCATTGCGCTCCGTGATAAAGAACCGTCGCAGCGAAACGGGGTTCCAGCTGATCGTAAGGAGGCAACTCGGTCGTCTCGCCGTGCCATTTGCTCCAATCTACGGTTTTGCCGTCCTTCGACTGATACGATTCGACCATCTCCTGCGTCGGGCAGCCTTTACCTCCGTCGTTGTCCATATCGCCGTAAGGAACATAGTCGTTATCGAAAGTATGATTGGGACCCGTTACCAGATAGTTGTATTCGAGAATCGACTCACTATTCCCCCCTTTGAAAGCATCCTCGTACTTATCGGTCAAAGAATAGACCTGCAACTTGAAAACCGAATCCGCCGCGTCTTTGGCATCCTGCCAGCGTTCGGCATAAAGCATCGTCCGTGCAAGCATGGCCCAAGCCGCGCCGCGCGTCACACGCTCCTTGTTGGCCGCGTCCCAGCGCACCGGCAATACCGAAGCCGCATACTTGAGGTCCGAGGCAATCAGATCCCAGGTCTCGGAGGCAGAGCTGCGGTCTTTATTCTTCTGGAGATTCATATCCGTATAGAGGATTACCCCTCCATGCCGTTTGGCCAACTGAAAATAGACGAATGCGCGGAAAAAACGGGCCTGCGCCTCAAGTTTAGCATTCTCTTCCGCCGAGAACGTGGAATGCTTCCGCATGGATTCCAAGAACTCATTGATACGGCGGATACGCTCATATCCACCCGTCCACGCATCGAGCAGGTTGCCCGTCGACGACATCGTTTCAGGCGTAAACACATAATTATTGGAGTCTCCGGCCTTATTGCCCGGAACGTACGAACCGTATTTGAAAGTTTCGGTAAGTCCCTCGGTCAGATTACCTTGAAACTGGGCGGAGCCGAACTGTCCGTAACGGTCAATATACGGATAAAAACCGTTAAGGTAAAGCGTCGCCGTGTGTATATCGTTCCAAACCACCTTGTCCGAGATACTGTCATGCGGCGTGGTATCGAGGAAATCGTTGCAACCGACTAAAGAGAACGTCAGCAACGACATCATGGCTATTTTAATTCCTGTTTTCATAATTTCTCCGTTTTTCATGTTAGAATGCCAAGTTTACACCGAACGAGAAGATACGCTGCTGCGGATAATAACCGTTCGACACACCGGGCTGTTCAGGATCAATGTTGAATTTGGTCAGTTCACTGACAGTCCAAAGGTTCTGTCCTTCGAAATAGATACGCAGACGGTCGATGCCGATCCGGCTCATCCATTTCTGCGGGAAGGTGTATCCGATCTGCAAATTCTTCAGACGCAGATAATCGCCGCTGCGATACCAGAAAGTCGAAGAATAGGCATTATTCGAACTGGCCTGCACGATACTCAGACGCGGGAATTCGGCATTGGTGTTATCTTCCCGCCAAGAGTTCTCCACAAGGTATTTCGGCGAATTGCCTCCGTGATAGAACGGCTTGGTCATCTGCGTGTTGTCCATGATTCCTCCGCTGTACACACCCGTCAGAGCCACATCCCGGCCCAAGCCTGCCTGAAACAGGAAAGAGAGGTCAATGCCTTTCCAATCACCCGAAAAAGAAAGGCCTCCCACAAATTTGGGATAAGCGGCGGCCCCGACATAACCGCGGTCCTGTTCATAGGAAATCACACCGTCGCCGTTGCGATCGACATACTTAATATCGCCCACACGAACGGCTTTACCCACAATCGTCGGAGAATTGTCGATCTCCTCCTGGCTCTGGAACAAACCGGCGGAGATAAAGCCGACCTGGGCGCCGACCTCCTTACCCGTAAGCTTGAGCCAATCGGGCGTATTGGCGGCATCGTTATAGTGCAGCCATTTACGCTTGGTGTATGTACCGGTCAGACTCACGTTGTAATTGAAATCTCCGACACGGTTACGGTGGCTCAACGTAATCTCAAAACCCTTATGAGCTTGTTTATTGCTGTTTTCATACTTCGGATAATAACCGCCGAAAGAGCTGGGATAGGTGGCAGTCACACCACTCAGAATATCATAGATGTATTTATAGAATACATCGAACTCAACACCCAGTCTGCCGCCCCACATGGACAGGTCGAATCCTCCGTTATATTGCAGATTCTTCGCCCATGTCAGATTCTCATTCGCCAAACTCGAAGTAAGCATTCCGTCGACACCGACGCCTCCGAGGACAACGGCCGGAGTATCCAGAAAGCCTAATGTATTCAAATACGAATAAGCGCTGATACCCGTCGTACCCGTAAGACCGATACTTGCACGCAACTTCAAGTTGTCGATCGCTTTGGAATCGAACCAAGGCTCATTAGATATTCTCCAACCGACCGATGCGGCAGGGAAAGGAGACCAGCGTTTTCCATCAACCATACCGCCGAACAGATAACTGCCATCATACCGGCACGACAATTCGACAAGATACTTATTGGCATAATCGTAATTGACACGGGCCGCGAAACCGGCTTTGCGCGCAACGGAGCTCATACCGTTGATCGACATCTTGTCGGGAATGCTGGCGTATTTGAGTTCGGCAAGTTCCTTGATCGAAAATCCTTCTCCGTAAGCGCTGAAATTATTGCCGTCGTTAGAGTAGGTCTCCATCAGCAGGATTGCAGAAACATTATGCTTCCCGAAGGTGTTGGCATAATTAAGCGAAGCGTTAGTCGTAATCTGCGTGTTGCGCGTAAGCCCCTCCGTCAGCGAATTTTCGGATTTTTTACGCGAATCCCAGTTTTCGGCATAGGAAATATTGCCGTCAAGAGTCGTGGGAAGCGTTGCAACCATCGTACGGAAAGGCGTGGAATAAATCTTGGAATAGGTCTGCGAATAGTCATAGGCCACCATGAATTTCGCAGACAAACCCTTCAGGAAAGGAAAATCATACTTAAGCGAAACATTCGACTGAAAATAGAACGTATTGCTTTTTGCATAACCCGACTCCTCGGAAGAAGCGAGCGGACTTACGGTAGCGCTCGAAGTATTGGTCGAAACAGGCAGCCCGTTATAATTTTCGGGCACGTAAGGATGCGCACGCATAGCCTGCTGCGCGATATTGTTCCAATCGGCGGGATCGCCCGAAAATCCGGGACGATTGCTGCGCTGCACACGACCGGCCAGATCCACGGCCATCGTCCAGTTCTTGGCAATCTTGGCTTCGATATTCGAACGGATATTAATACGGTCGAACGAGAAATTCTTCACATTGCCCTCCTGATCGAAGTAACCGATCGAAGTAAAGTACTTGATCCGCTCGTTGCCGCCCGTCACATTGAGGTTGTGCGACTGGTTGTACCCCGTACCGAAAGTCTTTTCATACCAGTTCGTATTGCCCCAGCCGTCGCTCGGATCGCCGTTGAGCATCATGTCGATCTGGCGCTGCGTGAAAATCGGCGTGTCTCCGTCCATTTCACGGGCTTTGTTATACCAATAGGCATACCCCGGACCGTCGAGCATTTCGAGCATTACGGCATTCTGGCTCAAACCGAAAGTGCCGGTGTAGGAGATCTTGGCCGGAGCGGCCTTGCCCCTTTTGGTCGTCACGATAATGACAGCCGAGGCATCCATACCGTAAATCGCAGCCGACGACGCGTCTTTGAGCACCGAAACGCTTTCAATATCATTGGGATCAATCTGGCTGAAATCGCGGGCTACACCGTCCACAATGTACTTTGCGCCGCTGCCTCGCACCAAAATGCTGGCGCCGTCGCTGCCGGGCTGTCCCGACTGCTGCAAGGCCACCACGCCGGCGACACGCCCGCCCAGCATATTCGTCACATTTCCCATCGGCGCCTTGAGCAGTTCCTTGCCGTCGATTTGCGAAACGGCGCCCGTAATGCTCGCGCGTTTCATCGTACCGTAACCGACGACAACGACTTCATCGACTCTGGCAGAGTCTTCCTTGAGAGAAACATCAATGGAGGTAATTCCCCCCCCCACGGTTTTTCGCTCGGACACCATACCTAAATACTGAAACTCCAATGTGTTGCCAGGTTTAGCAGCGATGGAATACTGACCCTGGAGGTTGGTAATGGCACCCGTATTGGTACCTACGACGATAACAGTTACGCCCATCAGAGGGTGCCCGCTCTCATCCGTAACCGTTCCCGTCACCCGCGTCTGGGCGGAAGCCGCACCGACAACAAGCAATGACATCAGAAGCGCCATGCACTTCCTTGTCAGGGAATTCTTGAAAATAGAGAAGAACTCTTTCATAGAATTACATTTAAGGTTAAGTTTTTAGTTGTTTTATATTGGTTGCAGATCAGTTGCTTCCTTCGGCGATTCCGGCCGCCAGCTCCGACCACCAGCCGCGGTTGATGATATGGACGATATCGAAGATCATCAGTCCGTCGGTGTCGCGGAGCGCCTGCGCCACAGCGCGGGTGAATTGCGCTGCGTCGCCCTCGTACTGCTCGACGTAGATCGAGCCTGTCACGGGAACCACGCCGCAGGTGATTTTCTTCGCCCATTCGGCGCCGCCCTCGATGCAGTACCAGTAATTCTGTTCGTCGGACATTCCCGCTTCGGTACGCTGCCCCACGGCTCCGTTGGCCTTGTCGACTTCGGCTTTGGTAACCAGCGTATAGTAAAGTCCGGTCATATAGATGTCGAGCAGGTCGGCATAACCCGTATTCTTGTATTCGGGCGTCGCCCAATCGAAATAGCGGGCGGGATCGAACTGCTCGCTGGCCCAGTTGACGCCCACGTAATAATAGGTCGGGTACCATGCGCCCGTATAGTCGCCGATCAGCAGCCGGGGATTGATCTCCTTGAGCTGCCTGTGGGCTTCGGTCACGAAATCCTTGATAACCGATGCGCGCCATTCGATCCACTTGCGGAACAGCGGGCCTTGCGACCAGCTCCACTTGCCGTCGGCATCCTGCGTCCAGCGGAGTATATCACCGGGATAATCGGCGACTTTCGTTCCGGCGTAAGCTTCGAAAAGCTCCTTCGACAGCGGACTGAAATCGGAGGTGATATTGTCGAAACGCACCCGGTCGAAGACGATGCCGTCCACATCGGGATACTTCCCGGCGAACTCCTTCAGAATCGCCAGCTCGTACTCCTGCACTTCGGGATTCGCCGGGTTGAGCATGCCGTTGTAGTTGCTCTTTATTTCGCTGATGGGCACGATTTTACCTTCGGTGTACACCTGCGACTGCCAGTCGGCATGATCGCCGTAGATGATTCCCCGGTCGAAATAGTTGTGACCGCCGGCAAACACGTTGAGCGACCCGTGCACGCGCATGCCCAGCTTGTGTCCCTCCTCGATGAAATAACCCAGCAGATCGTAGTTTTCAGGACGGGTCACACCCTCCCATTCGCCCATGTAAGGCGCTATATCGCTCTTGTAGAGCGTTTCGCCCATGATCGACTTCACGTCGACCACGACATCGGTAAAGCCCATGTCGTGGATTTTGGACACATAGTAACGAATCGAATCGGGATGACTCAAAGTCGCATAATTGGCTTCGCAGTCAAACCACATGTAAAGCGGTTTCGACGGCTGTTTTTCCTGCGCGCAGGAGACGGCAGCAAAGGCTGCCAGCCAGATGAGGAGAAGTTTCTTCATATGATTCTTTATGGATTAGTTCACTTCGGAGATGACGACCGCCGTCGAAATTTTGCGCTCGACGATCACCTCGGCGCTGCCCGTGTCGCTGGGACGGTTGAGCACCTTGCCGTCGCTGCCGACCATGGTCGAAGATCCGCCGCCGTCGAGATTGACCGCATCGACGGCACCCAGCTCGATCAGTTTGTCGGCCAGTTCGGCCAGCGTAAACCCGGCGCTGCCCCGCATATTGCGCCCGTCGCACACGAGCAGGATCAGTTTGCCGTCCGCTGTGGCGCCGATCGCCGTACGCGGCTGACGCGAAGTCCCGGCGATGCCGCCGCCGTCGAACACCTCTTTCCAATAGTTCTCCACGGCGACGTTCTTCCCCTCCCGGACCAGCATCGGGCCGCCTCCGACCGCCTCCTGCGGAGTCCAGAGCGCCGCGCCGGGCGTCTTCGAAGTCGGCGGCGCGGACATATACGTATTCGTACGTTCGTCGTTGTCGAGCGCGGACGGGAAGGCATAAGGCTTGTTGCCGTCGTCGAGCACGCAGTAAATCCAGTGCGTCTCGAACCCTCCGGACGCCATCTGCCCGAACGAAGAACGCACGGGATAAACCGTCTGGTTGTTGCGTGTCACCGTCTGATTCTCGATCGACTTGACGGCACCGCCGGTAACAAGCAGGCTCAACGAATTTCCGGCCCACCAATACCCGGCATTGGTCGTCACACAGGCCGTTCCCCGGTTGGCCGAAGCGAATTCGGCATGAATGCGCGACGGAGTTTTCTGTTGAGGCAGATGCACGGCGTTGAAGCGCAGTTTGGGATTGGCTTTCAGATCGGCCACGGCCACGAATCCGAGGCATTGTTTTCCGCCGCCCAGATCGTCCGCAAACTCGGTTACGGTCAGTCCGGCAGGATAATCGCCCGGTTGAGGGTCGGGATCAGGATCGGGTCCGTCGGGAAATTCATAGTCGGGCGTTTTCGAATCGCTGCCGCACATACAGCACACGGCGCAGACGCAGACAGCAAGCAGAGCGAAGCCAAGAATTTTCAGTTTCATATTTCAGTCAGCATTGAGTTTTGGTTCGGACACCTTTTCTTCGTACATTTTAAAAATTAAGAATTTCGGGCAGGTCGCTTTTGTACGATTTGATTTCACCTTTTCAAAACAAAAATAGAAAGGATTCTTCCAATGTGCCTGATAATCCGAAGAGCAAAACCATTTAAAAAAGACACTTTTTTTATTCGTCAAAATACATCAGCCGAAATATCAAATACAATACATTAAAACACAATGCATTAAATTCGATTATCATTCCACATATTTACAAAGTAAACTTTTTAAATAAAGCGATTATTTATACAACCTATTTTTTATTTCTTTTCGATTTACTATTTTTGTCAGGCACACTAAATAATGGCAAGGACAATGTTACCTCCTTTTACATCCGCATCCCACGACGGCGATCTGGGTTGTTTTGTACGAAACATCATTCTGAACTCCATTTTTCAGAAAGGGCAATTCATCATTCCCGACATCGCCAGCCAAACCGGCTTCAGCGTCACGACAATAGCCAAGTATGTCTCCGAACTCTATGCGGAGGATATTTTGGAAAAGGGAGACTGTTTGAAGACCAATAAACGGGGACGAAATCCAGTCCTTTATCGGGTGAAATCCGAAACCTACTATTTTTTGGGTGTCGACCTCAAGCCTTTCGAGTTGATAATCGGGCTTATGAACCTTACGGGGGATATGGTTTGCATAGAGCGCATCACAGATTTTCGCTTCGAAAATACACATAATAAACTGGATGAAATATGTACGCATATTTCGCAGTTCATGCTAAAGTTTCAAAGTCAGAACGCCGGCAAAATAGCGGGCGTCAATTTCAATATTGGAGGGCGGGTCAATTCGCATTTAGGAACGAGCGCCACGATTTTCAATTTCGAGGAGACACGCGAAGTGCCGCTGACTCTTTTGCTCAACGAACGTTTGGGCATTCCGGTTTTCATCGAGAACGACACCAAAGCGATGGCTTACGGCGAGTATGTATCCGAAAACAATGCCTCGCAGGAGAATGTGATTTATGTCAATATCGGATGGGGACTGGGACTCTGCATTATCATAAATGGAGAAATATATTATGGAAAGGACGGCTATTCGGGAGAATTCGGACATATCCACATGTATGAAAACAACGTGATGTGTCATTGCGGAAAAAAAGGATGCATTGAAACGGAAATCTCGGGAAGCGCCGTTTGCCGTAAACTCGTAGAAAGAATCTACAATCACGAGGCGTCGGTTCTTTCTAAAAAGGTGTGGAACGGAAACATGATTACGATAGAGGACATTATTGAAGCTGCGAAACTGGAAGACCCGCTTTGCATTGAGTTGGTGACGCAGGCCGGGGGTGAGCTTGGGCATCAGTTGGCCGGATTGATCAACCTTTTGAATCCCGATCGTATCATCATTGGCGGCAGAATGTCAGAAATTGCTCCTTACTACTTTTTACAGCCTGTGAAGCTTGCCGTGCATAAATATTCGCTTCGGCTGATGACCCAACAACTGTCCATCGTTCCTTCGCGGTTAGGGGGCGATGCCGGAGTTATAGGAGCCTGTCTGATCGCACGAAAAAAGATGATATGGAACAAATTGTCGATATTCAAGAGATGAAAATAGTAAATGCCGGGAGCATCAAACAAACAGCCCCGCATTCGTGTCATATTTATTTTCGTCTCGAAAGAAACAGCACGGCGATTCCATCGCCCCGGATATTCTCTTTTCGCGGAACGATCAATCTTTGACTATTTTTTCTTGATATTCTGTTGACTTTGACCGGTTATCTATAGTAAACTAAGCTTATCAATCAACAGGAGTGATTTCTATTACCACGCAGGCATTGCAGGCAGCAATCCTCGCAGGTGGGGCAAGCGAGGCAATAGCGGCAGGATAACGCTCTGCGCCGGCAGGACGATCTTCCACGGCAGATCTGACATGGCCGGACCTACGATCTTCAGGTTGTTGTCCATCGTCGCACGGGATCTTTTCATTCGTTGATCAATTCTTTGTCGACCTCCTCGGCTGTCACCTCTTCAGTATCGGGATAGGTGAAGGGAATGCGCGCGGCAAGCAGGAAGGCGGGAACCGTGGCCAGCAGCGCCCACATGAAGAAGTAGTGATAACCGCCCAAGCTGTCGCAGAGCCAGCCGCTGATCATACCCGGAAGCATCACGCCAAGGTTGGCAAGCGACGACCCGAAAGCATAGTGAGCCATCTGGTGCGAACCAGGCGCCACCTGCTGCATAATAAAGAGTGTAAGCCCCACGAAGCCAAATCCGTAACTGAAATATTCGAACACGATGGCTGCGCAGATCAACACGGGACTCGAAGGCTGAAACCATGCCAGCAGCGCATAGACCACGAACGGAACGTTGAAGATGCAGACCAGCGGGAACAAGGCACGCCGCAGTTTGAGCCACGAAATGAAATAGCCGCCCAGAATGGACCCCACGACGAAGGCGATCACGCCGAAGGTACCGTAATAAAGTCCAATCTGCTGTTCGGTAAGCCCCATGCCCTGCTGATCGAGCGGAGCGTTGAGGAACAGCGGTACGATCTTGATGACCAGACCTTCGGCGAAGCGGTAGAAAAGGATGAATGCGAAATAGATCCAGATATATTTCTTCTTGAAGAATTCCAGATTCTGCTGATTCTCTATTGTTGTTCTCAGTTCTCTTGCTTCCTGAACTCTTCTCTGGATTATCTGATTAAGCTCTCCGGATTCTACTGCATAGTCCTGATTACTTTCCGGCTGTATTACCTTCTTTGTCATCATTCCCCGCCAGGTATATCCCTTTACTGTAATACTGTTTGATTTTGTACTCGTATATAATTCCTGTACGATTCCTCCATACTCAGTATCCGGAACATACATCTGGCTCCCGAACTCGACCAAGCCTGTCCAGTCAGATCTTTTATACTCGACTTCAAAATCATTGATAGAATCCTTCTCATCTTCACCAATCTCCATATCGATATTGGCATTTAATACAAAGTCGAGTTCCTTACCTGTTGAGTCTGTATAAATCAACTCCATTCTGGCACGCTCCTCTCTTTGTACACTTTGATATCAAATCCATAGGTACCACTCCAGTTTAATGTCAGCATTCCGGAAGGTATCAATTCAAATACGCTCTTATCTTTTGCACGCTTTGCAAAGATATTCTGAACTGTTCCATTCCGCAGGTGTTTCGTGATTGTCTTATTAC
>ERZ773147.2385-NODE-2385-length-16391-cov-27.912892_pt1 | contig 16391 bp, 18 predicted proteins | sample MGYA00580851_ERZ773147 | MGnify/ENA primary metagenome ERZ773147 (study PRJEB29015, sample SAMEA2737818) | human gut metagenome | biome: human gut; feature: human-associated habitat; material: faeces | place: China | collected 2012 ... | reverse complement strand
TTTTTTGCGTCCGGCTTCCGGCTGCTTTTTGTATTTGGTATCAAAAGGTCGTTCTGCAGGGTGTGCCAGGAATGATAATTCGGTATCATTTCATCATGCCATGTTTGCCCATCAGTGCCGGAACTCCGAAAAGTACGGTATCAATTTCTTTCCAGACTATAAAACAAAGACCGAGAGTTTTACCTCCCGGTCTTTGTTAATAGAAATCTCTCTTTTTAATATTCATCATTTGTGATAAATATTTCTACTCTCCTATTTTTAGCACGTCCAGCTTCACTTGTATTGTCTGCAATGGGTTCGCTATATCCTTTTCCATCTTCTGTTATGTTGTTTGTTTCTATACCAGCGGTTCTAAGGTAATTTCCTACTGCTGCTGCTCTATTTTTAGAAAGTATGATATTGTATTGTTTTTCTCCTATATTGTCAGTATGCCCAATTATTTTAATCTTAGTATTGGGTATTTCACTAATGATATTACATAAGTCAGAAAGCATTTTTTGAGCTTCTTCATTTAATTCATATGAATCAAATTTGAATAGGATTTCACTTTGAGCTGTTGCTTTAAACTGTTCTTTTCCATTTTTATCTTTATAGCTGGAGATTGATAAGCCATCAATAGCTTTTAGTTTATTTCTTCTAGCTTCTATCTTTTCTTGGATAGCTTTATCTCTTTCCTCTTTAACTAATTTTGCACTTCCACCAACTATTGAAGCGGTTGAATAGTTACTATTATTTTCTATCATGTCTTTTTCTTTGTCGCTTAGTTCAGCGTTACTGAAAGTTATCATATGCGTTGAAGTACATGCGGTAAAAAATGTAACAACGAAGGCTGCTAGTATAATTATTTTCTTTTTCATGATTATCTTATTGCTATAATAGGTCTGATTTTAAATGAATTTCTTTTGCTTGTACTGGTTGCTCTTCCTTTTGTTAATGAAGAAATTAGTGCAAACACTTTAGGAGTATCTTTTCCTGCTCCATCTTCTGTAGAACTCCAGTACCAACCATCAAAGTGCGTTCCTCCAATGATTGAGAAAGAAGAATATACCTTTTCAAGATTATTAGAGATTGCTTTGTTTTGTGCGATAGAGCCAATAAACCAACCTGTAACACCTTTTGGTGCGTATTCTATAGCTTTTTGAGCTGCTGGATAAGCTAAACTATCTTTTATAGCAAAGTTCATTATTGCGGCAGTATTAGCTGCTCCATCAAAGCTGTTTTCATCTTCCGAAACATTAGCTATATCCTCGTCTGTATCTATTAAAGGATTTTCTTCTAAATCTTCTAATGAAACGGCATAAGCGGTTTCTTTTATATCAGGATTATTCCCATCATTACACCAAAATACAACTCCAATGGCTTCTTTTTCATTGGGTGAAAAAAGTGAGGGATGCACTATACTTCCATCACTACATAAGATACTACCCGGCTGTAATGATGTGTCTATAATATCTTCGTGTTTTGTACATGATGATATTACCCCTATAATGGATAATAGAATTATATATATTTTTTTCATACTTAATTATTTATTGGAAATTTGACACCTACTAATAATCCATTTCGGAAATGGTCACGTGTCCAAAAGACAAAATCATTTTTTTGCATTACAAAGACTTGCATTCCATTTCTAAATGAATAGCTATATTCTAAACCTATATCAATGGAAGCCTGAAACCCTTTTCTGTTAGCTCCTAAATCTGCTCCAAACCGCCATCTTAAATTACTGTTTTTGCCTCGTGAGATTGTAGGTTTATATGCTGCACCTATGCCGAATGTTTTATAGCTCCAGAAACTATCAGAGCATACCTTATTACATACCGGGCATTTATCATATGCTGTAGCTAAATCAATATATAGTTCATAAGCATTGTGATATTTACCTTCAAACTCCAGCCCTACAACTGCATTGACGGTATTTTTCCATTGCCAACCTCCTGAAATATTAAAAAACTTATCACCATCACCAGCCATTGACTTTAGGGAAAAAAATAAGGTGATAACAAGAAATGCTATTCTTTTCATAATCGTAAAATTTTATTCAGTAAAAGCATCTGCATGAAGAATGTCTGCATAATCAATTCTTAATGTTATAGTACGTCCTGAAATCTGTTTTTCAGATATTTCTATGGTAAGAACTTTTTCGTCTGGGAAAGTAAATTTTTCAAAGACAAAAATATTTCGATAGTTCTTCTTGAAAACAAGATTCTTATTAACTTGCATCAATGGAAGTATTTCTATAGATTGAAAATTAGTAGCCTTTGTTTGTTTTTTATCTTCTATTTTGAAGCGTATTTGGTCTATATCATATCGTATTTTTGTTTTATTAATCATAGAAATATCAATAAAGAAATACTTATCTAATGTGTAGATATTGTTTAGTACAATTTTCATTAGGTTACTTTTACTGGAAACATCATAGAATTTATTTTTTGAAATAAACATTCTATGTGCGTAATCATACATTTGTGCTTTGGTTAAGTTCACTTCTGGATTCATATAGCTACGTAAATCAGCATAAGGGATATTAAAGCGAGTGTATGCTTTTGCTAAATCGCTACTATATACTAGCATATATTGTACGAAAAATCTTTCTGTAACAATGGTGATAACTCCACTAGCTCCTTCTTTTGTGGGCTTTATTCTAAGAGAGTTACCAGTAGGAATATCGCCAACAATATCATTGACTGATATATCAACATATTTTATATCTTCCATAGCTATAAAATGCGTTGAAACATCTTTGTTGACGTATATAACCTTTAGTTCTTCTGGGTTTTCACCTGCAAGCTCGATGTTTTCTCCAATAGGGGTGTTCTGTGCATTTCCTGTAATAACAGAAACCATTGTGCATAATGCAATAAAAATCTTTCTCATATTATTGTTCTTTATCTTTGTTGTTTACTAAAAAAACTTGTGTGTTATATTTTAATTTGGCTTTGTTTTTTTTGATGTTTTTGGAAAGAGCTTGGGTTGTACTACGGTAAGCATCTTGTAAAGCACCTAAAGCGAATTGTTCTACTCCTTCTGATTGGCTGTTCATTTGTATAGTTTGGCTTCCTATTTGCGCTCCAACATCTTTACTCAAATCTCTAAAAGCTGATGAAGGAACAAAGAAACCTTCTTGTCCGTCATTATCATATACAGATAAATCTACTTTCATTTGTCTGCCATCAACCATTATAGAGGAAATATTAATGTGTACTCTTTGAGCTTTAAAGCCAGATACATTCCCATATAGGTAAGTGCCTTTAGTTAAAAGAGCGTCATTAATCATTATATCATCTAGAAGCCGTATGCGTACTCGGCTACCATCTGTTACTTTTAAAGTTTCATCTAATATAGCTGTGATTAGTGAAGTTTTTTGTTCTTTCCCTACAGTATTAAAATATACTTCTGCGGGATTTTTCGCTTTTACAACTTCTATAGCCTTTTCTTTTGGCTTTTCATCTTGTTTTTTTTGAGGTGTTCTAGGACGTGGATTTTGTAATGAATCTATATAAGCCATTTGCATTTTAAAAAGCTCCATTTCTTCTTGCATCTTGGATTTTTCAGGAGCTTTCCTAGTTTCTGTTTGACTTGATTCATCTATAGTAGGAAATCCTTTTATTTGTTGTTCCAATTCCTTTTCTCGGATTCTAGAAGCTTGATTTAAACTGTCAATTTGCCTTATTTCATCATTGGAGTAAAGAGAACCAGAACTTTCAATTTCGCTAACTTCTTCTTCTTTATCTATGGTTTGTATTGATGAATAATCAGAAGATTTATTGAAAGCTCCTTTGAGTGATTCAAATTTACTTTTTATCTCTCTTTTTTCTAAATTAGCATCAGGAATATCAAGATTTAATTCTTCCGTTTCTACTAATGTAGTTTCTTCTGCTGGGGCAGAGTTTATCATATCCTTAACTAGCCATCCTATCCCTAGAATAAAAGGTAGGATGAGTATCGGAATGATGTACTTAGGCTTTTTAATATCAATCTGTTTCATACGCTATTTATTTAATTTATTGTATAAATTTTTTATTCGTATAGTGTCTTCTGGAGTTAATTTCCCATTTTTTCTTAGCTCATTAATTTCATTTTGCATTTTAATCACTTCTAACAAGTCGTGAACTCCTACTTGTTTTTTTTGTAGGGTACTATCAATGTTAATTTGTACTTTGCTTTTTTCTTCGTTGAAAACTTGCATTGGCTTTCTTTCTGGACGCATTACTAATGATAGAATTGTGACGAAAGAAAGGAATGAAATCGTAATTCCAAACATAGCTTTACGGTGTATATCAGCCCACGCCAATAAGCGTTCACAAGCGTTATTAACTCCGAACTTTTGAAATATTTTAGTAAGAAGAACAACTGTAGCTTGCTCGGCTTTAGTCTTGATACTTTCTTTTCTATCATTCTTTTTATGTTTAAACAGTTTCATTAGAAATTCTTTTTTACTTTATAATCTAGGTCTTTGTTTAGTATCGTTTTCCAATCTGTGATAATAAGTCCATGAGGATTATTTTCAGTACGTGGAATTTGTCTTAATTTCCCTGTAGTTACAAGTTGCCTTTTTAGAATAGAGGTTTCTCGCTCTATACGTTGGATGCCATAGTACTCAAAAGATAGGTTGTTCATGTCCACCTTGATACTATCTGTCATAATTGTTACTGTTGCAGAACTCGCTAATATGGTGTTGAAATATCCTTTTTCTTTTAAATTATTATATTGTTTTAATCCGCTATCATCAATTAGATACATGGCTTTTTCCATGTTGTATTTTATAAATTCATCGTCTGGTGGTAATGTGAAAAATAAAGTGTGGAATAGATTTATGTGGCTCTTACATTCGACTTCCAAGTTGACTTCTGTACCAGTTTGTTTTACTAGTACAGGGACATCATTATCCAAAACATATATTTTTTTTCTTTCAGCTTTTACTAAAGAGAAACAAAAGGCTAGTACCATACCTGAAATAACTATACTAGTTGCAAAACAGCCAATGGATAAAATTCCGGCTAATTTGATTTTATTTTCTAAGTTTTTAATAATCATGATTATGTGAATTTAAAATTTAATGAATCTTTTTACATAGCTGCACTGGCTCCACCTGTAGCCGGAGCTGCTACAGCTTTGGTTGCGATGGCTGCTCCTCCAACCATGCCTCCTACTGCTTGCCCTACTCCAGTTGTACTTACAATCCATGTAGAAACAAAAGGTATTGTAAGCATGGCAAATGCTCCAAGTAATGCTGTAAGAAGGAAGCTATTGACACCTCCAGAGGTCATTCCGACATACATGACAAATGCAGCTTCATTTCTAAGCGCATATTCTAAAATTTCAATTTCTCTTTCTATCCCATATTGCATTACTACTAAAGAAATTGATAATACTATATATGCAATACATGAATATAAACTAACACTGACAAAACGAGCTATCCATTGTATATAAGCATCCCGAAATGCAGGTAAAACAGAGAATGCAAAAGCTAGTGGACCAAGAATAACTAATATTCCTGTGAATATGATTTGTAGGAAAAAGACAAAATAGGTACATACTTGCCAAAAAGTAACGACAATAAATTCAATGATATTAAACATTATCATTTTAACCTTAGCGACTACATATACATATAATCCAGCTATCTTGTCTCCAATAGCTGAGAAGTCTATACTAAAATCATACCATTTCTTATCCTTAACTTCATTTTCGGCTCTTTCAACTTCTAATGAAGTATGTAATAACTCTACTGCTACGCTATCAATGAGTGCATATCTATTACGAGAAAGTAATTCTACTTCTTCTATCTGATTCGTAAACATAGCCTTGCTTCGTGCTGTTAATAACTCTCCGGGATAACTGATTAGATTAATAAAGGGAATCCAGAACATAAGAACCAATCCCAGTGCGAATGGACGCAATAACGGGATAATCTCTAATTTTTTATCTCCACTCATCATTTTGAAGCTTTCTACTCCAAAATATAACAACATAAAGATTGCTGCCAATGCTTGTGCATCCGCAATAAATTCTCCGAATAGAACAGTTGTTTTATCTCTTAGTCCATCAAATAATTCAAATAAGAATTTATCTATTAACTCATTCATGGCTCATTATTGTTTTATTTATATTATTCAATCTTGTTATTAATGAAAGAACCTCTATTAGTTCTTTATCAAAATCTAAATAGGCTTCCCTTTTTTTAGAGTTACTCATATGTGAATCATGGATTATATCTATGTTCTTTTTTATTCTAGTAACTTCATCAGTTATAACTTCAACATGTTCTTTATTACCGCCATTAGAAGAATATTCGACAAGTTTTTTATTTATATCATTAAGAATATCATTTCTACGATTTTTAGTTAAAGTATATTGATAATCAATTTCTTTATCTCCAAATTTGAAGAGTTCCTGTCTATATATGGTATCAACATTATACCCTTCTTTTTCTGTTTCTGATTTATTGTACTCTACGGCTGCCATCATGGGAATTTCTTGTAACTGGAAATTACGTCTATCTTCCTTCCCGTATTTGTCGTGTAACCCTAAGCCCGGCAAAGGAATTTTAATACCCAAAACCTTTTTATACCATATCCAGTAATGATACCATTCTGGTTGTAGTCGTACTCTATCCATAAATTCCATATTATTAAGCACGCTCCATTTCCCTTTATCCTTTACAGGCATTTGGGAATAGGTATTAGAAGTACCAATAATCAACATTAGGGAAAAAAATAAAAGCACTCTTTTCATATTATCTTTTAGGTTTTACTTTATAATTCTGTAATAAATCATCAACTAATTTTGAACGATTATCTTTGTATTTAAATACCCCCGGAGCTAATGTTTGTAATACTCCATTTCTTTTTGCTGTTTTCATCTGTCGGCATACAGCGTATGCTATACCTCTCATGTTTCTTAGTTCATTAATAACATACTTAAGCAAGTCTATTCTTTGCTTATTATCCATAAGGTTTACATCTGTCCCGACAATAGCGACCTGATAAATGTATTGTGTCAAATCCGCAGTGCGATTTACTAATTCTAGCTCTGTTTTTGCTGACACCAATAATAAAGCCGGGTCACCTACAGCAAGTTCAACCATTTGTTTTTGATATTTACCAATATCTGCTGCAATATCAGTGCAGTAGATAATATCTTTTCCTGTTTTTATGATGGCTTCTACAGATTTTAGGCTATTATAAAATTTGCTTTGGAAAAATTCAATCTGAACCATTTTTTCACTGATTTGTTTTTGTATAAGGCTTATTTGAGCTTCATTCTCTTTCACTTTAGAGAAAGAAGTATGTTGCACCTTATGATTAGCTATAAGTGTTTCCATACAGGTTATATCCAAGACTGCCTTTTGCGAATATGCAACTTGGGTTAAAGTAGATGCTACCACTAAAATAAATAGGATTTTCTTCATGATATTATCTTTAACGGTTTGTAATCCATTTGTATTTATCTAGGATATACTTATATAATGGTTGTTCCCCTATGATGTTAAGTATATCTTTTAGGCTTCCATCATCGGAGTGATACCCTAGTACCTTATTGACTTGTAAAACCCAATCCATATTTTTTAATTTGGAAGATTTTAGGTCTATTATAAAATTATCCAATCCTGTTTGGAAACTACCATAAATGATATGATAATATCCAACAGCATCTTTTTCAATTCGTTCTGTAGTAAATGTGAAATATTCGTGTAGAGAAACCTCTACTCCAAATACATTTCCATAATTTCCTCTTTTTATAAATACTTCATTAAACCGATTACGGTTTTCTTTATTGGGAAGTTGATTTATGGTAAATATTTGCTTTTGATTTACTTCCGTTAGGGATAAAAGATTTGCTATTTCTTGATATTTGTCTATAAATTTACTTTGGTCTAATAGGCATATAATATCGGAGTTGCTGATTATAGAGTTTTTGACTACAGGATTACTAATTATGTCCTCCAGTTCTTGAGTAACAACCATTGCCATACCCCAAAATTTACGAACTGTTTTATACAAATAGAGTATATAGCCAGCCATCATAGGGCTAGCTATGGCTTTCCATGCTTCTTCAATTATTAATGCCTTTCTGTTCTTTTTTAATCTCATTTTTTGAATAAAAACGTCCATAATAATTAAGGTTACTATTGGAAATAATTCAGGGTCATCTTTAATTGCATCAATTTCAAAAACTATAAAGGGTTCTTCAAAAAGGGAAGTGTCAAAATCCTCATTAAGAGTTTTTTCTAACTGTCCTCCTTTATAGAATTTTTTTAATAGAAACTTATAGTTAGTAATATCAAAATCAATTTTGTTCTCTTTGCAAATGATAGGTATAATGCGTAGGGAAAATTCGTAGAAAGAGTTAAAAGATAAGCTTTCAACTTTTATTTCTTTCAATATATCTTCCTTCTTCTGGATTCGTCTTTCTATTATAGAAAGTAATCTAGTTTCAGGATTATCAAGCTCTTGGCGTGTAAAGCCTTTTTCGATGAGAATGTTTTGTATCGCTTTTTCTGCGTTGGTTTTTTCTCCGCCTTCTCCTTTTTCTACTAGTTGCTGTAATTTCTCTATTTTTTCGGAAAGTATCTTGCGTTCTTCTTTTTCCCTTTCGTTTTCAAATTCTTCTTCATTGACTTGAAATTCGAGTAGTAAATTTTCACGTATGGCTTCTTTTTCCGCATCTGAATAACCATTAAAGGGATGAAAGTAGAAAGAATAGTATTTTTCTATGGTAATATCCATAATTTCTTCTTCTTGCTTTTTGACCTCACCATTTGCACCTTTCCATATCAGGAAAATTAATGATTTAAGAAAGTTTTTCTTTTCTACATTATACTCTTCTTCAGTAATTCGGAAAGGATTCATAGATATAGGCTTGCTTTCAGAATAAGTAATGTATTTGCCATGATAGTATTCGCACATTCCTGAATAACTATGCCCTGTATCTACCAATACAATATCAGTGTTATCTAAAACCCATTGTCTTACTTTGGAGTTGACATAGAAAGACTTACCAGAACCACTTGGACCTAAAACAAAGAAGTTGGAGTTATTTGTATATTTTTTCTCACCTTCTTTCCCGGACATATCTATTCCAACAGGCAATCCTTGTCTGTCTGTAAAATAAGTAAGAAAAGGGCTGTTTTCTGTTACTTGTAATTTTTCCTTGAACAAAAGACAAATTGCAGCATCGGAAGTTGTTAGAAATTTGTCATAACTGTTTAGGTTGATTGCGTTTCCTGGCAGTGCACATTCGAATAATTCTAATTGGTTGAAGCATTGTTTATTAATAATAATGCCACAATCAAAAAGAGATGTTTCAACATAGTTGATAGCCTTACTAATATCATCAAGACCAGCAAGAATTATATTATAATGTGCATATACAAGCATTTGCCCTTCTCTGGCAATATCCGACTGCACTCGTTCTATGTCTTCTACACATAAATCATTTGCAGGGTCAGGCATTCCTTTATGTTTTTTCTTTTTGCCTTCTAATTTGTTTGCTTCGTTTCGTTGGTCTGGAATATTTATTACTTGATTATAGATAATTGTGTCTATACCTGGTGTATCATGCAAAAAAGAGAGTAAGTCAACAGGAAACCTTAGCCCAATATTGACCTCTTTATATGGTTTTATAACAGAAGGAAAATTAACTTCGTCAATATCTACAAGAGAAATGCACTGTACGTTTTTTTCTCCAATTATAAGATTTTCTTCTCTTGCTTTGATATTTTTTAGGCTTACTGTTTGCTGATTGAAATTGATAGATAGAAATCTTTTTATATATATTTCTATTTCATTTTCATTTAATAGTTTAGCTCTTATTCCTCTGTTAGCGAATAGTCCTAATACTTTTGTGATGTTTCTAATAAAAGTATCAAACCTTCGAGGGTCAAAAGAAAAGAATTTAGACCTTTCTACTTCTCCTGTAATAACAAGATAAGTAGAAATATCAGTATATATTCGTCCTTTAAAATGTTCAAAATAACGATTTGATAAATAGTCGTTCTTCCTATTCTGGGGTGGTAAAAATGATTTTTTACATAGAATATCCTGTTTTTGTATTGTATATCCAGTTCCTAATACTTTGAGGATATTAGTAAATAAGTGGTGAAAATCATAGTAAGCATCCATATCTGCTGAATACTGTATTATAGGATTTTCACATTTAATGATAACAGAATAGTCGCCCCTTCGGTTATAGAATATAGGAGTATTGTCTATTGTTTCAATACCAATATAAGGAGCTTCAAATTCACTTTTCTTTTTCATAAGCTTTATTTTTTTCTATCTCTTATAAAAGTGCGTGATACTATATATATGCCTTTTCGTTTATCTTTCCTGTGAAGCCCTTTTCTTTGTAATTGCGATGTTATTCCTAACCCTCCAAACATAACTATTACAAGAGTTATACCTCCCCACATAAAAGAAGCCAGAGTAGAAACAATAGCACATAAAAGTAAAGCACTAATAATACAAGCTCCACCGATATATATGAACTTGCCTTTAAATCCTTTGAAAATAAGGGGCTTTTGTAGCCCCTTATATACATTGTAACTTGGATACTCTTTCGACATATTAGATTCCGAAGAATGCTTTTACGACAACACCTGATACAACCAGAAAGATACATGACCCCATCCAGCCCATAACAGCCTTTTGTACATCTTGGTCACCAGAGTTCCATTTTAAATAAACTCGCACTGCTCCAACTAATCCTACTAGACCTCCTAGTATCATCATCATGTTTCCTAGGGGGTCCATGTAGGTTGCAAGTTCAGAACTAGCTGCATCAATTCCCGCAGCACCTTGTGCAAAAGTGTTAGTTACTACCATTATGCTAATGGCTAAAGCGAATGCTCTTTGAGCAATTTTTGAAAAAAACTTTTTCATTTGAATAAAAATTAGTTGTTTATTTGTTAAAATTTACGTGTGAAAACATGCTTTTCCCTTTAGCAAGAAGTTGTTCCATTGGAATACCTTGTGTTTCAACTTCCATTTCAATAGATTCATTTACAGATACATAATTCTGTTCAGATTCTTTTTTTTCATCTTCTTTTTCGTATGAGCCTGTTTCAAAATCTTCATCTACAACTTTGTGAGGTATTTCTTCTTCCTCTCCTATTGAAATAATTTCTTCTTCTTCACCTGTATTGGTTTTGCTTTGCTTTAGGAAAGCATCATACAGGATGTTTGCAGCGTAGTAAACTACATAAATGGCAAATACAGCCATGATAAATTGTGAATAACTCATATTCTTAAATTTAAAAGTTTCATTAATCGACCCTTTTTCTGTACTTTTGATTTATAATAGTACTAGAGGTAATAACAGGGGGGAAAGCCCTAGTTTAAAATAGTTTCGCGAATAGTTGAATTTATGAAACTTGGATTTAAATAAAATGGAGATAATAGGCTACGCTCGTGTTTCAACGAGGGAACAGAATTTAGATTTGCAGCTAGATGCTTTAAAAGAAGCCGGATGCAAACTTATATTTGAGGAAAAAGTATCAGGAGTAAAGGATAGACCCGAATTAGATAAAGCCCTTGCATATTTGCGAGAAGGTGATACTTTTGTTATCTGGAAGCTAGATAGATTAGGACGTTCTTTGAAAGATTTAGTTTATATAGTTGATTGTTTGCAGAAAAGAAAAATTGCATTCAAAAGCATAGTTGATGGTATTGATACTAATAGTGCTTTAGGAAGATGTCAATTTGGAATTTTTGCTTCATTGGCTGAATATGAACGTGAAATAATAGTAGAACGAACTAGGGCTGGATTACAAGCTGCAAAAGAACGAGGGAAACTTACGGGACGACCTATAGGGTTATCGGAAGATGCAAAGAGAAAAGCTATAGCAGCAAAGCGTTTATATGAAAATCGGGATTATTCTATAGATGAAATATGTAGAATTTTACACATTGGAAGTAAGGCTACTTTGTATAGGTATTTACGTTATGAAAAAGTAAGATTGATGAATAGAAGAAATAAATAGGGCGTTACCTTTCAGGTCGGGCTTTTCGCTGCAAGTCCTCGCTACGCTGTGGGCTTTCCGCTGCAATCCCTAACGCATTTTCCCACCCACCCTTCTAAGGTATATCCAATGCTTTGCTTTTTTCACCGCTTCTATGAAGCACCTACAAAAGCAAGGCATTGGATATTCGGTTTTATAGACTTCATGTTCCCTAAAGGGAATATTCCGTTTATAAAACCTTATCTCTCACCCAAAATATATAAAACTTTAGGGAAAAGATAATACGTTAAAAATCAGCCGATTATAAACTATTTTTAACAAAAATAATTGTCTTATTATTTGCGACATTTATAGAAAATTACTATCTTTGAGTATTGAAAATAAAGAGATAAATAAACTTTTAAAGCTGGTTTGGCTGCCAGTATAAAGAACAGCAAACAAAATTATGAAATCTACTTTTGATAAAAATGCAGAGAAGTTTGTAAACCTTATGGTTGAAAAAATTGAAAGCTTGTCTATGAATTGGCAAAAACCTTGGTTCTCTAAAGTCAACTCTAAACAGAACTTTTTACCACAAAATTTAACAGGTCGTACTTATAGTGGTGGAAACGCTTTTTTACTTTATTTTTTGTGTGAAAAATATAATTATCAAACTCCTGTTTTTTTGACATTCAATCAAGCACGAAACGAAGGTATTAATGTTCTAAAAGGTGCTGTTGCTTTTCCTGTTTATTATACATTATTTTGTGCTTATCATCGTCAGACAAATGAAAAAATTTCATATGATGAATATAACAAATTATCAGAAGAAGAACAAAAAGAATACCGTTTAGCAGCTTATACAAAATATTTCCAAGTTTTTAATTTAGACCAAACAAACTTTGCGGAAAAATATCCCAATAGATGGGATATATTAAAGGCTAAATTTTCAGGAGAGGAACAGCCACAAGAAGAGAAAGAAATGTATGTAAATCCAATACTTGATGAAATGAATAAGAATCAAAATTGGGTATGTCCTATTCAAACGGTTTCTAGTGATAGTGCGTTTTATTCAATATCAAATGATAGCATTACTTTACCTTTAAAGAGCCAATTTAAGGACGGAGAAAGTTTTTATGGTACAGAATTACATGAAATGGGACATAGTACAGGTGTTAAAAATAGACTAAATCGAAAAGGATTTTATGAAAATGATAAATTCAATTATGGGCGTGAAGAACTTGTAGCAGAATTAATATCGGCTTTGTCTGGTGTATATTTGGGTATTTCTGTAACCGTCAGAGAAGAAAATGCGGCTTATTTAAAATCATGGTGCAAAGCAATAAAAGAAGAACCTAAATTTTTATTTACTGTATTGGCAGATGCTATTAAAGGTAGTAAATTCATAGCCCAGCATCTAAATATAAGGCTAGATGTGGAAGAAGTTGAAGAAGAGAAAAATACAAAGGTTGCTTAAAGGCAGTACGGCGAGAAAACCGCGCCTGCAGCGGGCAAACCTCTCCAAAGCCGTCAACGCTTGCGCATTGCCATCTTTGGAGAGGTTACGAATTTATTACAAATTACAAAATGGGTTTGACAAGAATTAACGAGAGACTAAAATTATATTGTAAGCGTTAGCTTACACCGAAGAAAACGACAAACGAAAAACGAGGTGCAACATGGAAACACTAAGCCGCCTGAGCTCTGAAGCGCTGGAAGAATTATTCATGACCGGAACTTATGACACAAGAAGATACCGATACTGGCACAAAGCAGACGAGAATAAAACCTACCGAATCAACATCAAGTTACTAGGAACAACGGCAGCACTCGACCCGGAAAATTGGGTAGAGCAATAACCAAGGTTAAACAGCACAGAAGTGCTATTTTACAAAACCATTTATACAAAATAACTTTTAGAAAGAGGTGAACCGCTCTGACTCTCAAGGAAATTAACGCGCTGTTTAACAACATCCGCAAAATCTTGGCCATGCTGGACAAGATTTATCACGCAGTAGAGGACAACCAGTCCAAGGAGTAACCACAATGGCGAAGAGGAGTAAGGTCAAAAAGTCGAAAGACACGAAAGTGTTTACCCAGACGGCGAAGAAAACCAAGGCCGTCAACGTAAGTCCGAAGAACATGCGAGGAGGCACCAGACTGTAATGCTCAAACGTTATTATGCAATCTACGACAAAGTGGCCAAGACCTGTAGCGGGCTCTTCGAACAGCAGAACGACGCAGTCGCAAGCAGACTCTTTGAGAGCCAGCAGAAGAACAAAAACAGCTTTATCAGCGTAAAGCCGGAGGACTTCCAGCTCCACTACATCTGCACCATGGAAGACGAAACCGGCCAGATCATCGATAACACCAAAATGCTGGTATGTGAGGGAAAGCCCAATGAGTGAATTCAGAAGCGCATACAGCGGCCAAGTAAGGCATACAAGTCTGACCGGGAACGGACATGAACCCGAATACGAGTACAAAGTAACCGAAACCGGCAGGGAGCTGGTGAAAACCGGCGAAAACGACGTCTATGCACTCATCCAGAGCCGTCTGGATGAGACAAAGATCGAAAACATCATCAAAAGAGCGACCTACGACCCGACTGCACTGGGCAGTTTTGACTGGACGAACAGCGAACAGATGGTGGACATCACCGACGCGCCGACGGACTATCACACATGGTACAACCGCATCGAGGACGCAAAAAAGCAATTTGAAGCACTGCCTATCGAAATCAAAAACAAATGGGACAACGACGTGGAAAAGTACGTCATGGCCTACGGCACGGAAGAGTGGGCCGACAAAATGGGCCTCCTGAAGGAAGAAAAACCGGCTGAAAACACGGCAGAGAAAAAGGAGGGAACAGAGTGAACCGAAACAGTGAATACAGCTTTGCACAGAATCCACAGGTAGGAGTAAGCCGAAGCAGATTCCAGCGCAACAGTGACAACAAAACCACCTTTAACACCGGCGACCTCATCCCGATTTATCTGGATGAGGTATTACCCGGAGATACGCACGAAATCGACATGGCCTGTGTCATGCGTATGGCAACGCCAATCTTTCCTGTGATGGACAATGCCTTCTGCGACTTCTACTTTTTTTTCGTGCCGAACAGACTTCTGTGGGAGCACTGGAAAGAGTTTATGGGCGAAAACAAAGAAACTGCATGGACGCCTAAAACAGAGTACAGCATCCCGCAGGTCACAGCACCGGCAGAAGGTTGGGCAGAAGGAACTTTGGCAGACTATCTTGGACTACCTACCAAAGTAAAGGGCATAAGCGTGAGCGCTCTACCGGGGCGCGCATACGGCCTTATCTACAACGAATGGTTTAGAAACCAAAACGTGACGCAACCGACACTCGTAGAGGTAACGGACGCAACCACAACCGGCAAAAACGACGCTAGCAAAACCAACGACAGCGCAATTACGCTGGCAAAGCCTCTTAAAGCTGCAAAGGTGTTTGACTACTACACCGGGGCTTTACCGGAGCCTCAGAAGGGCGAGCCGATCACCATTCCGCTGAACGGCAACGCACCCATTAAAAGCTACCTAGACCAAGAAATGACAATACCAGCCGCCGTAATTAAAACCGGCAGCTCGTACGAGGCAAGCGGCTGGCCATGGGATCCAACCAACAAAGCATACCTGTTCCAAAACAACATAGATGGAACGGCAACAATGACAGGCCAAACTAAAAGCGGAAGCCTTTTTGGCGATAAAATCGACGGGAAAACAAGCCCAGTAGCCTTCTTGGGAGCAGACCTTGGAGCAGTAACAGCGGCGACCATCAACCAGCTGCGACAGGCATTCCAGATCCAGAAGCTTTTGGAGAAAGACGCAAGAGGCGGCACGAGATACCGGGAAGTGCTGAGAGAGCACTTTGGAGTTATCTCGCCTGACAGCCGGATGCAAATTCCGGAGTATCTGGGCGGCTACAGACTGCCTATCAACGTGTCTCAGGTTATCCAGACCTCTTCAACTGACAACACGAGTCCGCTGGGCAACACGGCGGCACTGAGTGTGACCACGATGAACAAACCTATGTTTACCAAGTCCTTTACGGAACACGGCTTTATCATGGGACTCGCAGTGGTACGAACTGATCAGACCTATCAGCAGGGCATAGAGCGCATGTGGAGCCGCACCGGACGATATGACTACTACTGGCCGGTACTGGCAAACATCGGCGAGCAAGCTATTCTCAACAAGGAGATCTATGCACAGGGCAACGCAAAGGACGATGAAGCATTCGGCTATCAGGAAGCATGGGCCGACTATCGGTATAAGCCGAGCAAGGTTACCGGCCTGTTCCGAAGCAACGCACAGCAGAGTCTCGATGCATGGCACTATGCACAGGACTACGACGAACTGCCTACTCTGAGCACCGCTTGGATGGAACAGGGCGAAGCCGAGATGAAGCGGACTCTTGCAGT
>ERZ773147.2382-NODE-2382-length-16401-cov-9.108100_pt1 | contig 16401 bp, 16 predicted proteins | sample MGYA00580851_ERZ773147 | MGnify/ENA primary metagenome ERZ773147 (study PRJEB29015, sample SAMEA2737818) | human gut metagenome | biome: human gut; feature: human-associated habitat; material: faeces | place: China | collected 2012 ... | reverse complement strand
CCTCATATGTCAGAAGAAGGATATGAGAAAGAATATATAAAAGAAGCTTTTGATACAAATTGGATAGCTCCATTAGGAGAAAATGTAAATAAGTTTGAAGAAGAATTAGCTAATTATGTAGGAGCTAAATGTGGGGCTGCACTATCAGCAGGAACAGCTGCTATACATATGGCATTAAAGGCTCTAGATGTAAAAGAAGGAGATATTGTATTTTGCTCATCACTTACATTTTCAGCAACAGCAAATCCAATTATATACCAAAATGCAACACCTGTGTTTATTGACTGTGATAGAGAAACATGGAATATGGATCCAGAGGCACTAAAAAAAGCTTTTGAAAAATATCCAAATCCAAAAGCAGTCGTAATAGTACACTTGTATGGAACACCTGCTAAAATGGACGAAATAATGGCAATATGTAATGAACACAATGTACCATTAGTAGAGGATGCGGCTGAAAGTTTAGGAGCAACATATAAAGGAAAACAAACAGGAACTTTTGGAAAATACGGAATTTTCTCATTTAATGGTAACAAAATAATTACAACAAGTGGTGGAGGTATGCTTGTATCAGATGATGAAGAAAGAATACAAAAAGTACGCTTTTGGGCAACACAATCAAGAGACAAAGCACGTTATTATCAACACTCAGAAATAGGCTATAATTATAGAATGAGTAATATAGTTGCAGGAATAGGAAGAGGACAATTAAAAGTTTTAAATGACAGATTAGCTAAAAAGAAAGAAATATATGAAACATATAAAGATGCATTTAAAGATATACCAGAAATAGAGATGAAACCAGTACCAATAGATACAAAACCAAATTATTGGTTATCTACAATGCTATTAAAAGAAGGTTCAAAAGTTACTCCATTAAATGTTATGGAAGCATTGGACAAAGAAAATATAGAATCAAGACCTATATGGAAACCAATGCATATGCAACCAGTATTTGAAAAATATGACTTTATAAAAGTAGAAGACAAACCTGTATCAGAAGATATATTTGCAAGAGGAGTATGTTTACCAAGTGATACAAAAATGACTAAGGAAGAACAACAAGAAGTAATAAGAATTATTAAAGAATTATTTTAGGGGATTACAAAATGTATAAAAAATTCATAAAGAGATTTTTAGACTTAATATTAAGTCTAATGGCATTAATAATATTAATGCCATTGATGCTTATTATATATATATTAGTAAGAGTAAAATTGGGAAAACCAGCTATTTTTAAACAAGAAAGACCAGGAAAAGACGAAAAGATATTTACTTTATATAAATTTAGGACAATGACAGATGAAAAAGATGAAAATGGTAATCTGCTACCAGATGAACAACGCTTGACTAAATTTGGAAAAATGCTTAGAAGTACAAGTTTAGACGAATTACCCGAACTTGTAAATATTATAAAAGGTGATATGAGTATTGTAGGACCAAGACCATTACTAGTTAGAGATATGGTTTTTATGACAGAGATTCAAAGAAAAAGACATAGTGTAAGGCAAGGACTCACAGGACTTGCGCAAGTCAATGGAAGGAATAACATAACATGGGAAGAAAAAATAAAGTATGATTTAAATTATGTTGAGAATATTTCCTTCATTAATGATGTTAAAATTATACTTAAAACAGTAATAAAGGTATTTAAAAGAGAAGATACTCAAACAGACGGAATGCAAACAGCAGAGGATTTAGGAGATTATCTAGTAAGAACCAATAAAATAAGCAAAGATGATTATACATGTAAAAATAAAGAAGCACTTAAAATAATTCAAAAATTTAGAGAGAATAAAAGGAAATAGAAAATGAAAATATGGTTATTACAAGCAAGTGAACCGATGCCTATCAGTAATTGCAATGATAGATTATGGCGAATGGGAATGATTGCAGAAGAATTAAAAAAAAGAAACCATGATATCGTATGGTTCTCAAATACATTTGATCATTTAAAAAAACAACAATTATATAACAAAGACACAATTGTTAATGTAACAGATAATTATTCGATATATTTGATACATGCTATGGGATATAAAAGAAATATATCTGTTAGTAGGATTATAAACCATAAGGTAATTGCAAAAAAGTTTTCAAGAATAGCTAAAAAACTTGACAAACCAGATTTGATATATGCTTCATTTCCAACTATAGATTATGCAGAAGAAGCAATAAAATATGGGAAAAGGAATAATGTACCTGTAATTATAGATATAAGAGATTTGTGGCCAGATATATTTAAACATAATTTATCAAAGCCATTAGCATTGATAGCAAGTCCATATATAAACATTATGAATTATAAAACTAAAAAGATAATGAGACAAGCTTTTGCAATAAATTCTATTTCCGAAGCAATGTTAGAGTGGGGACTAAAAAAAGGAAACAGAGAAAAAAGCAAATATGACCAATATTTTTATATTGGATATGATAGTAACAATAGGAATATTGTGGAAACAAAAGAAATGAATAGTATTGATAAGGACAAGTTTAATCTTTCATTTTTTGCAACCATAAATAATCAGTTTGATTATGAAAAAATTATTGAATTAGCAAAATTATTAGAAAAAGATAAGGATATAGTAATAAATATTTGCGGGGATGGACCACAGTTTGCAGAGCTTAAAGAAAAAGTTAAGGATGCTTCAAATATAAAATTACTAGGTTGGAAGGAAAAAGAAGAACTTAACTATATATTACAAAATTCAAAATTAGGACTAGCACCGTATAAAAATACATTTGATTTTCAAATGAGTGTATCAAATAAATTTGCCGAATATATATCATATGGTTTACCAGTAATTTTATTTTCAGAAGGATATATGGAAAAGTTATTAGAAGATAATGAATGTGGAATAGCATCTCAGGATACTTCGAAACTTTGTGATTTTATTTTAGATGTAAAAAATGATAAACAAAAATATGAAGCAATGTCTAAAAATGCTCAAAATTTATATCAAGAAAATTTTGTGGCAGAAAAAATATATAAGAATCTAGTAGATTATCTAGAAAAAATTAAGGAGGAAGTAGAAAAATGAAATATGCACTAATAGGATGTGGAAGAATTGCACCAAATCATTTAGAGGCTGCAGTAAACAATAATTTGGAAGTAGTAGGAATCTGTGATATAATTCCAGAACACATGGACATTTTGATAGAAAAAGTTGGAATGAAAGACAGAAACTTTAAACAATATACAGATTACCATGAAATGCTAGAAACAGAAAAACCAGAGTTAGTAGCAATAGCTACAGAAAGTGGAGAACATGCTAAAATTGCATTAGACTGTTTAGATGCAGGATGTAATGTTATTATAGAAAAACCAATAGCTTTATCTTTGGAAGATGCAGATAAAATAGTTGAAAAGGCAAAAGAAAAAGCTTTAGTAGTATGTGCAAACCATCAAAATAGATTTAATAAATCTATACAAAAAATAAGAAAATCAGTAGAGAATGGAGACTTTGGTAAAATGCTATATGGAACTGCTCATATTAGATGGAACAGAGGTCAAGATTACTATACACAAGCACCTTGGAGAGGCACTTGGGCACAAGACGGAGGAGCTTTAATGAACCAATGTATTCATAATATTGATTTATTAAGATGGATGATGGGCGATGAAATTACTGAAGTTTGTGCTTACACAGATAACTTAAACCATGATTACATTCAAGCAGAAGATTTAGGAATTGCAATTGTTAAATTTAAAAATGGTGCGTATGGAATTATTGAAGGTACAACAGATGTATACCCTAAAAATCTAGAAGAAACTTTATATCTTTTTGGACAAAAAGGTACAGTAAAAGCAGGTGGAAAATCAGTTAATATTATTGAAGAATGGACTTTTGAAAATCAAGATGAACCATCAGAAAAAATAAAAGAAGAAAATAGTGAAATGCCTAAAAACATTTATGGGTTTGGACACACACCACTTTATACAAACGTTATTCAAGCTATACAAAACCATACACAACCTTTGGTAGATGCAGAAGCAGGAAGAAGAGCATTAGAATTAGTTCTTGCTATATATAAATCAGCTGCTGAAGGTAGACCAGTTAAGTTACCATTAGATAAATGTTCAACAATGGATTTTGTAGGAAGATTTGATAAATAAGGAGAAAACAATGGAATTTATAGATTTAAAAGCACAATATGCACATTTAAAAGATAAGATAGACAAAAATATTGAGAAAGTATTAAATGATTCTCATTACATAATGGGAGAAGAAGTTAAAGAGCTAGAAGAAAAATTAGCAAAATATGTAGGAAGAAAATATTGCGTAACATGTGGAAATGGAACTGATGCATTAACACTTGCTATGAGAGTACTTGACGTAAAAGAAGGAGATGCAGTATTTGTACCAACATTTACATTTTATTCTTCAGCAGAAGTAATATCATTAGAAGGTGCAACACCAATATTTGTAGATGTTAATGAAACTTTTAATATGAATGCTAAGAAATTAGAAAAGGCGATAGAACAAGTAAAAAGTGAAGGAAAATTAAATTTAAAAGCAATTGTTGCAGTAGATTTATTTGGACAAACAGCTAACTTCCCAGAAATATTAGAAATTGCTAATAAATATGGATTGAAAGTAGTTGAAGATGCAGCACAAGGTTTTGGTGGTTCAATTAGTGGAAAAAAAGCATGTTCTTTTGGAGATATTTCAACAACATCATTTTTTCCAGCAAAACCACTTGGATGTTATGGAGATGGTGGGGCTGTATTTACAGATGATGAAGAAATGTATCAATTATTACTATCATTAAGAGTACATGGAAAAGGCTCATATAAGTATGAGAATGTAAGAGTAGGATATAACTCAAGATTAGATACAATTCAAGCAGCTATATTATTGCCAAAATTAGAAGCATTTGAGCAATATGAACTAGATGAAAGAAACAAATTTGCTAAAATGTATACTGAAAGATTAAAGGGAGTTGTAAAAACACCATTTGTTCCAGAAGGATATGTTAGCAGTTGGGCACAATATACTCTAATATTAGAAAATGAAGAACAAAGAAATACAATACAAACAAAACTAAAGGAAATGGGAATACCTACAATGGTATATTATCCAATTCCACTTCATAAACAAATTGTTTATAAAGACTATAATTTTAATGTAGAAGATTTAAAAGTTGCAGAGAAATTAAGTAAATGCGTATTGAGTTTGCCAATGCATCCATACATGAATGAAGAACAAATAGAGCAAATTAGCAAAGCTATTATAGAAATAATTAAATAACAAAAAGGAGAAAGAAAATGGAAGGTAAAGACTATTTCGTACATGAATCTAGTTATGTGGATGAGCCATCTGAAATTGGAAAAGGCACAAAGATTTGGCATTTTTCTCATGTAATGCCTAACTGTAAAATTGGTGAGAATTGTAACATTGGACAAAATGTTGTAATATCACCAGATGTAGTTTTAGGAAATGGTGTAAAAATTCAAAATAATGTTTCTGTATACACTGGAGTTGTATGTGAAGACGATGTGTTTTTAGGACCATCATGTGTGTTTACAAATGTAATAAATCCACGAAGCTTTATATCGAGAAAAGATGAATACAGAAAAACTTTAATAGGTAAAGGGGCTTCAATTGGAGCAAATGCAACAATTGTATGTGGACACAACATTGGAAAATATGCATTTGTAGCAGCAGGAGCAGTTGTAACTAAAAATATACCAGACTATGCACTAGTTATGGGCAATCCAGCAAGAGTTAAATACTTTGTATGTGAATGTTCAGAAAGAATGAACTTTGTAGATAATAAATTTACATGCCCAGTTTGTGGAAAAAAATATATAATGGAGAATGATATTGTAAAAGAAATAAAATAATATCAGAGAAAGGAAGTAATTTAAAATGGGAATGAAAGAAAATTTGACAAAGAAAATTGAAAACAAGGAAATTATAGTAGGAGTAGTAGGATTAGGATATGTAGGATTACCTCTTGCTGTAGAAAAAGCAAAAGCAGGTTTTAAAACTATAGGTTTTGATGTGCAAGAATCAAAAGTAAATATGGTAAATGAAGGACATAACTATATAGGAGATGTTGTAGACAGTGACTTAAAAGAACTAGTAGAAAAAGGAATGCTAAAAGCAACAACTGATTTCTCTTTTATAAAAGATGTTGACTTTGTTGCAATTTGTGTTCCAACACCACTTGATGAACACCAACAACCAGACATTAGTTATGTAGAAAATAGTTCTAAAGCAGTAGCAGAACATCTATCAAAAGAAACTATGGTAGTACTAGAATCAACAACTTATCCAGGTACAACTGAAGAGCTAATAAAACCAATTCTAGAAAATGGTTCAGGACTAAAATGTGGAGAAGATTTTTATTTAGGATTTTCACCAGAGAGAGTAGATCCAGGCAATTTAGTATATAAAACAAAAAATACTCCAAAGGTAGTTGGTGCAATTGGAAAAGATGCTACAGAAGTAATTGCTAAGATGTATAGAGCAGTGCTTGGCGCTGACATATTTGAGGTATCTTCACCAGCAGTAGCTGAAATGGAAAAAATACTAGAAAATACATATAGAAACATAAACATTGGGTTAGTTAACGAACTTGCTATGTTATGTGAAAAAATGGGAATTAGTTTATGGGAAGTTGTAGATGCAGCTAAAACAAAACCATATGGATTCCAAGCATTTTATCCAGGCCCAGGATTAGGAGGACATTGTATTCCACTTGATCCATATTACTTAGACTGGAAAGCAAGAGAATATGGCTTCCATACATCATTAATTCAAGCATCTGGAATTATAAATGATAGAATGCCAGAATATTGTGTTGAAAGAGCAAGTAAAATGTTAAGCACAAGATTCAAAAAAGCTCTAAATGGAGCTAAAGTATTAGTTTTAGGTGTTGCATACAAAAACAACATTGATGATTATAGAGAAAGCCCTGCATTAAGAGTAATAGAGATATTACAAAAGGAAGGAGCAGATGTAGAATTCTATGATCCATGGATTAGTGAGTATAAATATAAAGGTGAAATTCATAAAGGATTAGACCAAATAGATGAAAAGAAAGTAAGCGATGCTGATTTAGTTATATTCACAGCAGCACATAGCAATTATGATTATGAAATGATACAAAAAAATGCGAAAGCAATATTTGATACAAGAAATGCAATGAAAGATGCAAAAAATAGAGATAATATTGAACTATTATAAGTTGAGGTATGTATTAAATGCAACAATCAAATAAAGTGTATATGATTTTAACAAATGGATTTGATCCGGATGTCAGAGTTTATAAAGAGGCAAAATATTTAGTCGAAAAAAACTTTGATGTAACAATACTTTGCTGGGACAGAAGATGCGAATACATAGATAAAGAAGAGGAAATATTGGATGGAATAAAAATTAAAAGATTTTTTATTCCATCTACTCCTGGAACAGGTTTAAAACAATTAATTCCATATTTTAAATTTATGAGAAGTGTAAAGAATTGTTTAAAAAATAAGGAATATAATTATTTACATTGCCATGATTTTGATGGTATTGTTGTTGGAATGGCAACTAAGAAAAAGAAGAAAAAGCAAATAATATTTGATATGCATGAAATTTACAATAATTATGCTTATGCAAAAAATAAAATATTTAAAAAAATCTTTAACAATATTATAAAAAAAGTAAATTATGTAATATATGTTAATAATGAACAAATAAAAAACATAGAAAAAAAAGAGAAACTAGTATTTTTACCCAATTATCCTGAACAATGTACGTACTCACCAATTGACAAGGTTAAAGCAAATAAGATAAGAATAAATTATATAGGAAGTTTGAGAGATTATGAATCATTAAAAGCTTTAGCAGAGATTGGAGTACAAAATCAAAACATAGAGATAGGGCTATATGGCTCTGGAATATGCTATGATAAGTTAAAGAAAGAATATAAAGATACTCCTGTTAAAATATACGGAAAATATGATGGCTTAAAAGATAGTGGAGAGATATATAGAAATACAGATATCTTATATTGTTCTTACAATCCTAGTATAGAAAACTGGAAAAATGCATATCCGGTAAAATTATATGAGGCTATTATAACATTGACTCCAATTATAGTTACAAAAGATACAGCAGTGGGAGAATTAGTAGAAAAATATAAAATTGGAGAAGTAATTGCTTACAACAATATAGATTCAATACAAGAGAAAATATGTAAAATTCACGACAATTATAATTATTATATTAACAATTTAAAGAACATATATCAAAAATATCAATGGAAAAGTATAGTAAACAATTTGGATATAATTTATAAGGAGAGATAATTTTATGCAGAAAACGATAGTTATTTTAACTCATGTTACATTTGATGATTCACCATACTTTAGATTTATACATGAACATGCAAAAGAGCTAGTCAAACAAGGATATAAGGTTGTAGTATTGGCTGCAATTAACTGGTTACCTATTCTTTCTTGCTTTCAAAAATATAAAAAGGATTTTATTGCAAAAATAAAAAATAAAAATAAAGTTCAAATAATAGATGGAGTAGAGGTAAGATATATAAAAACGTTATCGTTTTCTAATTTATTATATAATTCTCCAATAAATTTAAATGGAATTTCATATTATTTGAGAATAAAGAGTATTTTTAAGAAAATTAATAGAGAAAATGATGTGATATTGATAGATGCACATATGTTTAAAGTTGAGGGATATGCTGCTTATAAATTAAAAAAGAGATATCCTAATATTAAAACAACTATAACATTGCATGGAACTAGTTTTTTTAGAAATGCTTCGACTAAAAATGGAAAAAGGTCAATAAGGAAAATTTTTAGTGTGGTAGATAAGGCTGTATGTGTAAGCAACAAAATTAAACGAATGATAGAAAACATAGGAGTAAAAAATACAGAAATAATTTATAATGGAATAAACCAGCACGAATTTTCAAAAATAGACAAACAGCAATATAAAAATCAAATTACAATTGTAGGAGCTTTATATCCAAGAAAAAAGATTGATCTTACTATAAGAGTGTTTGCAAATTTAATAAAAAGATATCCTGATTTGAAGTTAAATATAGTAGGAGCAGGACCTGAAAGAGAAAGACTAGATGAAATTGTAAAAACATTAAAATTAGAAGATAGCGTAAGTTTTAAAGGACAAATAACTAATCAAGAAGTATTAGATTTGATGAATAAAAGTTACATATTTATTTTACCAAGCGTAGCAGAAGGCTTTGGAATAGTATATGCAGAAGCTATGAAAGCAGGATGTATTACCATAGGAACTAAAAATGAAGGAATTGATGGATTTATAATAAATGGAAAGAATGGTTTTTTAGTAAATCCAGAAGAAAAAGAAATTACTAAATTGATTGAAGAAATATATGAAAATAAATACGATATAGAGGGTATTAGAAAAAATGCATATAAAGCAGTAGAAAATTTAACATGGGAACAAAACGCAAAAAATTATCTAAAGCTTTTAAAGGAATAAATAAGGGTAAAAAATATAAATATAGAATATTATGGAAATAATAAAAAAATACTGTTAGTAAAAATTAAAGGAGAATGTAATTATAAAATGGAATCTAATATAGCCAAAAGAATTGACAAGATAATATTAATTGCTTTAGTTATTTTTATGCTTATGCCATCAGAAATATCTATCTTTAACATTAGTATACTTAAGATTGAGACAATATTGATATCTATTATAATTGTATATTTGTTTTTTATAAAAAGAGAAAGTGTTAAAGAGGCAATAAAAAATAAATTTATTATATGCAATTTTGTGTTTGCAAGTTCAATTGCTTTATCCATAATAGTTAACCATGAATCTATTTTATTTAATGATTTATATGAGATTGTAAAATATATATTGTATCCAATGATAACGTTAATAGTTATCGTTACCTGCTATAATAGTGAAAACTATAAATTCATATTAAAGACAATTACAATATCAATGATTGTTATATGTACTTTTGGAATAATACAGTACTTCAATCCATTCTCTATAAATGAGTTATATATTGAGCAACTTGCACCGACTCAGTATGAAACATTAATAAATAATTATCCAACACCAAGAATAGTAGGAATAAAAACAAATCCAGCAGTGTATGGATTATTAGTAACAATGGGAATTTATTTTAATATATTATATTATAAATGTACCAAAAATAAAATTTTACCAATAACTTCAACAATACTATGTTTTATAAATTTAATGATGACATTGACAAGAACTATTCAAATAGCTTTCATAATTTCCATTGTAGTTTATATGGCAATAACTATACTACAAAAAAAAGGATGGAAAAAATCAATTATATACACAATAATAATAATTGCTATACTTCTAGTAGTGTTTTTTATTTTGCCACAAGAATTAACATGGAGACTAAAACAAGTTACTGATTTTCAAAATGCGTCTAGTTGGATAGGTCGAGTTGAAAAATGGAAGGATTATGGAGAAATTATAAAACAAAATTTATTATTTGGAATTGGACCAGTAAAAAATCATATTGATAAGTTAGGATACATAGATAGTGAATTAATACAAAATATTTTGCAATATGGAATAATTGGATTTGGAGCATATATTGTAATGTTATTATCACCATTATATGCTTATAAAAAAGATAAAGATAAAAACAAATATATAATAAGAAATTTTATACCAGTGCTATTGATGATTTTAATAAATAATATATCAGCCTCATCATTGATTTTATTTGATACGGCATGTGCAATATATATGTTTGTGGGTATGATGTTTATAGACAAAGAAAAGTTGAAATAATCACAATAGAAAGGAAGACATAATAATGAAAAATTTTTTCAAGAAATTTATAGGGTTTTCATTAGGACCAATTGTTGGAGCTATTATAAGTTTTATTACAGTTCCAGTAACGTCTCATTTAGTTTCAGCAGATCAATTTGGCTTATCAAATATGTTTACTATAGCAAACAGTATTATTACTCTTATTGTATTAGTTGGAATTGATCAAGCATATATTAGGGAATATAATGAAACTAGAGATAAAAAAAAGCTATTATTTAATAGCTTTTTGGTACCGTTTATTGCTACAATTTGTGTAGGAGTTGTATTGATTTTATTTAGAACACAATTTGCGCAAATATTGTTTAGTGACCAATCAATGATAAAGCCTATTGTTTTGTTGGCAATATGTACACCACTATTTATTATAGAGAAATTTATGCTCATTAATTTGAGAATGGAAGAAAAAGCATTTCAGTATTCTTTATGGAATATCGTGTCAAAAGCTTTGAACCTAATTTTGACAGTTATATTTTTGATGTTATATAAAAGGAACTTTGAATCTATTATTTATGCAAGTATATTTTCTCAGCTGATAGTAAGTTTGATTTTATTATATGTATGCAGAAAAGATATTGGAATATCTAAAACATACATTGATAAACAACAAATAGAATCAATTTTAAAATTTGGTTTACCATTAGTTCCAGCTACTTTAATAGGTTGGGGATTAACATCTATGGATAGTATCTTTTTAAGGGCAATGACAACTTATACAGAACTTGGCTATTACACAGTAGCAATGAAAGTATCAAATGTATTAGCATTAATTCAATCAAGTTTTACCGCATTTTGGCCGCCAATGGCTTTTAAATGGAGAGCAGAAGGTCAACCTAATAAAAAATTTGAATTGGTTAGTGATGGAATAGCTTTTGTAATGAGTATAATATTGATTCTAGTGTTACTATTCAAAAACATTATACCAATAATTTTTGGTAGTGAATATGAAAATATTATATATATTATTCCTTTTTTATTATTTCATCCAATCTTTTATACAATGAGTGAGACAACGACGTTGGGAATTGCTTTTTCAAAAAGAACATACTATAACATAATAGTGTCAGTAGTTTCGATGCTAACAAATTTTATTTTAAATTGGATGTTGATACCAAGATATAGTGCAATAGGAGCTGCAATTGCAACTGGGATTTCTTATTTAGTGTTTTTTTGGACAAGAACGTTAATATCAAGAAAATTGTGGTATAAATTTAAATTAAAGAAATTTATAGTGATAACTATAATACTACTAGGTATTTCATTAACAAATTGCATTATAAAAAACATTTATATGATAACAGCAATTAATATTATAGGAATAGGATTAGTTTTATGTAACTATAGAAACTTGATACATAAGATGTTAATATATTTAAAAAATAAGAAAATACAAAAGGAAAATAAAAAGATATGATTATAAGAAAAATAAAAACATATATACTAAGAAAAATGTTTGAAAATTATTATTTAGTAAACAAACCTAAAGATGTAAAAATAGCAAAAACAGTGGAAGTATCAAATCCAGAGAATATATATAGGTTCAAACACTTATATTAATGGATATACAATGATGTGTGCTGGAAAAAATTCAAAAATAATAATAGGCGAGGATTGTTTAATTTCATATCATGTTCATATTAGAACGACAACTCATAATTATGAAGACAAGAATGTTCTGATAAGAAATCAAGGACATAAAGAAAATGATATATAGAATATATAGTTATTATTTTATGAATAATAGATATGAGAAATGTGAAAATAGCGAGATAAGGTCTATTTAGAATGACTAAATAGGACTTTTACACTCACTAAAAATATATTAAAAAATAAAATATAAAGGAGGAAAACAATGTCACAAGGTAAAAGAATGAGAACGGAAGACACAGCTACAAGTAAGAAAGGAAGAAAAGATAACAAAGCATTAGATACTTTTTTTAAGCTAATAGCATTTGCGTATGTTGTAATTACAATAATTTTCTATATTGCTATATTAAAATTAAATTTGCTACCAGGTTGGGTAATAACAATATTTACAATTGCAGAAATAGTGTTTACATTAGCAATGGTAATAGGTTTAGTAAAGAGACATAAAACGTACAAGCTAACAATAATTAGTTTAATAATTATCTTATTTGTTTCAGGAATATATATTTACGTAACAAACTATGCATTAGCAACTATTAGCTTTTTAGGAGATGTATTCCAAGAAACTAAAGAGACAGACGAATATTATTTAATTGTTAGAAAAGATAGTTCGTATGCTAAAATTGAAGACATAGAAAATAAAAACATTCATTTCTTCCAAGTAGCAGATGATGTAAAGTCTGAACTAACTAAGAAAGTAAGAGTTACATTAGTAAATCAAGAAAACTTATTAGATTTAGGTAATAAGTTAATTGACAAAAATGTTGATGTAATATTAACTAGTGCTACACAATATAGTATGTTAGGCGATGAAATAAAGAATTTCAAAGAGAGTACAAAAATACTTTATACTATAAAACATGAAATCCAAACAAATACAAAAGCGGAAGATGCAAATTCTAAATATAATATTAAAAGTGGAAAGTTTAATGTATATATTAGTGGAATAGATACATCTGGAAATATAAGTAATGTATCAAGAAGTGATGCTAATATTCTAATGACCGTCAACACAGATACACATGAAGCGTTATTAACCTCAATTCCAAGAGATTATTATGTTACACTTCATAGTTATGGAGCAAAAGACAAATTAACTCATTCAGGAATATATGGTGTAAATGAAACTGTTAAAACGGCAGAAGATTTGCTTGATACTGATATAAATTATTATGTAAGAGTTAACTTTACAACAGTAATTAAACTAGTTGATAAATTAGGTGGAATTGATGTATATTCAGATTATAATTTTTCAAGAAATGGATATAATTTTAAAAAAGGATATAACCATATAAATGGAGATGCTGCTTTGGTATTTAGTAGAGAAAGGTATTCTTTTGCATCAGGAGATAACCAAAGAGTTAAAAACCAACAACATGTTATTGAAGCAATTATGAAAAAAGTATTAAATAGTACTACTTTATTAACTAAATATACAGATATCTTAGACTCATTAAAAGGAAGTTTTCAAACTAATATTGCTCAAGATGATATTAGTTCATTAGTAAAAGATCAAATAAACAATATGTCTTCATGGACAATAAAATCAAATTCTTTAACAGGTACAGGTGCAAGTTCATCAACATATTCAATGGGAAGCACAAAACTATATGTAATGGTACCAAATTCAACATCAGTAACATCTGCTAAAGAAAAAATTGATGAAGTATTAGGAGAGTAAGATTGCTAGATAAATAGAAGAGAAATGCTAGGTCATTTCTCTTCTATTTTTGTAGAATTTTGTCGAACGATTTTTCTTGACAATGACTGCAAATGGCTATATTATATATTCATAATTTAAATCATTTAATTTTTAAATCTTAAAAAATTTCCAAACAACAAATAAAAATTAAAAAACTTATTGACAATACGTATTATACGTGCTAATATTAAGAAAGGAGCAATATGACATTTATTGAGTTAGAAAAGATACTAAAGAAAGATGGATGGTATTACTATGATTCTGTTGGCTCTCATATACAATATAGACACAGAACGAAGCCGCGGAAAAGTAACAATACCTAAACATAGAGGAGATATAAAAAAAGGAACCTTGAATGCGATATTAAAGCAAGCAGGGATTAAGGAGGTAAAACAATGAAAGTTGTTTATCCAGCATGTTTTTATAAAGAAAAAGATGGAGGGTTTAGCGTGCAATTTCCAGATTTATTAGGTTGCTGTACACAAGGAGATACTCTAGAAGAGGCAATTCAAATGGCAGAAGATGCTGCACTAGGATGGCTATTAACATCAGTAGAAAATAATGAAGAAGTGCCAAAAGCAAGTGATATAAAAGATATAAAACTAGAAAATGAAAATGGATTTGTAACTTTATTATTGCTTGACTTAGGAGCATATAGTCAAAAATATGGGAGTAGAAAGTCGGTAAAGAAGAATCTTACAATACCATTTTGGTTAAATGAAAGAGCAGAGAAATTAAATATTAACTTTTCAAAAACACTGCAAGATGCATTAATGGAGAAAGTGTTAAAAAATAAATAAAAAATTTCACAATAAATAGACAAAAAAGTAAATATGATATATAATTTTAAAGGAGTGCAAATTCGCATTCCTTTAAGTTGTATTTGAGGAGAAACAGAAATGCTTAGAAGTGTAATAGTATTTTTAGTACATATATTTTCAGTAATTGTATTTAGAGTAAAATTAGTGGGAAAGGAAAACGTTCCAAAAGAAGGAGCATATATTATGTGTGCTAATCACCAATCCAATTGGGATGCACCAATTTTAGTTTCTTCCACTAAACGAAAGATGCATGTTATGGCAAAAGAAGAACTATTTAAAAATAAGTTTATATATTGGTTAGGAGATAAGTGCCTTGTATTTCCTGTTAAAAGAGGAAAAATGGACTTAGACTCTATGAAGCATTCTTTAAAAGTATTAAAAGATGGAGAAATACTGATGCTATTTCCAGAAGGAACAAGAAAGGGAATGGCTAAAAATGGTAGAGCACAAAATGGTGCAGCATTTATGGCATTAAGAACTGGAGTTCCAGTAATTCCAGTAAATATTTCTGGAGAAATGAAGCCATTTCATAAAGTAACTATATATTATGGAAAACCTTTAGATTTTAGTGAATATAAAACTAGCAAACCGGAAAAAGAAGTTCTAGAAAAGGTAAGTAAAGAAATAATGGATAATATTATAATGCTAGAAAAGTAGCTATATATGAAGAAGAGGGAAACATGAATATATACAGAATTTTAAATATATTAAATATAAAATACAAATTGTTGGAGCATCCACCAGTATGTACGAGAAAAGATGCAAAAGTTATAAAAGATAAATTAAATGGAACAGAATGTAATAATTATTTTGTTAAAGATCAAATAGGAAACTACTTTTTATTGGTATTTGAAGAAAGCAAGACTGTGAATTTAAAAACTTTAGCACAAAAATTGAGATTATTACCTTTAAGCTTTGCAACTGAACTTGATTTACTAGGAGTTTTTAGAATAAGAGATAGAAAAGTTACACCATTTGCAATAGTTAATGATTTTGACAATCAAGTAAAACTAATAATTGATAGCAAGTTAAGAGATAAAATTCTTTTATTCCATCCAGATGGAAATACTAAAACTTTGGCGATAAGATTTAATAGTTTGGTAAAATTCATTGAACGTGAAGAACACAAATGTATATATATTTAATTGATATTATGTTGACAAATGTTTGCTACTAGAGTATAATTGAAATGTTGAACTAAAAAATAGAGATAGAGGTAATAAAAAATGAATAATCAAAATATTAGAAACATAGCAATAATTGCACACGTAGATCATGGAAAAACTACATTAGTTGATGCTCTTTTAAGACAAAGCCATGTGTTTAGAGAAAATGAGCAAGTAGCTGAAAGAGTAATGGATTCAGGAGATATTGAAAAAGAAAGAGGAATTACAATTCT
>ERZ773147.2380-NODE-2380-length-16422-cov-11.574693_pt1 | contig 16422 bp, 19 predicted proteins | sample MGYA00580851_ERZ773147 | MGnify/ENA primary metagenome ERZ773147 (study PRJEB29015, sample SAMEA2737818) | human gut metagenome | biome: human gut; feature: human-associated habitat; material: faeces | place: China | collected 2012 ... | reverse complement strand
TGCCGCTCGGCGCAATGGTAATGGCGTTTGCCATCGGCTGGATCTGGAAGATCGATATAGTCGTTGAAGAGTGCGAAGCTTCCGGACACAAGTTCTGGGGCCGTACTTTCTTCGATATCTGCTACAAGTTCATTACCCCCATCGGCATGGCCTTCGTTCTGTACGGACAGATCACCAGCTTCTTCGGCTGATAACATTAAGCAACATAACATTTAAGGAGCAGCGTTCGCTGCTCCTTTTTGTATCACATTGTTGAAAAATCCGCAGAGTGTGGTATAATCAGAACATATCGCATAAAGGAGAAATAACATGCGTGAATGTGAAAAATGCGGAAATTATATACCGGACGGAATGAAGATATGCCCCCACTGCGGCAAGCTGCCGCCTACGCTGTGGCCGCAGTTCGGCGTTTATGCCGTGCTGACGATAGTTGCGATAGTATGCGCCGTGTATTTCAGACCGTTTTTAAACGGACCGGCGATCGGGGAGGTATCGCAGGGCGTGCTGTGGGTCGCGGTGATCATTTTCATCGTTTTCGCCGTGATATTCCTCGGTGTCAGCGTGATCATTATGCGTGACTATAAAAACCGCACATATCGCGGTAAGCTCACTAAGCAGGAGAGAGAACGCTTTGTTAAAATGAAGCAGCATATTGAAGCAAAGCGCCATTTCTACGAAAAGGATATCGACTACTGCACTGTCTGCGGCAACAAAAAACCCGGATATATGAACAAAAGCAAGTAAAACAAGTGTATATGCAAAAAATCTCCCGATCAAACGATCGGGAGTTTTTTCGTGTATTTGTCAGTCGTAATACTGAGCATCTTCTTCAATGTCAATGCCAAGGCTTGCTTTGATCCATGAGATGCACTCGGTGCAGCCTGTTGTTATTTCAACAACGATTTCCTGACTGTCATAATAACGGCTATTGTCGATTTCCTGCTCAAAGGTTATGTACATCGTTGCGATGATGTCGTCGTTGGTACGGCTGATGACCTTGTGCCCGGCTTTTATATCCGGCAAAAGAGCGTTACGATAAAAATCGATTGCCTGCGCCGGGGTAAGGTCTATTCTCTGATTGTCTCCGATGTACAGTATAGCTTGAGAACAGTGCTCTTCATCGGCGGGGATCGAAGGCGAAAAGCGCTCGAGCAGAATGGAGACTGAGTTTGAAAGCCCATAGTACCTTGCGGCGTTTTCGTCGTCGAACGGCAGCCTATATGCACGAGAAATTATTCGGTCGTCCTTGAGCGTGTAGTTAAATGTAACATACTCATAGCTATCTGCGTAGCTGATATTCTCGTACCTGTCTTTCTTACTGACTATATCCTTGTGAAGCTGGATGTAGTCTTCGATGACGCTTGGGTCAACTATCCTGCCGGCGTAGTTCACGTTTAGACTCTTGACACTGCTCACCTTGGGGACATAGCTTCCTATGCCTAAAACATCGAGATCGCAGCAGAGCGTGAACACTGCGCACAGGCAGCATACGACTATAAATCCAACCCAGCTGCCGCGGAAAACGTGGAAGCTTTTTTCAAGCAGCATTTTTGCGCCGAAATAGCCGATGAAGGCGAATATTATCATGCTCAGTATCATGATAAACACACTCGCCGAGCGGCTTTCGAACAGGGCAAACAGAACCGTGTACAGCAGCAGACCACCGCACAGCGCGGAGCATACGGTCACTCCGTATTTGAAAACAGGGCGCATGCAGCGCACCGCGACAACGTCGCCTGCCGATTCCATTCTGCGCCTTCTGAATATCATGAGCGCCACAGCGGAGAAGACGAGCCCGACAACGCAGTAGATAGCGGACGGCAGCCAGTGATCGAAGGTGAACGAAATGCACTCGCTTGTCTGGAGAGCAAGACCATAGGTATCGTAGGCATAAGGCGTATTATACTTTAACACCGGTGTGAAATTCTCGAGCATATACACCAGCGGCGACAGGAAGTCGAGCACACAGTCAAACGAAACGTTCGACATACCCCAGATGAGGCAGGAAAAGTCGAGGCGGATTATAGTCTCCATGCCGACTGCAAGGAAATTGAATATGATGTAAAGTATCGGGAGCACGGCTATGCTTCCGGTCATGACGGCCGTAAGCGAAGCGATGCCGTAGAAGAGGATAAACTGCATTGAATAAACGCCCAACCATGTGAATGCCGCCTTGAACGCAAGGGCTGTGTTTATGGTCGCGCCGAGAGAGAACAGAAATGTCAGCAGCGCAATGACGAGGTTTGACGCCAGCACAGCAAACACGCCGCCGAGCCACGCAGAGCCGAATATCGCCTCGCGGCGAACCGGCAGAGAGGCGATAAGCCCTGTGCTGCGGCTGCTATACATGAAGCTGAACACCGCCATAGCGGCGAGTATCGCCATTATGAACGCAACGACCGACGAGGCGAAAACCGCGCTTTCGCATATGGCGAAGATAAAGTTCGTGGATTTGTTCGGGCCTAAGTTGTTCATAAGCGTGAGAACCGGCAGGAACAGCAGCCAGCCTGCAAAATGAATTGTCCACAGCGGCCAGAAGCGACGGAGCGTGCTCCTGAAAAGACCTGCGTTAAAGAACGATATCTTTGACTTCATAGTCTGCACCTCCCAGCTCATAAATAAATATCTCCTCAAGGGTCAGCGGAACAAAATCCATAAACAGAGGATTGCGCTGAGCAAACCTCTCTTCAAGCTCTGCCGATGTGCCGTGCAGGATAAGTGTTTGCAGTCTGCCGGTCGATGAAGCGTGCAGAATGTCAAGTCCGTCGGGCAGAGTCTCACCGTCGGGCAGAGCAAGCTGCATCTTGACGATACCCTCCTGCAGATCACTGAGCGTGCGCTCTATCATGATCTTGCCCCTGTTCATTATACCGACGTGATCGCACACGTCCTCAAGCTCGCGCAGATTGTGCGACGAGATGAGCACGCTTGTTCCGTTTTCCGCGACGTCGGACATAACAATGCTCCATATCTGGCGGCGCATCACGGGGTCAAGTCCGTCAACAGGCTCATCGAGTACGAGTATATCGGGCCGCAGCGACATCATCATCCAAAACGCGGCCTGCTTCTGCATGCCCTTGGACAGCTTGCGCATCTGCCGCTTCGGATCAAGGTCAAATACCTCGCCGAGCTTTTTAAAGCGCTCGGAGTCAAACTGCGGATAGATGCTGCGGTAAAAGCTGGCCATTTCGCCGATTCTTGCGTTGGAAAAATAAAATATGTCGTCGGGGATATACGCTATGCGGTTTTTCACCGCCGGGTTTTCAAACACCTGTTCACCGTCGACGAGCACATCGCCGGAATCCTGCCTGTATATTCCGGTCAGATGACGGATGATCGTGCTTTTGCCGGCTCCGTTCGGGCCGACAAGGCCGTAAACCGCTCCGTCGGGCACGGTCATGTTCAGCCCGTCGAGCGCGCGGAAGCCGTCAAACTCCTTGATGACGTTTCTTATCTCAATCATTTTTCAGCTCTCCTTTCAGGCGCTGCGAAAGCATCTGCTTTGTAACTCCGATGTAGTCAAGCTCCGTAACAAGCTCGTCGAATTTTCCGAGAAGCTCGGAACGGCGCAGAGCCTCGGCCTCGTCATTCGAGCAGACAAAGCTTCCTTTTCCGGGGACGGAACAGATATATCCCTCGGCTTCAAGCTCGCGATACGCGCGTTGGATCGTGCTCGGATTTATGGCAAGTCCTGTCGCCATCTCGCGCACAGAGCTTATCTTACTGCCTGCCGGCAAAGCTCCGGAAACGATCAGGCGACGCATCCCGTCCTTGATCTGTTCGTATATAGGGCGCGGATCACGGAAGTTTATGCTGATCACTTTTGATCCCTCCATGCAACTGTGTGGTTTGTTCTCATACACTTAGGATACACACTAAATAAACACTTGTCAAGAAAATTTTAATTATCCACTTAAAAATGCCTAAAAAATGGACTGAATGCAGACTTTAAATTGTGAACGTATTATTCTTGCGTATGCAGCGGAAAAATGCTAAAATATTATGCTATATTATATACAATAGGTAAGGTATGCATATGTGGATATCTGATAAATGGCAGGACTTTGAGCTTATTGACTGCTCGAAAGGCGAAAAGCTTGAGCGTTGGGGCAGGTTTTATCTTGTTCGTCCCGATCCGCAGGCGATATGGGATACGCCGCGCAGCGACGCGCGCTGGAACATGCGAGACGCGCGCTACCGCAGAAGCCAGACCGGCGGCGGAGCGTGGGATAAGGGCGGCCTTCCGGCAAGCTGGAAGATAAATTACGGCGAGCTTACCTTCAATGTAAAGCCCATGAATTTTAAACACACCGGGCTTTTCCCCGAGCAGGCGTGCAACTGGGATTACGCCATGCGCAAGATCCGCTCGGCAGGTCGGCCTATAAACGTGCTAAACCTTTTTGCATACACGGGTGCAGCCACCGTCGCCTGCGCGAAGGCCGGAGCGAGCGTGTGCCATGTTGACGCTGCAAAGGGCATGGTCGCGTGGGGCAGGGAAAACGCAGCCGCCTCCGGCCTCGGCGATGCGCCGATACGATGGATAGTCGATGACTGCGCAAAGTTCGTCGAGCGCGAGATACGCCGCGGCCGCCGATATGATGCAATCATCATGGATCCGCCGTCATACGGAAGAGGTCCCGGCGGAGAGGTCTGGAAGCTCGAACAAAATTTGTGGCCGTTCGTATCGCTGTGCGCGGGCGTCCTGTCGGATGATCCGCTGTTTGTGATAATAAATTCCTACACCACGGGTCTGTCGCCCTCGGTGCTGTCGTATGTGACCGAGAGCATATTCACCAAAAAATTCGGAGGCCGCTCGGAAAGCCGAGAGCTTGGCCTGCCTGTTACCGATTCCGGCCTTGTGCTGCCCTGCGGCGCAACCTGCCGGTGGGAAAGGGACTGACGATGAGCAGCATAATCAGCATTAAAAACTTGCACTATACCTACCCAGGAGATGAAGCGGAAAGCCTTTGCGGAGTTAGTCTTGAAATTGAAAAGGGCAGCTTTGTTGCGGTGCTCGGCCATAACGGCTCGGGCAAAAGCACGCTTGCAAAGCATTTAAACGCCATCCTTACCCCGACGGAGGGCGAGGTGCTTGTTGACGGAATAAGAACCTCCGATGAGGACAGGCTCCTTGATATCCGCCGTACCGTCGGCATGGTTTTTCAAAATCCCGATAACCAGATCGTCGCAAACGTCGTTGAGGATGATGTTGCTTTCGCACCGGAAAATCTCGGCGTCGAGCCTAAGGAGATACGCCGCCGCGTGGACAATGCGCTCAAGCAGGTGGATATGTACGAGTTCCGGCAGCATGCGCCGCACCTGCTCTCCGGCGGTCAGAAGCAGCGCGTTGCGATAGCCGGTGTTATCGCAATGGAGCCGGAGGTCATCGTGCTCGATGAGCCCACTGCGATGCTCGACCCGAAGGGCAGGGCAGAGGTCATAAGCACAGTAACAAAGCTTTGCCGCGAAAAGGGCATAACGGTCGTCCTCATAACGCATCATATGTCCGAGTGTATCGGAGCCGACAGAGTTATAGTCATGTCAAACGGCAATGTGATCGCAGACGACAGCCCTGAGAATGTTTTCTCTCAGGTCGAGCTTATGAAGAGCGAGGGGCTGACCGTTCCGGCAACAACGGAGCTTATGTTTGAGCTTAACAAAAACGGCTGGGATCTGCCGCTGACCGCGCTCGGAGTTTCCGAATGCGCAAAGGAAATCGCAAAGGAATTAAAGTAATATGTCAGAGATAAAAGTAAGCGGCCTGAGCCATGTTTACAGCGCGGACACGCCCTTTGAAAAAATAGCGATAGACAATGTCAATGTCGAAATACCGCACGGGCAGCTTGTCGGACTTATCGGCCACACAGGCTCGGGCAAGAGTACGTTTATTCAGCATTTAAACGGCCTGCTCGTTCCCAGCTCGGGCACGGTGCTCGTTGACAGCGTGAATATAAACGGCGATAAAGCAGCCGCGCGCGATGTGCGCTTCAAGGTCGGCCTTGTTTTCCAATACCCGGAGTATCAGCTTTTTGAGGAGACAGTGTATGCCGATATCGCCTTCGGCCCGAAGAACATGAAGCTCACGGAGAGCGAGATCGACGAGCGCGTGCGCGAAGCTGCGGCGCTTGTCGGCGTTGGCGAGGAGCTTTTCGAGCGCTCACCGCTGGAGCTGTCCGGCGGTCAGAAGCGCAGAGTTGCCATAGCCGGCGTTATAGCCATGCGCCCGGGCGTGCTCATCCTCGATGAGCCGACGGCCGGACTTGACCCTGCCGGCTGCCGGAGAATACTCGAAACGATCTGCGACTACCGCGAAAAGACAGGCTCTACCGTTGTCATAGTCAGCCACAGCATGGATGACGTTGCACGCATAGCCGACAGGCTCATTGTCTTTAACCACGGCAGCATCCGCTTTGACGGAACGCCGGAAGAGGTGTTTTCAAACCCGAAGGAGCTTTCGGATATCGGACTTTCCGTCCCGGCGCCGACGCAGATAGCGTCCGCGCTGCGCGAGCAGGGCGTTGAGATAGAAGGCTCTGTCTACACCACCGAGCAGCTGCTTGCCGCACTCCTGAAGCTGAAAAAGGAGGTCGGACGCAATGCTTAAAGACATAACCCTCGGCCAGTATTTCCCCGGCGACACCGTTGCTCACAGACTCGACCCGCGCACGAAGCTCCTGCTCGTTATAATATATATAGTAGGGCTTTTCAACGCGAACGGCTGGGCAAGCTATGCGTTTGTCATTCTGATAACGGCGCTTAGCATGGCGATATCGAAGATAAAGCCAAAGTCCGCGCTCAAGGGACTTAAGCCGCTTATTATAATCATTATCCTCACCGCTGTGCTGAATATTTTCTACACCGGCGGAACGCCTATAATTGAGGGCTGGATCATAACCTGGGAGGGCATCGCGCGCGCCGTTATGATGTCGCTGCGCATTATCCTCCTGATCGTCGGAACGTTTATGCTGACGTACACTACAAGCCCCATCGCGCTCACCGACGGACTTGAGATAATGCTCAATCCGCTCAAGAAGATCAAGATCCCGGTTCATGAGATGAGCATGATGATGAGCATGGCGCTCAGATTCATCCCGACGCTCATTGAGGAAACGGACAAGATAATGTCCGCGCAGAAAGCGCGCGGCGCGGATTTTGACAGCGGCAATCTGTTTCAGCGCGCAAAGGCGCTGCTGCCGATACTCGTACCGCTGTTCGTTTCGGCATTCCGCCGCGCAGACGAGCTTGCCGTTGCCATGGAAAGCCGCTGCTATCACGGCGGCGAGGGCAGAACACGCATGAAGCAGCTCAGAATGCAGGGAATAGACGCATGGGCGCTGCTGCTTGGCGCTGCGTTCCTCGCGGTGATCTTCGTCATGAAGCGCTTCGGACTTTGAGGAAAGGATATGAGAAACATAGCCTTGCGCCTGCGCTATGACGGCAGCCGCTATCACGGCTGGCAGGTGCAGAAAAACGACGTTTCCGTGTGCAGCACGGTTCAGGATGCGCTCGCCAAGATCTGCGAGCACCCCGTGAAGCTAACAGGCTGCGGCCGCACCGATGCCGGAGTTCATGCGCTGCGATACTGTGCAAACTTCCGCACTGACTGCCGCATCCCGATCGACAGATTTGCGCTGGCCGCAAACTCGAGCCTGCCGGACGATATCGCAGTCGTTGACGCGGTCGAGGTCGATGAGAGGTTCAACTCGATATCCTCCTGCATAAAAAAAGAGTATATTTATAAAATACACAACTCCAACATCCGCGACCCCTTCCTTGAAAAGCGCGCCTGCTTTTATCCGCAGGAGCTTGACATGGAAAGAATGCAGGCGGCATCCGCCGCATTTGAGGGAACGCATGATTTTGCCGCCGTGCGCTCGCTCGGGACGCAGACAAAGACGACCGTCAGAACGGTGTACAGCTGCACGGCGGAAAAAACGGATGACCTTATAACCGTGTCCGTCTGCGCAAACGGCTTTTTGTACAACATGTGCCGCGCAATAGTCGGAACACTGGTGTACGCGTCCTACGGGAAGATAGAACCCGAGGACATCCCCAAGCTCCTGGAACTTGGTGACCGAAGGCTCACAGGGCCGACGATGCCGCCGCAGGGCTTGTATCTTAACAGAGTGTGGTATGAAGGTCCGGCCGGTATCATGATGCTGAAGGACTGATTACTAAATGAAAAAAACCCTGAGCTTAGTGCTTATCCTGTGTGCATTCCTTTGCGCCTGCACAGGGAAAACGGAGTTTTCCGACTCGTTTATCTGCGGCGAGGCCGAGGCCTACGCCGTGTGCGAAGAAGGCCTGCTGACTGCAAGTGCCGGCAGCGTGAAATGCTTTGACGGCGCAGGAGAGCAGACGCTTGATCGCGAGCTTGAAGTAAAGCCGGCGCGCATTGTAAAAAACGGCCCGATCGCAGCTGCGTATGCCCGTGGCGGCACAAGCATTGTTTTTCCCGACAGCGGTGTTATCGAAACCGATAACGGCATAAGGGATGTGCAGCTCTCAGACGGCGGATACCTTGCCATGTGCACACAGCAGCCCGGATACATGGGCAGCGTGACGGTTTATTCGCCCGAGCGTGAGCGCGTGTACAAATGGTATTGCGCAAGCCAAAGACTCATTTCCGCCGCCGTCTCGCCGGACGGAAAGTACCTTGCGGCGCTCACCGACGAGGGGATACGCCTGTTTTCGCTCGACAGCGAAAAAGAGCGAGCATCGTTTTCAGCGCAGGGGCTGCGCGCGATCACATGGCTTGGCGACAGGGTGTGCGGCATAGGCGAAAATGCGGCGTATGTATGCACTGACAAGGGAAAGAGCCGAGGCATGCTTAAATTTGACGGCAAAACGATCGGCAAATTTGGGGTACTTGACAAAAAGCTCATAATAGAGGTTAGGGAGCACGCTTCCGGAGGATCGGGAGAGGTGTATATCCTCGATGACGACCTGAAGGTCAAGGACAGGATATCCGTCGATGGTGAGGTATGGAGCCTCGACTGCCGAAACGGAAAAACAGCCGTGCTCACGCAAAACGGCGTGAGCGTATATGACGGGGCAAAGCTTTTGGCCTGCAGAAAAGCTCAGGGAGCCGAAGAAGCCCTGTTGACCGACAGCGGCGAGATCATCGCCGTGGGAGGCGGCAGCGCATGGGTAACAGAGAAATGAAGAACGGATGAGATTTGTAATTGAACTGAGTCTGCTGCTAATAATATTTTATTGTACATGGCGCGGCTACAGGCGCGGAGCGGTCAATGCCGCGATAAGCCTGCTTGCCGTGATAATCGCCGTGACGGGCGGACTTGCGATATCCTCGTCGGCAGCGCCGTCGGCGGCATATCCGCTGAGACCGCTTCTTGCCGGGTATTTGGATTCGCAGCTTGAGGCCGAGGCCGCGCGCAGCGCCGGGATCGACGAAACGCGCATCGAGGATACGATAAGGGAAAAGCCGGAGCTTTTGATGCCGTATGCCGAAAGCTGCCTTGAAAGCCTCGGCTTTAATGAAAGACGCGCGGAAAGCTATTGCGCAAATGCGCAGAAGGTGTATTCGTCATACGAGATAGACGCGACTACCGCCGCGGCTCACGCCGGGAGCGAGGCCGTCGCCTACGCGATATGCTCGGTGATATTCTTTTTGCTGATAATGCTTTTCATATCGCTTATAAAACAGATATTCGGTCTGCGCTTCCGGATAACGGACAACGTGGACGCCGACCTCTACGGAGGCGCCGCATTCGGCTTTGCGCGCGGCTGCATATATTGCATATGCCTGTGCTGGCTGCTGAGCTTCTGCGGAAATATGATAGGTAAAACAACATTGGACGATGGCCTGTTCAGTAGATTTTTCCTCCTGCTGAGCAATGCGGCCGACAAACTATTTTAATGATTGGGGGATAAAAAATGCAGGCAAAAATGTGCTCACGCTGCGGCAAAAACGTCGCAGTGGTGTTTATTACGAAGCTTGAGGGCGGAGTTCAGAAAAATGAGGGACTGTGCCTTAAATGCGCAAGGGAGCTTCACATAAAGCCCGTTGACGATATGATCGAAAAAATGGGCATATCCGATGAGGATCTTGATAATCTCAGCGGCGAGATGATGAATGCTCTCAACGGAGTCGAAAGCCTTATGGATATGAGCATCGACCCCGATAATGATGCAAACGACGATTCCGATGATGACGGTAAGACCGCAACATTCCCGTTTCTCAACAGACTGTTCGGAAACGGCAATAACACGCCTGCCGAGAGCAACAATGCAGCCGCGCAGCAGCCGCCCAAGGAGGGCGGAAAGCCGCCGAAGCGCAAGTTCTTGGACAATTACTGCATAAATCTTACCGACAGAGCCAGAGCCGGAAAGCTCGATAATATGGTAGGCCGCGAGGAGGAGCTGGAGCGAGTTATCCAGATCCTCAACCGTCGCCAGAAGAATAACCCCTGCCTTATCGGCGAGCCGGGCGTCGGCAAGACTGCCGTTGCGGAGGGGCTTGCCCAGCGCATAGCGCTCGATCAGGTGCCTTATAAGCTCCGCGGCAAGGAGGTGTATCTTCTTGACCTGACGGCGCTGGTCGCGGGAACGCAGTTCAGAGGGCAGTTTGAAAGCCGAATGAAGGGCCTTATCGAGGAGATACGCAAGCAGGGCAATATAATCCTCGTTATCGACGAGGTGCATAACATCGTCGGCGCAGGCGACGCCGAGGGCAGCATGAATGCCGCAAACATCCTCAAGCCGGCGCTCTCAAGAGGCGAGATACAGGTCATCGGCGCAACTACTTTCACCGAGTACCGCAAGCATATCGAAAAGGATTCCGCGCTCGAGCGCAGGTTCCAGCCTGTCACCATAAACGAGCCGTCCGTTGCCGACAGTATTGAGATACTCAAGGGAATCCGCCGCTATTATGAGGATTATCACGGCGTTAAGATATCCGACGAAATGTGCGCCGAGGCGGTGAAAATGTCCGAGCGCTATATTACCGACCGTTTCCTGCCGGATAAGGCAATTGACCTTATAGACGAGGCGTGCTCGGATGTAAACCTCAAGGATAAGAATATCATTCGCCGTGCCGAGCTTCGGAAGGATCTTGACGATCTGAAGTTTGAGCGTGAAACGCTCATGAGCGCAGATGCCCCCAAAGGCGAGGAGCTTACGGATGAAGCACTTGATAAACGCTACGAGCGCATAGCAGAGCTTCGCAGCAAGGAAATGCAGCGCGAGCAGGAGCTTGCATCGTTGGAGCTTGAGGGAGTTCCGGAGCTTACGATAGATAACCTTGCTCGCATAATCGAGCTGTGGACGAAGATCCCGGCATCGTCTATCCGCGAGGATGAGTTTGAGCGCCTTGCCGAGCTTGATAAGCGCCTGAAAGCGCATATCGTCGGTCAGGACGAGGCGGTAAATGCCGTGTGCGCGGCAATAAAGCGCTCGCGCGTAGGCCTCAAGGCAAAGCGCAAGCCGACAAGCTTTATCTTTGTCGGCGGAACCGGCGTCGGCAAAACCGAGCTTGTAAAGCGCCTTGCAGCCGATCTTTTCGACTCGCCCGAGTCGCTTATAAGACTCGATATGTCCGAGTTTATGGAAAAGTTCAGCGTATCGCGCATTATCGGTTCGCCTCCGGGCTATGTCGGCTATGACGAGGCCGGCCAGCTCACCGAGAAGATCCGCCGCAAGCCGTATTCTGTCGTGCTGTTTGACGAGATAGAAAAGGCGCATCCCGATGTGCTGAATATTCTTCTCCAGATCCTTGACGACGGCAGGATAACCGATGCTCAGGGAAGAACGGTGAACTTTGAGAATACCGTAATAGTTATGACCACGAATGCAGGCTCCAACAGAAAGGGAGGCGCGATGGGCTTTGGCGGTACGGTGAATGGCATGGGGCGCGAGCGTGCGCTCAAGGCACTTGGCGAGTTCCTGCGTCCGGAGTTTATAAACCGTGTTGACGAGATCGTGTATTTCAACAGTCTTACGGAGGAAAACTTCCGCAGCATAGCCAAGCTAATGCTCGAGGAAACGCGCGATGCCATTGCAGAGCGCGGCATAAGCATGACATGGAACACTGCGCTTATCGATTATCTTGTTCGCAAGAGCTATTCCGTCACCTACGGTGCGCGTAATCTGCGCCGCACGATCCAGAAGGACGTTGAGGACGCGATAGCGCAGAAGATAATCGACTGCCGCGGCGAGAATGCAGGCCATATTTCCGTCAGCGCCGATGATAACGGCGTTGTTGTGGAGGTCGGCGAATGATAAGGTTTGAAAGCGACTATCTCGAGGGCGCGGTGCCGGAGATAATGAGCCGCCTTATTGAAACGAATTATGAGCAGACCGCAGGCTATGGTGTTGACCCTTATTGCCGCGCGGCGCGCGAAAAGATAAAGCTCGAGTGCAATGCCTTTGACGCGGATATACATTTCCTCGTCGGCGGAACTCAGGCAAATCTTACGGTTATTGCGGCTTCTCTGCGCCCTCATCAGGGTGTTATGGCGGCCGAAACGGCGCACATAGAGGCGCACGAGACCGGCGCAATAGAAGCAACCGGACATAAGGTCATAACCTTGCCGACAACGGACGGAAAGATAAGCGCCGCCGACGTGAAGAATTATGTCCTGCGCCACAGAGTAGATGAATCGTTTGAGCATATCGTCCAGCCGGCGATGGTGTATATCTCTCAGCCGACCGAGACCGGCACGGTGTATTCGCTGCCGGAGCTTGAGGAGCTTAGCTCCGTGTGCCGCGAGCTGGGGCTTATCCTGTTTGCAGACGGTGCGCGCCTATCCTGCGCGCTTGCCTGCGAGGGAACGCCCACGCTGAGTGATCTTGCGCGGCTGTGCGACGTGTTCTACATCGGCGGAACAAAGCACGGCGCTCTCTTCGGCGAGGCAGTCGTCATAAAAAACGATGCGATAAAAAAGGACTTTCGCTATATCATAAAGCAGCACGGCGGCATGTTCGCCAAGGGCAGACTCTTAGGTCTGCAATTTGACACGCTGTTTACGGACGGACTGTATTATAAAATCGGCAAGCGCGAGGTCGCCCAGGCCGGGAAGCTGCGCGCCGCATTCGAGGCAAAGGGCATTGAGTTTGCCTACCCCTCGCCGACAAATCAGCTGTTTCCGATACTGAGCAAGCCGCAGCTTGACGCTCTGCGCGAAAAATACAGCTTTTCCGTGCAGTCTCTGCTGCCCGACGGCGGCGCGGTAGTTCGCTTCTGCACGAGCTGGGCAAGCAAGGAGAGCGACGTTGATGCGCTCATTGCCGATATTAAAAATTTCTGAGGTGTGCTATGGGTAAAATAGAGATAATCCAAGGCGATATCACAAAGCAGACGGTCGATGCCATCGTCAACGCGGCAAACTGCTCGCTGCTCGGCGGCGGCGGAGTGGACGGCGCGATACACAGAGCGGCAGGCCCGGAGCTTCTTTCCGAGTGCAGGACCCTCGGCGGCTGCAAAACGGGCGAGGCGAAAATCACAAAGGGCTATAAGCTGCCGGCAAGGTTCGTTATCCATACGCCCGGCCCGGTGTGGCACGGCGGAAATAACGGCGAGGCGGACAAGCTGCGCTCGTGCTATCGCAGCTGCCTTGTGCTGGCATCGGAAAACGGCTGCAAAACGGTCGATTTTCCGTCCATATCCACGGGCGTTTATCATTTCCCGCTTGAAAAGGCATCCGAGATAGCGATAAAAACGATCTCCGAATACCTCTTTGAGCACCCGGAGATCGAGCGCGTGCGCATGGTGTGCTTTGATGAGCGCACTAAGGGCTTTTACGAAAAGGCGCTGGAGAAGCTTAAATGAAGAGACTGTTCAGACTTCAATATAACGCTCCCGTCACTCTGACCTTTGCGCTCGTGTCTCTCGCGGCGCTGCTGCTCGGAAAGCTCACAAACGGTTGGACCGATACATATCTTTTCAGCGTCTGGCACTCGTCGCTGTCGGATATACTCACATATCCGCGCTTTTTCCTGCATGTTCTCGGCCATGTTGACTACGACCATTACATAGGCAATATGATGATGATCCTTGTCGTCGGCCCGGGGCTTGAGGAGAAGTACGGCAGCCGCAATCTTTTAAGCGCGATCGTCATAACGGCACTCGTCTCGGGGCTTGTGTATTGGTTCCTGTTTCCCGGCTCGATGCTAATGGGCGCGTCGGGCATAGTTTTTATGATGATAGTCATGGCCTCGCTTGCCGGCATGCGCGACGGATGCATCCCGATAACGCTTATCCTCGTGCTCATCCTCTACCTCGGCAGCGAGATAGTGGACGGCGTGATGCTTAAAGACAATGTTTCGCAGCTTACGCATATAATCGGCGGCATCTGCGGTGCGGTTCTGGGGCTTAGAAGACGATGAAAGAGAAAATTCTTATATCCGCATGCCTGCTGGGCTTTGACTGCAAGTATGACGGCGGCAATAACCGCATGGCGGATACCGATATAGAGGCGCTGCGCGAAAGGTTCGAGCTTATACCCGTGTGCCCCGAATGCTGCGGCGGACTTCCGACGCCGCGCACACCGTCCGAGCGCCTTGGCGACAGGGTCGTTTCAAAAACCGGAGCGGATGTGTCCGAGCAGTTTAAAAAAGGCGCTCGGGCAGCGCTCGGTCTTGCGCGGCACTTCGGCATAAAAACTGCCATACTCAAGGCGAACAGCCCATCCTGCGGCAGCGGGACGATATACGACGGCTCGTTTACCGGCACACTCGTTCCCGGCGACGGAGTCACGGCAGAGCTTTTGAAAAAGCACGGCGTAATAGTTACAGACGAAAATGCACTTCTTTGAAAGAGGTGCATTTTTCATATTTTCGGCTCATATGCTTGTACAAAAAAGGAGGCAGGCATATGTCATACGAGGAAAAACAGCAGCCGTCGGCAAAGACGCACAGCATAAGCATGGAAAACAGAACAAAGCTCAATGTCACCGGCGTCGAGGATGTAGAGAGCTTTGACGAAAACGCGATCATCATGAACACAAGCCAGGGCGACCTCATCGTGCGCGGCACCGGGCTGCATATAGGCAGGATAAGCCTTGACGTCGGACAGCTTAGCGTCGAGGGCAGCATAAGCGAGTTGAGCTACGAGGACAAAGCGCCCTCGGGCGGCTTCTGGCAGAAGCTTTTTGGATGAATGCACGTTGACGTTTCGCTCCAGCTCGCGCAGCTGGCAGTGTCGGTGCTGACGGGCTTTGCGCTCGGCGTTTTGTATGACGTTCTGCGCGCCATGCGAAGGGTGTTTAAAATCAATGCCGCGCTCGATGCGCTGTATTGTGCGGTGCTGCTGCTTGCGCTGTTTACGCTCGGCATGGATATCGGGCAGGGAGGGGTGCATGTGTTCATGTTCTGCGCCGCCGCTGCCGGATGCGCAGCCTATATGGCGCTTCTGAGCCGCGCTCTGCTGCCGCTTTTTGAGAAAATCACCGCCTTTGCCGCCAAAGCCGCGTCTCCGATATGCAAGTTAATAAATAAATTTGCATGCTGCGCCAAAAAATGCTTTTCAAAAGCCTTAAACTGGTATACAATAAGAAAACAAAGTAGGAAAAGGAGAACCGGAGCGCAGGATGAAAAAATCGACGACGATCGTCGGTCTGGCATTGACGATGCTTGCCGTATATGCTATTCTGAACCTGGTAAGTCTCAAGCGCGATCTTGCCGACGCAATGGAGCAGACAAGCGCGCTTCAGGCGGAAATTCAGCAGGCTCAGGCAGAAGGCGCGGAGCTTGAGGAGAAAATGCAGGCCCTCGATACCGACGAGGGAATAGAAAGTCTGGCAAAATACCGGCTGAGACTGATCGGCTCGGACGAAAAGATATTTAGAGATATAAGGGGATAAAATATGCAGCCTGAAGTGGGAGCGGTGCTCGAAGGCAAGGTAAGCGGCGTAACGAAATTCGGCGCTTTTGTAAATCTGCCCGGAGACAAGAGCGGTCTCGTGCATATTTCAGAGATCGCAAACACTTTTGTAAGCGACGTTGCGCAGTATGTCAGCGTCGGTCAGACTGTCAAGGTCAAGGTCATCGGCATAAACGGAGATAAGATAAATCTCTCAATAAAGCGCGCCGAGGAATCGAAGGAGGCTCCGCGCCGCCGCGCGCCGCAGCAGCGCTCCGAGCAGCAGAGCAGGCCGCCCAAGCAGCCGCAGCAGCCGTCCGGGCAGGTCGCAGCGCCCACGGAGGATCAGGCGTTTGAGGATAAGCTCAAGCAGTTTATGAAGGATTCCGACAGCCGTATTGCGGACAATCGCATGTATGCCGACCGCGGCCGTTCCCGAAGAAGAAAGTAACTAATCAGCCGCATTAGGCCGGCTGACATAATAAAACATAAGCTGACAAGAGCCGAACCTCTATCGCCTGTCGGTGCGCCCTTTCGGCTATTTTCTCCTTTTTTGTCTTGATGGGCGCCAGCCCACCTGCACCAAAGAAAGCCGAAAATAT
>ERZ773147.2375-NODE-2375-length-16430-cov-44.649771_pt1 | contig 16430 bp, 10 predicted proteins | sample MGYA00580851_ERZ773147 | MGnify/ENA primary metagenome ERZ773147 (study PRJEB29015, sample SAMEA2737818) | human gut metagenome | biome: human gut; feature: human-associated habitat; material: faeces | place: China | collected 2012 ... | reverse complement strand
CGGGTGTTGACCCCGTTTGCGAGATCCTCATCTATGAAGTCGGTTATGAAATTTGAATTGAGATTTGTGCTGTCCGCCATTTATATCTCCTCCTTGTAGTGTGCGAGTGCCGAGGCGAGTCTCGCTCTGACCCTGTCCTCGCCGAGCAGCCTGATTATCGAATGAAGGTCGGGCGTGTTGCGGCGCGAGGTCACGGCGATTCTGATAACGGTCGACAGGTCGCCGACATGACCCTTGAACGCCGAGGGGTCTTTCTTGTATTCCTTGACATTGGGCGTGTAGCCGAGCGGCTCGCACATGGCCTTTATGCGCGCAAACCACGCGTCCTTGTCGTCGTTTATGTCAAACTCGCCGATGTATTTTTCGAGTATTGCCGCCGCGTCGCCTGCGCCGATGTTCTCGGGCAGGGTGTAGTCGGGGGTATACAGCCCGTCGTAGAAGTAGGAGACGAAGTCCTTGACCTGCTCCCAGCTTGCGATATCCTTTCGCGGCTTCGGGCAGTCGCGGTCTATCGAGAATATGCCGCGCGCAAAGTCGCGGTCGGAGTCGAGAAGCGTATATAGCTCGCCGTCGTATTTTTGCGCCCAGTCGAGCACGCTTGAAAGCACCTCGTCCGCCGTCATGTGTGAGATGATATTCTTGCTCACGTCGTTGAGCTTCGCCATGTCGAACAGGCAGCCGCTGACGCTCATCTTCTTGAGATTAAACGGGAATTTCCAACAGTCCTCCGAGGGATTGGCTCTGCGCCAGTCCTCGAAGTTCGAGTTGAGCAGCGTCATGATGTATTCTATAACGCTCTCTTTCGGATAGCCCTGCTCGACAAAGTAGCTGACCGCCGCCTCGGGGTCCTTCCTCTTGGAGAGCTTGCGCTTTGCGCCCGTCTCCTCGTCTATCTTCATAACCTGCGGAGTGTGCGCGTATTTCGGCACTCTGTAGCCGCAGGCCTTGAACAGCGCGATGTGCTTGGGGACGGAGGATATCCACTCCTCGCCGCGAATGACGTGGGTCGTGCGCATAAAGTGGTCGTCGCAGACGTGCGCGAAATGATAAGTCGGCACGCCGTCGCTCTTTAAGAGCACCTCGTCGATTATATTCTCGGGCATCTCTATCTTGCCGCGGATCAAGTCGTCAAAGACTATCCTCTTGTTCTCGTCGCCCTCGGAGCGAAAGCGCAGAACATAGGGCTCGCCCGCCTCTATGCGTCTCTTCTGCTCCTCAAAGCTCAGGCTGCGGCACTTCGCCCACTTGTCGAAATATCCGGTTATCGCAGCGCCGCCGTTCTCCTGCTCCTCGCGTATGGCGGAGAGCTCGTCCGCCGTGCAGAAGCAGGGGTAGGCCTTGCCCTCCTGCACGAGACGCTTGGCTATCGCGTGATATATCTCAACGCGCTTGCTCTGCGTGTAAGGGCCGTAGTCGCCCTTTTCCGTGTCAAAGCCGGTCACGCCCTCGTCGAATTCGAGACCGAAATTTTTGAATCCGTTGATTATCGCGGAGACGCCGTCGGCGACCTCGCGTTTTTTGTCGGTGTCCTCTATTCTCAGATAAGTCAGTCCGCCGCTGACTCTCGCCGTCAGAAAATCGACGAGCGCGCCGAACAGGCCTCCTATATGGAGATATCCCGTCGGACTCGGAGAGAATCGGGTCACACGCGCCCCCTCGGGAAGCTCGCGCGGGGGGTATCTCAGCTCGCACTCCTCCGGCGTCAATATGTCCGGGCCGAAGAGGAGATCGGCGAGTTTTTCGTTATCAGTCATTAAACCGCACTCCGTTTCTTGAGTAAATATATACACTATATTATCGCAGAAAAACGCCCGTCAATCAAGAGCCAAAGAGCAATTTCTCAAATCAAAAGAGGACAATCGATAAAAATTTCATAAATCTTTATTTTTCCATTGATTTTTGCGCTCTTTTATTTTATAATGAATACGACCGCGCAAGCAGTGGATTGATTTTTCGTGCTCATTCGCTCGGGAGAGAAAACCGCAAAAAAGCGCGACTGAATGAAGATTTCATATTCGGAGGTAACAGAAATGACAAAGAAGATCATAGCTCTTGTCCTTGCTCTCTGCTTCGTTTTTGCTTTTGCAGCCTGCAAGAAGGATAAGGACAACGGCGACACAACCACAGGCGAGCCCAACACTTCCGCAAACGGCGAGACCGTTGCAAACGACGAGTCCACCGATGCAGAGCCCGCGAGCGGCGACGAGTCCACCAAGGCCGAGACCGACGCTTCCGGCAACACCGTAGCTCCCGAGGAGACCAAGAAGGACAATCAGGGCGGCAGCACCGTCACTCCCGCGAAGCCCCTCTCCGGCACTGCTGAAATAGTTTCCTATTTCAACACCGCTATCAACAACGTTAAGCCTCATTCTAAGAGCATCACCAGCAAGTATCTCAAGAACAGCCAGGCCGGCAAAGCCGATTTCGGCAACCTTCCGGGCGGCGTTCAGAACCTGGCAAACAAGCTCATTGCTCAGAACATGGGTGAGGATGCGAGCAAGAAGAATGCTACTTATACTTCCGCAGCCGACAAGAACAAGTACTTCCCCGTAGAGGGTCAGACCTGGTCGAGCAAGCTCACCGCAGCTAACGTCTCCTCCGCTACCGCTACCCCGAAGAACGGCGGCTATGTTATAACCATCAAGGTTAAGCCCGACGCGACAACCGACAAGGTAGTCATCGGCGGCGGCAATACCCCCAAGGCTTTCTCCGTTGTCACTCCCGATCAGATCTATGCTAACGCAGGCAACGCAAAGAGCCTTATCGGCGATGTTAAAATCGGCTTCAGAAACGGCAAGATAGTCGCTACGGTCGACGCTAACGGCCATGTTACCGACGCTAAGTATTACTTCGAGTGGAACCTCTCCCTTGTCGCCGTCAAGAGCATCAGCGTCTCCATCTGGTTCGGCATCGAGCAGGAGTTCGCCATCAAGTGGTAAACTGATATAACGCAACAACCTTTGAGGCAGGAGAGCTCCTGCCTCAAACTGTATTTCTAAACATATTAAAAAAGAGGGATATTTCAAATGGAAAAGAAAGTTCTTGTTGAAACTTCCGCCCGCCATGTACATGTCACCAGAGAAGCTCTCGATATCCTCTTCGGCGAGGGCTATGAGCTGACCGTCAAGAAGGAGCTCTCTCAGCCCGGCCAGTTTGCGAGCAACGAGCGCGTTGCCGTTATCGGACCGAAGGGCAGCTTCCCGGCGGTCTCTATTCTCGGCCCCGTGCGTCCCGAAAATCAGGTTGAGATTTCGCTCACCGACGCCCGTTCGATAGGCGTGACTGCTCCCGTCAGAGAGAGCGGCGACGTTGCGGGCAGCGGCGCCTGCAAGCTTGTCGGCCCCAAGGGCGAAATAGAGCTTGAGTGCGGCGTTATCGCGGCGCAGAGACATATCCATGCAACTCCCGAGGACGCCGAGAAGTTCGGTCTCAGTGACAAGCAGATTGTCAGCGTGAAGATCGATTCCGACGGACGCTCGCTTGTATTCGGCGACGTGGTAGTCAGAGTCAGCCCGAAGTACGCTCTGGCAATGCACATCGATACCGATGAGTCCAACGCCGCAGGCGCAACTCCCGGCCTCATGGGCGAGATACTCGCATAACTCTCCGAAATTCAGCCCTCTGCACTTTTTCGTGCGGAGGGCTTTTTCTTTCTCGGGTCGGCGGTGAAGGATAATATCTGTCTGCGATATTTCTTTTGACGAAATGAATATTTCTTGCCGCCGCGATTTACGATGACGTATTTCAACAATTTATAAGCCTTTTTGTTAAGCGATTTTTTATTTTTTGTCTATTGACGGATTTGTGCAGCAATTATACAATATATGTAACAAAGCCCCAAAGGAGTGGAAAAGATGAAGAAGATTATTGCAATAATCCTTGCGACTGTGCTCGTTCTTTCGTTTGCGGCCTGCAAGAAGACCGATAAGAACCCCGATACAACCGCTGCGGCCGACGCTCAGACCTCAGAGCAGGCGGGTGACGTGACCGGTGAGGAGACTGCTTCAACCGACGAGACGTCCTCCGAGACCGAGATTGTTACCGATAAAGAGGGACACACCGTTGTCGAGACAGACGCTGTCAAGCCCTCCGAAAGCAAGACCCCGTCCGGCGGCAGCACCGTGACTCCCTCAAAGGATCTCAACACCAACGACGCTGCGGCCTGCATCAAGGCTTATCAGGCGGCAATCGCCAAGACAAAGCAGTTCAAGAGCGGCAGACAGAGCATGTCCCTCAAGGGCGAGATAACCGCAAGCGGATTTCTCGGAGCCATTTTTAATGTGGCTCAAAAGAGTATAGCCAACGCGCTGAGCAAGAACTCCAAGGATCGCACCGATATCCCCGGCAACCCCTCGGGTATGAAGGCGAGCCACATGAAGAGCGCGAGCGCAGTGACCAGCGGCAACTACACCACCATAACCTTCAACGTCAAGGATCAGACTCAGGGTCCCAAGGAGAGCAACCATGCAGGCTCCGTAGGCTGTGCGGTCGGTACTCTCGGCGATGTTGACAGAGCTATAAAGGAGCTCGGACTCAAGGTTGACTACAAGGACGGCAAGATAGCTCTGACCTACACCAACTGCAAGGTCGTTGCCAAAATCGACAACACCACCGGCAAGATCGTCGAGGGCAGCTGGGTTTATGATGTCAACGTTTATGCAAACGGCATCAAGGTCTCCGGCGTCTCCGTAAACAACCTCAAGGGTATCGTCGCTTTCTCGTATACCGCGAAGGGCTGATAACCGAAAAACCGAAGCCGTCCGTCTTTTTCAGGCGGGCGGCTTTTTGCTGTCTTTTGACAAAAAAAGCAAGATTCCGCCGGCTTTATTAAAAGTTAATTATTATATACACTTTTTTATAAGATTTTTCTTGACCTGACTGCGCCGATAGCTTAAAATATAAATCCGGGAATAAATACTACGGGAGGGAGAAGAATGGATAAAAAGCTTTTGAGATTCGCTGCGGCAGTGCTTGCGGCGATATTGCTCTTTTCCTTCTCGGCGTGCAAGATAAAGGACGGCGACTCCGACTCCTCAACCGAGGAGCCGTCGGTAACGGTAGACTCGGGCACAGTGACCGAGTCGACAAAACCGGAGGGAGAGAGCACAACGGGCGAGCCGACTACCGTCGGTTCAAGACCCTCGGCGCAGACCGGCTCCTCCGGCACGACAAAGCCCGAGGCTATTAATGTTTACAGCGGGCTCAACTCCACCAATACCTCTAAGGTGCTCCGATATTACAAGGCGGCTGCTGCGAACACAAAGAGCATAGACGCCACGCAGCTTATGTCGATAAAGCGCGTTGACTACACTCCGCGCAACAGCTTCCAAAAGGGAATGCTTTCCCTGTTTACGGGCATAGCCTCTGCGGCGCTCGCGGCGAACAGCACGCCTGTGAACGAAGTGCCCGGAGTGCCCGATGAAATTAAGTCGAGCGACCTCATTTCGGCAAATGCCGTCGCTTACGGCAACTATACTATAGTGACCCTGAACGTCAGAACACAGCAGGATGATCAGAACACAAAGGACGCGCACCGCGGGCCTGTCGGGCGCACTGTCGGCACGGTAGGCAACCTTGACAGAGTCTTTGACGAGATGCCGAGCATCAAGGTGGACACCTCAAAGGGCAGCATTACGCTCAGATATGACGACTGCAAGGTCGTTGTCAAAATCGATAATGTCAGCGGAACGATAGTCAGCGGCACATGGAGCTACACCGTCGATATAGATGTAGATAATATATACGCGAGTATAGCGGGCAGCGACAGTATGCTGATAACGGATACCGGCGGCGCGGTCGATTACGTCATAAAGACTAATGACGGGACGACGCTTCGCAACGGCGTAAAAAAATAAAATATGGGACTGTCTGCGGCTAAACGCGACAGTCCCGTTTTTTCACGGCAATAAGAGAGAGCTGCCTTTTGACAGCTCTCTCTGTTTTTTATGTTTATTTGTCGGACTCGGCCTCGGCAGCCTTGGCTTCGTCGATGACCTTCTGCGCGACTACGGGCGGTGCGTCCTCGTAGCGGGTGAACTCGAGGGAGAACCAGCCTCTGCCGGCGGTCACGGAGCGCAGGACTGTTGAGAAGTCGCCCATCTCGCCCATGGGAACCTCCGCGATGAGCTCCTGAATCTTCGGCTCGTCGGACGGACCCATGCCGAGCACGCGGCCGCGGCGCTTGGTGACGTCGCCCATGATGTCGCCGAGATTTTCATCGGGCATATAGGCCTTCAGAGTGCCTATGGGCTCGAGGATAACGGGGTTAGCCTGCGGAATACCGTTCTTGTAGGCTATGTTGGCAGCGGTCTTGAACGCCATTTCGGACGAGTCGACCGGATGATAAGAGCCGTCATAGAGCGTAGCCTTTAAGCCGACCATCGGATAGCCTGCAAGCACGCCCTTCTTGACGCTGTCGCGCAGACCCTTTTCGACCGCGGGGAAGAAGTTCTTCGGCACGGAGCCGCCGACAACCTCCTCGGCGAAAACGAGATCGTCGCTCTCGCAGGGCTCGAAGCGGATAAAGACGTCGCCGAACTGGCCGTGTCCGCCGGACTGCTTCTTATGTCTGCCCTGAACCTCGACCTTCTTGCGGATGGACTCTCTGTATGCAACCTTCGGCACGCTGAGGTCAACCTCAACTCCGAACTTGTTCTTGAGCTTGGATACGATAACGTCAAGGTGCTGTTCGCCCAGACCGGAGAGCACCTGCTCGCGGGTCTCCTTGTTGATGACGAACGAAATAGTGGGATCCTCTTCGAGAAGTCTGAGCAGGCTCGCCGCGACCTTCTCTTCGTCGCCCTTCTTGCGGACCTTGACTGCCATGGACAGGCAGGGGGTCGGGAACTTGATACCCTCGAGGGTTATCGGGTTCTTGGGCGAGCAGATAGTGTCGCCCGTCTTTATGCCCGCAAGCTTCGTCACAACGCCGATATCGCCGGCGGGGATGCAGGCTGCGTCCTCCTGCTTGCTGCCCTTGAGGGTGATTATCTTGCCCATTCTCTCGCTCTCTTCGGTGCGGGAGTTATATGCGGGAGTGTCCGCGGTTATCTTGCCGGATACGACCTTGAAGAAGGACATCTTGCCGACGAACGGGTCGGCGATGGTCTTGAAGCATATAGCCGCAAGAGGGCCGTTCTCGTCGCAGGGAAGACCGTTCTCGCCCGCCTTGTCGGCTGCGGAGGGAGCGGAATATACTATCTCGTCAAGGAGCATATCGATAGCTTCGCAGGTGTAGCCCGCGCAGGCGTATACGGGGATAACAGAGCCGTCGCTGACTCCGGAGTTGAGAGCCTTGATTATCTCTTCGCGGGTGAAGGTCTCGCCGGCAAAGAACTTCTCCATAAGCTCGTCGTCGCTCGAGGCGACGGCCTCGGTGAGTATATCGAGCATCTCGTCAAGCTGCGCGTCGGAGGGCATATCGACTTCCTTTTTAGTGCCGCCGCTGTAGTCAAAAGCCTTGCGGGATGCGAGGTTTACATACGATGCGACCTTGCCGTTCTCCATATGGGGGACGATAACGGGGCAGATAGCGGCGCCGACCTCATCCTTTATGGCTGCAAAGGTCTTGTAGAAATCGGTGTTATCCGCGTCGCAGCGGGTGATTGCGAACATTCTCGAGATACCCCTGGCGTTCGCGGCCTTGAGAGCCTTCTCCGCGCCGACGTCGAAGCCCGAGCCCGCCGCGGTGACTATGAGCACGCTGTCCGCTGCGCGGATGCCTTCGCTCATGCCGCCCGCAAAGTCAAAAAGACCGGGAGTGTCAATTATATTTATCTTCGCGCCGTTCCACTCTATAGCGGCAACAGCGGTTGATACCGTGGCCTTTCTCTTCTTCTCCTCGGCGTCAAAGTCGAGCACGGTGGTGCCGTCGGCGACTCTGCCGAGTCTGTCTGTAGCCTTCGCGGTGTAGAGCATGGCCTCCGCAAGGGTAGTTTTTCCTCTTCCGCCATGGCCTGCAATGGCGATATTTCTGATGTCTTTCGCGTTATAGGCTTTCAAAAAAAGTCCTCCTTATCAAAGCGCCGCCGCGCGTTTAGATTTACTGCATAAAAAATAACCACAGTTTTGAGGAAATTATAGCATACATAACTATAGATTTCAATAAAAAATTGAAAATATATTCATTAATGTTATATAAACAGATTAGACGGGACGCAGGGACGCAAAAGAATAGAAAAATACTATGCTTTGTCACATTGAAGTGCTTTCCGAATAATATTTGTTTCGGATATAAAAATAAGGACCGCAGATTTGCCGCAGTCTCTGACGAAAATATCGCCCGCAATAAAATATCCCCCGCGCCGCTTGACGCAGGGGATACTCGGATTAAATTAATGTTTATGCAGCGTTTCTCTCTTTTTTGCGCTCAACCGCACGTCTGATGGCTTTTCCTATCTCGAATACCGGGATAGTGGAGGCTGCGAGACCGGCGGAAATAAGCAGCTCATTGGTCTGGAAAGTGCCGCGCTCGATATCGAAGACCTCGTCGGAGAGACCGGGGAGGTATACGGCAATGAGGGTCAGCGCCGTTGTCACGACAAACGAACCGACGAGCCACCAGTTCATGTTCTTGAACATACTCTTAGAGAAGATGGAGCCTGTGCGCGAGCGCATATTGATAGCGCACATCATCTCGGCGAAGTTGACCGTCAGGAACGCCATGGACATAGCGTTTATGCAGTAGCCGTCGGCACCGCCGAAGAACATATTCTCGAAGCTGCCCACCTCGAGGCGATAGCCGATGACATAGGCGGCAAGCTCTACTATTGCGAGGTAGATGCCCTGCCATGCCATGTCAAAGCCCGCGCCGTGGGAGAATATGCCGTCCGTAGTCGCCCTGGGCCTTCTCTTCATCAGGTTGCCCTCGGCTTTCTCCATACCAAGCGCAAGGCCGGGCAGGGAGTCGGTGACCATGTTTATCCAAAGCAGGTGAACGGGCTCGAGAAGCTGGAAGTTGAGGATAGAGGCAACGAACATGATTATAACCTCGGACATATTCGTTGAAAGCTGGAACTGAAGCACCTTGCAGACGTTGTCGTAGATCTTTCTGCCCTCTTCGACCGCGTTGACGATAGTGGCGAAGTTGTCGTCCGCGAGAACCATGTCGGCGACACCCTTTGTGACGTCCGTGCCGGTGATGCCCATGCCGATGCCGATATCGGCGGCCTTTATGGAGGGCGCATCGTTGACGCCGTCTCCAGTCATCGCGGTAACCATGCCGCGTGCCTTCCAGGCCTTGACTATCCTCGTCTTATGCTCGGGCTGAACTCGCGCATAGACGGAGTATTTGGTAACCTCTTCAATAAGCTCTTCGTCGCTGAACTTGTCAAGCTCCGCGCCGAGAATAGCCTGCGACGCGTCGGAGATTATGCCGAGCTCGCGGCCTATGGCGACTGCGGTGTCCTTGTGGTCGCCGGTTATCATTATCGGGGTTATGCCCGCACCGCGGCACTCCTCGATAGCCGCCTTGACTTCGGGGCGGACGGGGTCTATCATGCCGGTAAGTCCGACGAACACGAGGTCGCTTTCAAGCGCCTCGGGCTCAAAGGATGCGGGGACGGAATCGTAATTTCTAAGCGCAACGGCGAGAACGCGCAGAGCCTTGTCCGCCATTCTCTTGTTGTCCGCGGCGATTTTTGCCCGGAACTCGTCGTCCATGGGAACTATCCTGCCGTCTATAAGCGCGGTTTTGCAAAGGTTGATAACAACGTCGGGCGCACCCTTTGTGTACTGAACTATGCCGGAAGCCGTCTTATGGACGGTGGACATCATCTTTCTTCCGGAGTCGAACGGAGCTTCGCCGATTCTGGGACTCGCCTTGACAAGGTCATTCTTGCTCATGCCCAGGGCATAGGCGTATCCGACGAGAGCGGCCTCGGTGGGCTCGCCAGTGACCTTGCCGACGTCGTCTATCTGAGCGTCGGTGCAAAGAGCCATAGCCTCGGCTATGAGCTTCTCATTGTCGCCGAAATGATCGACGACGGTCATCTTGTTCTGGGTCAGAGTGCCCGTCTTGTCGGAGCAGATTATCTGAGTGCAGCCGAGAGTCTCAACTGCGGTAAGCTTACGGATAAGAGCCTGCCTCTTGCTCATCGCGGTAACGCCTATGGAAAGGATTATCGTGACGACTGCCGGCAGTCCCTCGGGTATGGCGGCAACCGCAAGAGCGATTGCGGAAATGAACGTGCTCAGCGCGGTGTTTCCGAGCAGCTCCCATGAGAAGGGCTCATTGCTGAGCACCAAGGACTCGACGAGACCGACCGCGAACACAACTACGCATATTGCGATAACGAGCTTAGTAAGGAACTTTGAGAGCTCCGCCATCTTCTTCTGAAGGGGAGTCTGCTCCTGCTCGGCGTCCGAAAGGGCGTCGGCTATCTTGCCCATCTCGGTGTCCATGCCGACCGCCGTAACAACTGCCTTGCCGCGGCCGTAGACTATAGTCGAGCCGCTGTAGAGCATATTTTTTCTGTCGCCCAGGGCGATATCATCGCTGCCCGCCGTGCAGTTGAGCGCGTCGATAAGCTTCGTCACGGGGACGCTTTCGCCCGTCAGAGCCGCCTCCTCGACCTTCATGCTGTGGCTCTCGATTATGCGGCAGTCCGCCGGAACGGCGTCGCCCGCCTCGAGCACTACAATGTCGCCTATCACAACATCCTCGCTCTTTATCGTGACGACTTCTCCGTCACGCAGAACATGGCTCGTCGCCGCGGTCATCTCCATAAGAGCGTCCATGGCGGCCTCCGCCTTGCTGTCCTGAACGAGGCTCATGACGGTGTTGATGATAACAACTACGAGAATGACCAGCACGTCCGCAAAATCTCTGAACGAGAAGTTTGCGCCGCTCTCCACGACCGTCACAACGGCCTGAATTGCGGCTGCGACGAGGAGCATGATGATCATGGGGTCTGCGAGGGAGTTGATAAACTTCTTAAAGAGGCTGTCTTTTTCCGCCTCTTTAAGCTTGTTCTTGCCGTATTTGGCAAGGCGCTGCTCCGCTTCGGCCGAGGTCAAGCCTTTTTCGGAGCTCTCGACCGCCGAGAAAACCTTCTCTGTCGGCTCAAGATAGAATTTCATGCGCTTTCAAGACCTTTCTTTTTAATTTGAATGGCAGAGAGCGCAGGAAAAGATTGAAAAAAGACCTTCAACAGTATTATCTGCCAAAGGTCTTGCATCAAACGCCTGAAGGCCGTCTGTCTGCTGCCAGCCGAAGCGAGATTGTTGGCAAACAGATAGGATAATCCCCATAGCTACTCCCCATTGGTACATCAATAAATGATATCATATTCGGGGGAAAAGTCAAGGCGTATTCAATAAAAAATTATCTTTTTGTCGAAAAAATGTCAAATTATTATATTATCTGGAGGCTTTTCTTTTCGCTGCGGCACGCTGAACGGCCTTGATTATCTCGACTATCGGGATTATCGAAAACGCGAGGGCGAGCGATGTCGCATATTCGGCAAAGCCTATCGGAGTGAAGCCGAAGGCGTTTGCGAGGAACGGTATCTCAATAACCGCCGTAGTCAGCACGAGCGACGCCACCATAGCACCGAACAGGGGCAGGTTGTGGCTGCCGCGAAGGCTCATCTTTATGACCGAGCCGCGCTGCGAACGCATATTGAACGAGTGGAATATCTCGCACATCGACATGGTGAGGAATGCCATGGTCATGCCCTGCTCGCACTGTGCGATGTTCATAAACGCCCAGTGTCCCGTCTCAAAGCGTTCGCCTATGAAGAACGCCGCGAGGGTCAGCGCGGTAACGAGCACGCCCTGATAGAGCACATCAAAGCCGAGCCCGCCTGCAAATATTCCGTCCGACGGGTCGCGCGGGCGGCGGCGCATGATATCGCTCTCCGCCTTTTCGAGTCCGAGCGCGAGCGCCGGGAAGCAGTCGGTGACGAGGTTTATGAACAGCAGATGCGGCGCTTCGAGAATGGTGAAGCCGAGAAGCGTTGCGGTGAATATCGCGAGCACCTCCGCAAGGTTCGAGCCGAGCAGGAACTGAATGGCCTTTCGGATATTGTCATATATCCGGCGGCCCTCTTCAACGGCGTTGACGATAGTTGCAAAGTTGTCGTCCGTGAGCACCATGTCGGCGACGTTCTTCGTGACGTCCGTGCCGGTTATGCCCATGCCTATTCCGATATCCGCGCTCTTTATCGACGGCGCGTCGTTGACTCCGTCGCCCGTCATGGCGGTTATCTTGCCCTTTGAGCGCCAGGCGTTGACTATTCTCGTCTTATGCTCGGGCTGCACGCGCGCGTATACATATATATTCTCGACTCTGTCCGCGAACTCCTCGTCGCTCATCGCGGAGAGCTCCGCGCCGGTTATGGCCTGCGAGGGGTCGGTGAGTATGCCGAGCTCCGAGGCGATGGCAACGGCGGTGTCCCTATGGTCGCCGGTTATCATAACGGGGGTTATGCCCGCGCCGCGGCACTCCTCTATAGCCGCCTTGACCTCCGGGCGAACGGGGTCTATCATGCCGGTAAGGCCGATGAATATCAGATCATGCTCGAGCGCCTCGGGCGAAAAATCGTCGGGCGCGGAGTCGTATTTTCTCATCGCCGCCGCGAGCACGCGCAGAGCCTTATCCGCCATCCTCTTGTTTTCCGAGGCTATTGTCGCCCTTATCTCGTCGGTCATCGGAACGATTTTTCCGTCGATAAAGGCGTGGGTGCAGAGATCGACGACAACATCGGGAGCACCCTTTGTGTATTGAACAATGCCGTCCGATGTCTTGTGGACGGTGGACATCATCTTTCTGCCGGAGTCGAACGGAGCTTCGCCGATTCTCGGGCTGTCGCTTTTCAGCTCGCCCTTATGAAGTCCGAGGCTTATCGCGTAGCTTACGAGAGCCGCCTCCGTGGGCTCGCCGATCACGAGGCCGTCGGAATCCTCCTGCGCGTCGGAGCAGAGGGACATGGCTCTTGCGAGCAGCTTTTCGTCGCCGTAATGATCGACGACGGTCATCTTGTTCTGCGTGAGAGTGCCCGTCTTGTCGGAGCAGATTATCTGCGCGCAGCCGAGCGTCTCAACAGCGGTGAGCTTGCGGATAACCGCATTTTTCTTCGACATATTCGTAACGCCTATCGACAGCACGATAGTGACCACCGCCGCAAGTCCCTCGGGAACGGCGGCAACGGCGAGACTGACGGCTACCATAAACACGTCGATAACGCTCTTGAATATCAGTGCGGGATCGCCGCCCGCGAGAGTGGAGCGCTCCATGAACAGCGAAAACGCGAAGATGAAAACGCAGATTCCAAGTACAAGGAAGGTGAGAGTCTTAGAGAGTCCCGCAAGCTTTTTCTGGAGCGGGGTCTGTCCGTCCTCCGCTTTGGTTATGGCGTCGGCTATCTTGCCCATCTCGGTATTCATGCCCGTGTCGGTGACAACGGCCTTGCCGCGTCCGTAGACAACGGCGCTGCCCATATACGCCATGTTCTTTCTGTCGCCCAGCGGAATATCGCCGCCGTCGCCCGCGCCGAGAACGGAGATAATCTTGCTCACGGGCACGCTCTCGCCCGTCAGCGCAGCCTCCTCTATTTTAAGGCTGGCGCTCTCGAATATGCGGCAGTCCGCGGGAACAGCGTCGCCCGCCTCGAGCACAACAACGTCGCCGACGGTCAGATCCTCGCTCTTGACGGTCATGATTTTGCCCTCGCGTATGACCTTGGAGGTCGCCGCGCTCATCTCCTGAAGCGCCTCGATAGCCTTTTCCGCCTTGCTCTCCTGCAAGACGCCGAGCACGGCGTTTATGAGCACAACGGCGAGGATTATCACGGTGTCCGTAGGGAAGGACGGCGAGCCGGAGACTTTGCCCTCGTAGACTGTCGTCACGGCGGATATGACCGCGGCGACGATAAGGATGATTATCATCGGGTCTGCAAGCTGCTCAAAAAACCGCCTGACGAGCGATTTCTGCTTTGCCTGTGCCAATTTGTTTTTGCCGTATTTCTCAAGACGGCGTTCGGCCTCGGACTGCGAAAGTCCGTTTTCCGAGCTCTCCGTCCGCTTAAACACCTCGCGGACGTCTTCAAGATAGTACTTCAATTTTTATGCCTCCCTTTCGGTTAAACAAAAAAGACCTTCGACAGACTATGTCTGCCAAAGGTCTTGCCTCAAACGCGCCTGAACGCATATGTCTGCTGCCAGCCGGGCTCGGTCGGTTATTGCGGCCTGCACGACGGTTGGTGACAGCAAGATGGGCTTTCGCCCATAGCTACTCCCCAATGGATTACATTTATCATATCCTAAAGGGCATATTTTGTCAATTAACAATTTGTAAATTTTTATTGGGCTTTCGTGATTATTCGACAAAATTGCTATTGACAAAGGCGAAACGGGATTATATAATTATTTGCGTATTCTGACAAATGTTTCTGTGGACTCGCATGTTTTTTGTAAGCCATTGACCGTTTGCGTTTGATGGTTCGAGAAAATGTGCGGGTCCATTGCACAACATATAATATAGAATGCAAATTTTTTCACGGAGGTACCGCAATGAAGGGTACAGTCAAATGGTTCAACGCAGAAAAAGGTTTTGGCTTCATCGCTAACGATGAGGGCGGCGACGATGTTTTCGTACATTTCTCCGCTATCGTTGCAGACGGATACAGAACTCTTACCGAGGGTCAGAAGGTCACCTTTGAGGTCGAGCCGGATCCCAAGGATTCCAGCAAGCTCAGAGCTGTCAACGTTGTCGGCGAATAATTTTTCCCGCAGTTGATAAGACGGCCGCGTTTCCGCTGACCGCAGAGCAAAATGACAAAGGTCATAATTCACAAAGTGTGGATTATGGCCTTTATTTTTTCCCGATTTTTTTGTTTTAAGCGTCTCTTCTCGAAAGCATATCTTTGGCAATGCTCTTTGCAAGCTCATCCATGCGCGAGAAGTCCATGGCGGAGATATATATGCTCTCCAATTTGTCGTGAATTTCCTTTGCGCTCTTGAGCGAGTCCGCCGCCTCGGCGATAAACTCGCCGTAGGCCTTCTTTGTGAAGTTCAGCCGCGGCAGACGGCGGCGAAGCGCGGCGCGGTCGGTGAAGCGCGCGCAGTTTATTTTCACGGCTCCGTCAAGCTCCGCCTCATGCAGCCTGTTTGAGGTCACGAAGCCGAGCGACAGCGCGGGAATGAGCAGATGCTCCGGCTCGCCGCTCGGGTCGAGCGGGCAGGGGCTTGCGATTATATCGTGCCCGCCCGACAGCGCATAGCCGCACAGCAGGGAGAGCAGCGCCGATGAGCACGCCGCGTTTTCGTCCTCTATGACATAGACTTTCTCGCACATCGCCTCAACGGTTTTATTAAAAAAGGTTATCCCGTCCGGCGTGACGGCGGACAAATTTATGTGCCGCTCCTCGCCGATACGCCCCGCAGGAGCGCCGAACTCGCGTGCCGCTATGCGCGATGCCGTGCGCTTTATTTTTGCCGTGTCGGCGCAGGCGAGTGTCAGGCGCAGAATGTCCTCGCGCAAGAGAGCCGAGGCCTCGAGAAAACGTCTGCATCTGCGGTGATATGCCGCGTTTTCGTCGCTGAGAGAGATGATTTCGTCACGCCGCGAGCGCAGAATATCTTTATCCCAGAATTTGCCCAGGTCGATTATTTCCTGCGCGGCACCCGGATATTTCGGTTCGAGCGTGTGCGGGGGAGTGCCGTCAACTACTAAGCAGTTGAGAGCGGGCGCGTACACGCCGTCGAGCGAGGCGGGGTCGGAGGAGCAGTATATTAGCTCCGTCCCGATTCCCGCGTCGGTCAGGGCGGCGTTTATCTTTTTCATCAGGCTCGATTTCCCCGTGCCCGGACCGCCCTTTATTATATATGTGTACCCGCCCGAATGAGCGGGGCACAGCTCGCCGAAAAACGAATGAAAGCCCTCTGGCGAGCTGCACCCGAGAAAATAGCCGATGTTACCCATAATACGCCTCCCGAAAAGTCATATTACAGAGTATTCACCGCCCGCTTGTCAGGTTACGGAAAATACAGGCGCGGATATTTGCCGCCGATAACATCCTCGTCAAGGTTGACAAATCGGGCTAAAAAAGGTAAAATATCACGAGTAAATTTGAACGGCTTTTGCGGAGTCTGTCCCTCTGTCGGACAAAGAGCCGCGACTATGTTTCTGAGGGAAGCGCGCGGATTGAAAGCAGAAAGCCAATAAGTGTAGCAATATAAAATAAAATAATACAACCGGGTGTGGCGCAGTTGGGCGAGGAGGAATGCCGCCGCCGGTGGCGGATGAAGGCATTGCTCCGAGGTGAAGAAACAAGGAGCGGAGCGAGCGCTTCAAGCGAAGAGCCGCGACTATGTTTCTGAGGGAAGCGCGCGGATTGAAAGCAGAAAGCCAATAAGTGTAGCAATATAAAATAAAATAATACAACCGGGTGTGGCGCAGTTGGGCGAGGAGGAATGCCGCCGCCGGTGGC
>ERZ773147.2364-NODE-2364-length-16492-cov-3.788952_pt1 | contig 16492 bp, 19 predicted proteins | sample MGYA00580851_ERZ773147 | MGnify/ENA primary metagenome ERZ773147 (study PRJEB29015, sample SAMEA2737818) | human gut metagenome | biome: human gut; feature: human-associated habitat; material: faeces | place: China | collected 2012 ... | reverse complement strand
CCCGACGACATCCGGCAGGTAGATTCGCGGCTGATTAGTCGTCAAGCGCATCCTCTCCCGCCAAAATCACCGGCAGGCTGCCCGACACATCCACCCTGTCCGTGAACAGCCCGTAGCGCTTGCCCAGCAGCTCTGCCGCCTTGTTCGCGTCGCACAGCCGTGCAGGAATCTCGACGACCTTCGGTTCTTCCTTCTTCGTTGTGCGCCGGGTGGGCTTGCCGCCGCCCTCGCCGGGGATGACTTCCGTCTTCTCCTCCATGCAGGTCACGACGACAGACTCCTTCATCTCCCGGCGCATCACCGCAGTCAGGTATTTCAGAACTTCGTCCTGCTTGGCAATCAGCGCATCTTCCTTTTCGTCCATGCGCTTTTTGATGTTTTCAGTCACCTTAGGTTTTGTGAGGTTTTCTGCCGCAATCGCCGCCGCTGTTTTCGGGGAATATCCGGCGCGGATGGTGGCTTGCGTCGCGTTCAGGTCAATCAGGTACTCGTCGCAGAAGCGGCGCTGTTTCTCGGTCAGTCCAGCCAAGTCCACCATCCTTTCTGTGCAATGAGGAACGAACGATGCTGCGTCTCCGCGCGCAGAGGATTTCATCTCCACGGGTGGGGTACAGCGAATTTGAGGCATAAAAAGACCCGGCGGAGACTGGCGCTTCCGTCGGGTGAGGTGATTGGAGGTTTCCATGTGCAGTATAGCATGAGTGGGGTATGAAATACTATGATATTCTATGCACAAAGCAGGGAACGTTGCGGACGGTTGGTGCATGCCCAAGGATACGCCGGAAAAAATCAATTTCCGGGGGCAAAAACGTTGACAAAAGCGAAAATCTCGGTTAGAATGTTCATGCAGTCAACCAATTGGTTGAGGTGATGAGGTGGTGGAACTGTTTGATAATCACTTATTCCTCCAAGAAGGTGGAGAAATGCTTTTCAGATGCCAGTCTGCTGAAACGAAAAGTTGACCCTTCTTGGGTTCAGACAATTGCGAGGCAGCTGAAAGCATTCGCTGCTGCTGACAACTTCGGCGACTTCCTGAAACTTGGGCTGTGGCATCCCGAACTACTGCACGGAGATGATCACCCGTTCTGGTCGCTCAGGATTACGCCGAACGTTCGCCTGATATTCACACCGAGCGAAAGCGGCGAGAGTGTTACGATTAGAGAAATTAAAGTGGAAGGAGTGTGCGACTACCATGGCGGAAAGAAGAACTGGTATATCCCCTGAAATGATTGTTCATCCGGGCGAAATTCTTTCTGACATTCTGGCAGAAAGGCGTATCTCGCAGGCAGAATTGGCAAAGCGTACAGGCGTGACTGATTCGTTTGTCAGCAGTCTGCTGTCTGGCAAGAAGAGCATTTCGGCTTCCTATGCAAAAGCCTTGGACTATGCGCTTGACGTGCCCATGTCCTTCTGGCTGAACAGTCAGGCTATCTACGATGCGGATATGCAGACGCTTGAAGAAGCGCAGAGCATCACGGATGAAGAACGCACCTCGTATGACAACCTCCACGAAATCGTCGCGTGGTTGCAGACGCGTGAGCTTCTCCCTAAAAAGCAACCGAAAGATGCGAAAATCTTAAAGGTGCGCTCTCTGCTGCACGTCAGCAATCTTTCCCAGCTTTCGTCGCTCGTCCCTTGTGGACAATTCCGCATGTCGAAAAAGAACCGCCTCGACCCCTTGATTCTCGGTGCATGGCTTCAATTGTGCCAGTACACCTATCAAGTGCCGCCGCTTGACAGTACGTTTTCGCCGGAAGCGCTGCCGAGCATCATCGCGGAAGCAAAAAGCCTCATGCGTTCCGAAGAGAATCCGCAGGAACGTTTGCCTGCGATTCTGCTGAAATACGGCATTGTTCTTTCTATCGTGAAGAACTTCCGCGGCGCACCCGTTCAAGGGTATATCGTGGCGCTGGATGAAGGGCAGTACCACATGTTCCTGACGCTTCGCGGTGCGTGGGCGGATATTTTCTGGTTTTCGTTCTTTCACGAACTGGCACACATCATCGGCGGCGACGTGGAGAAGTCCAGCCGATTCATGGACTTCTCGGACAGCAGTAATGAGCGTGAGCGCAAGGCGAACCAGCGCGCCGCCGATATGCTCCTCGATGCCGCTGCCTACAAGAATTTCGTAAAGGCAAAGGCGTTTGATATTGATGTCATCTCGGCGTTTGCCGCTTCGCAGGGCGTTCCGCCGTACATCGTGATTGGTCGCCTCCAAAGGGACACTGTAATCCCGTACAGCTGGTTTACGGAATGCAAGCTGCGGTATAGTTGGCGTGTTGATTGAATTGCATATTCTACGTAAAGCAAAAGGGGCTGCATGAACGTATGCAGTCCCTTTTGCTTTTACCGCCTGTTCACCATCACGCACGCCGCGCAGACCACTGCCGCCAGCAGACACAGCACGCCGATTATCGCCATTTTTCTCACCTCCGCGCCGCATCAAGCGTCTTTTTCCGCGTCCAGCACCTTTTGAAACGCCTCCAGCGCCTGCCCATGCAGGGAGCAGACGTGCCGCCACGAGTAGTTCATCTCGCAGGAAATCTTCTCGAACGTCTCAAACAGCAGATACCGCCGGAAAAGCACCGCGTAATACCGCCGGTCGGTCAATTTGCCCAGCTTCGCCGCGATGTCGCGCTTCTTGTCCACCAGGCGGTCAATATCCCGGTTGATTTCGGCTTTCAGGTCAACGATTCTCGCCACCGCGTCCGCCAGACGATCCGGCGCGCCGCCGCCCCCAGACACGCCGTCTTCCCGCAGGATGGGCGTGATGCGCGTCGCCATGTCCTGCAATCGCGCCGCGTCCGCCAGCTTGCAGGTGATGCGCTCGTCGAGACAACGCACCTGCGACAGATACTCTTTTGCCCGCATCGTCCGCCCCTCCTGAATCGCCCGTCAGCATCGCCAGCCGCTATTTCGCTTTTTCGGCGGCACTTTCGGCGGATTTTCGGCATCCTCCACCGTCTCCGGCGGATTCTTCGGGGCGTTCTCCGGCATATCTGACGTATTCGGCAGATTCTCTTCTGCCACGCGCTGGGCTTCGAGCAGATAGTCGTCGCCACGCTGGGAATACACCGCGTTCCTCGCTTGCCCCATGCCGTACACAGGGATGCGGCGCACCCGGCAGTCATCCACCGTCGTCGCCTTGCGCAGGGCGCGGATTGCCGCGTCCACCGCCTCGTATTCGCGGAAATTCACCGCCAGCATGTGCTTGCGAAGCCACGTCAGCTGCTCCAGCGCGGCACTCTTTTCTGCCAGCGTCAGCGCCGTGCAGGGGTAGAGCGGGTCGGTGCAGGGGGATTGGTTGCTCATGTTGCTTGTCCTCCACGGTTCAGTGCTGCTTCCAGCCGATTGGCAATTTCCATCGCCGCGTCACGGAAGCGCACGTTGTAGCTCTGCGGAACGTAGTACGGGCAGTCCTGGCAGCGCTGATGCTCGCGGCAGACCGCGTTCGCACTGCCCATGCACCGGAAGTAGCGAATCAGCTGCTCTGTTGTCATGTCGCTTGCTTGCATCAGCCGTCAGCCCCTTCCTCGCTGCCATCCGGCATCTGCTGATGGCGGCGGCGCATCTGTGCCAGACCCTGCTGCGCTTTTTCGCGGTCGCCGGGCTGTCTGCCCTCCACCACGTCGCGCAGATAGGCGTATTCGCCCACCTCATCCGCCGTCCGAACGCCCGCATAGTGCCAGTCTTGCAGGAGCGTCAGCACATACGCCATCGGGGACTTCGCGCCCGTCGCGGCGGCGCACCGGACGGCTTCACGCAGCACTGTCAGCGGCATTTGCAGCACATCCGCCGCGGTGGAGAGCCGCTGCACCTGCGCCGGGGCGGGCAGCGCACCGAAATCAGACCGCCAAATGGCGGCAATTTGCTTATCGCGCGCGCGCCCGCCCGTACACGCGCGTTCCGCTTCGGTGTATTCCTCATCCTCTTCTTCTGGGTAACCCGTTTTCCCTGTTTGGTATTCTCTTTCCGTATAGTTTGGTACTATGTTACCGTTGTTACCCCCTATGTTATTATCGTAGTTACTCCCCATGTTATTATTGTAGTTACTTCGATTTTCGCAGTAACTTTGCATTTTCCCCGCTTTGCCGGGGGAATCGGGCGGAAATTCAGGGGAGAAGAAATTGATTTTGTAGGCGGGGGCGCGTTTGTTCCTGCTGCCGGGGATGAAGTCAATTAAACCGCGCTGCTTTAGGCTGTTCCGCGCCATGATGACGGCGCCCAGCTGCATGGGGCAGAGCGCGAGAAGCCGGTCATTCGCAATGCGGATGAACCCCTCCGGCCAGATGCTCCCTTGTGCGCGTCCGTTGATGATGTGCATCAGCGCATACCACACAAGGCGTTCTCCGGACGAAAGTCCTTCATCAGACGCATATTCGATGAACCGCATATGTTCCCGCACATAGTTGACAATCGGCATGGTGCTGCCCCCTTATTCTTCGCCGCCGGGCTTATCGGGAATGACGGCAAGGCTGCCATCGAGGCTGTAGCGCAGTACGTTGCACGTTTCCCCGTGGCGGTTTGTGACCTTCGCCCAGTCCCGCCGGATGGGGACACCCGCCTTCTTCAGCTCGCTGATGCGGCTTGCAAGGCGCAGGATGCCGAGGTCAAGCATCGCGTCCAGCGTGGTGATTGACCCGTAGCGGCGCATGTAGTCCAGAATCCGGTCAACCTGCTTGGGGCGCTCGTTCCGGCTGCTCATTTTCCGTCCCCTCCCGCTTCCGCGCGGTCGCCTCGTCCTTGAAGATGCAGGCGTGAAATCCACAACTCTTGCACCGAATCCACAGCGCATCCTCGCGCACATACGGGTTTTCCATGATGGCGGGCATACTGCACAGCGGGCAGAGCGCCAGCTTGGAGCGGTCAATGGTCGTCAGCATCGTTTACGCCTCCACTTCCTGAATGCGGATGCCGTAGCGGAACAGCATCAGCTTGCGCTTCATCAGGTATGCCTTCGTCCGTATCCCTTTCACGTCCTCGACGACGGTATAGCCGTCCGCGCCCGCATAGACGAAATCGGCGACGTAGTAGCAAGCGCGTTCAAGCACGTTGCCGTCTTCGTCCCGCTGAACGGGAATCAGCTCATAGCGCACCTGACGCTGCAAGTCGCTGATTGCGCCCGCCTGCGCCAGCAGGCAGAGGTCGCGATACCGCTGATATTCCGCCCGACTGTCGAAGGTTGCGCCGTTGATGGTGATTTTCTCGTTGCCGTACTTGGCGCGCTTGTCCGCCTGCTGCTGGAGATTGAGCGCTTCGGCGAGCGTCACAGGAGTCACTGGATTAGAAGGGAGTTTCAACGCCTGTCACCTCCTCCAAGGATTCCGGGAAGTCCCGGTCGTCGTCCGGGTCTTCCTGCTTCTTGCGCGGCGCGTCGCAGAACTCCTGCTGCGCGACGACGACCTCCACCATCGTCTGCGGCGTACCGTCCTTCTCGTATTTGCTCACTTGCAGCGACCCGCGCACGGCGACGCGCTGCCCCTTGCGCAGGTACTTGGCGGCGAAATCCGCGCCCTTGCCGAACGCCTTGCAGCGGATGAAGTCGGTAGCCTGCTGTTCGCCCGTCCGGCAGCGCGGAATGGCGAGGGTATACCGGGCGACGCTGACTCCCGTGCCGCTCGTTGTGCCGATGATGGGGTCGGCGGTCAGGCGACCAATGCCGAAGAATACGTTCATGAGAGAACCTCCTTGCACGATGTGTTCCAATATGCTACAATTGCATCGAAAGGTGGCGATTTTGATGTATCCAGACGATGAAACGCCGGATGAAGAACTGCTGGAAGCCGTCGCGGAAGCAAGAGCGATTGCCGCAGGGCAAATCAAGACGCGCGTCTATCACACTGTGCAGGAGCTGATAGACGAGCTGATAGCCGAAGCCGATGCGGAAATAGAAGCAGAACGCGGCGGCAAAATGGGCGAATCGGTTACTTCTGCCGAGGAATCAGCGCCAGCGCAAGCACCGTCGCGCAGATAATCAGGGTAATCAGAACGCCGTCGGACATATCCTCCACCTCCGTTACAGCACGCGCAGGTCGCTGTCCACCAGCTCATAGAGCCGCCCCAGCACCTCAAAGCGGATGTATTGCATCGTGCCTTCATGGGGCTGTGCGCCGTCCGGGGTGCGCACAGCGAACGACATCACCAGCACCGGGCGGCGGTCATAGCTGGCGATGCCATCCCGACAGCGGATTTTCCCGTGCCGGTTGCGTTCCAGCGGTTTCTCCGTCGTCACGATGGTGATGCGCTCCTCTTGGAAACCGCACCACGACGCAACGAGCGCCGCCGCCTCGATTTCGTCCAGCCGCCGCGCCATCCCGCACGCGCACGCATCCGCATAGGTGGCGTATTCCCGGTTGGTGATGCCGGGAAAGTACGTTTCCCACTCCTGCTCGCGCTCCAAACGCTTTTCCAGCGCCTTGGCACGCTCGCGGTAGAAACTGCTCTTGTCTGCCATCAGGCATCCTCCTTCCGCCGGAGCTGGCGCAGGCAAAAAAGGTTCTCTCTGCCGCTGCTCTTACCTATGTCGCCGCTACGCTCACTGCCTTTCTCCATTTTCTCCGGCGTGACGTCGTTGATGGACATCTTCATCTTTTCGTACTTCTGGTACTGGTAGAAGTCGTTCTCCTCGAGCTTCAGGGCTTTTTTGTGCTCGATGACCTTCTTCATAAACTCCACGGCAGGATTGTTCTTGCGCGAATACTTCTCTTTCTTGGGCTTGACGACGACTTCGGAAAGCATTACATCGGCAGGCGCCAGCGCCACGTTGAGCACTTTCGTACCGGGGGCGAACTTCACTTTCTTGGTGATGTAGCCGATGGCGGAAAAGGTCAGTTCATTCCACCCCTTGCGCGTCTCCACCTGGTATTCTCCGTCGGCATTGGAGATGCCTCCTACGCCTTTTCCTTCGTATTGCACGGTGATGTACATCAACGGTTCGTGGGTGAGTGAGTCCGTTATAACGCCTCTTATCTGTGCTGATGCGCCGGCAGAGGCGAATAGTAAAAGTAAGAGGATGAGGGTAATGTTATATAGTCGTTTCATACGTTTCATAATCAAGCTGCAAAGTTAACAATTTACTGTTAATCAAGAAGCAAATATATTTTAAAGAATGAGAGGGATGTTTAAGAGGCAGAGAAACGGGCAAGGTGATGGACCGGCAGGAGAACGCTGCCTTTTTCTTCCTTTTATTTATCAATATCGGCAGGATAGGTCGGGATTTGTGCCGTATAGGAAGAATGGGGCGGATTGGAACTTTGAGCCTTTGGTATAATTGGATACTTTTGTCTTGCCGTACAGTAACGTACGATACGGAATGACTCCGAATGATAATATATGGACAGACTTGCTTAAACTATTCTTCTTTTTTACAATACTGTGTTTAGTGTGGGGAGATGTGCCGGACCAGCATTTTTTTGTATGGGCACATCTCCTTTTTTATGCGGTTTTCCGAACGCGGGTCTTATAGCTTCTCCCCGTTTATCAACGTCTGTACGATACGCTCGGCGGTGCGTCCGTCCCAGCGGTCGGGCAGGGTGGTGTGCTTCCATTCGCCGTGCAGCAGTTGGTCGAGGGCGGCGGAGAGGGCAAAGGAGTTCTCCCCGACGAGCTCGTTGGTTCCGATACGCCAGGTTTCGGGGTGCTCGGCATAGGTGTTGAGCGTGATGCAGGGCGCATCGAGGAAGGTGGCTTCTTCGGCTATGTTGCCGGAGTCGGTCACGATACCTTTGGCCTGGTTGATGAGGAAGCCGAAGTGCAGGTAGCTTTGAGGCGGCAGGATGTGCAGGCTGGGCATGTCAAGCCCCAATGATTTTACGGCACGCTCCACGTACGGGTGTATGGGGGCTACGATGGGCATATCGCCCGCTTTTTCGGCCACTGTCTGCATCAGCGAACCGAGTACGGCTTTCTTTTCCAGCAGGTCGTGGCGGTTCAGGGTGAGCAGGAGATAGTTGCCCTTGCGCAGTCCGAGGCTGGAGAACCAGAGCGGCTGTACAAGGCGGTGGCGGTTGTAGCGGATGGTGTCGATGAGGATATTGCCTACGTAGTGGATATACTCCGGTATCATACCCTCCTGGTTGAGGTTGCGGTTGGCCACCATGCCGGCGGTGAAGAGATAGTCGGAGATGGCGTCTACAATCGTGCGGTTGACCTCACGCGGCATGTTCATGTCGAACGAGCGCGTGCCGGCTATGACGTGCGCCACCTTCAATCCGCGCTTCTTGGCTACGATGGCGCAGCTCATGGTGGCGGTCATGTCGTCCACTACAAGCACCACTTGGGCGGGGTGTTCGTCGAGCTCCCGCTCGAAGGCCAGCATGATGGCGGCTGCCACCTGGGAGTGGTCGCGTCCGCTGATGCCCAGATAGGCGTCGGGCTTGCGCATGGCAAGGTCGGAGAAGAGCGAGGCGTCCAGGGTGGTGTCGTCCTGCGGTCCGGTGTAGACTATGCGATAGGATATATTTTTACCTGCCTCTCTGGCTGCGTCTATGGCGCGGCAGAGGGGAGCGATTTTCATAAAATTGGGGCGTGCGCCCGATACGATGGTTATTTTCATTGCTGATATAAATTGGCGGTACAAAAATACACTTTCTTAGGGAAATTATTTGTTACTTTGCAAAAAAAAGAAATGCTCTCATGCCAACATTTGTTCAGATACTCGACTTTATCGGTACATTTGCTTTCGCCATCAGCGGCATACGGCTGGCTTCGGCGAAACGTTTCGACTGGTTCGGCGCTTACGTCGTGGGTTTCGTAACGGCCATCGGTGGCGGTACGATACGCGACCTGTTGCTGGATGTGACTCCCGGCTGGATGACCGACCCCATTTATCTGATATGTACCGGACTGGCATTGCTGTGGGTTATCTTCTTCGGAAAGCACCTTATCCATCTGCACAATACATTCTTTATATTCGACACCATCGGCCTGGCACTGTTTACGGTGGTGGGCGTGGGCAAGAGCCTGGCGCTGGGCTATCCTTTCTGGGTGGCCATTATCATGGGCAGCATCACCGGAGCCGCGGGCGGTGTGATACGCGATGTGTTTATCAATGAGATACCGCTCATATTCCGTAAGGAGATTTATGCGATGGCGTGCGTAGTGGGCGGTACGATGTATTGGATTTGCGGGCTTGCCGGCATGCAGTCTTACGGCTGCCAGGTGATAGGCGGGATATCCGTGTTCATCACCCGTATTCTGGCCGTGAAATATAAGATTTGCCTGCCCATACTCTCGGGCAACGATGAGGAAGGGCAGGAGAAAGAGGGGTGACTTTGCGGTTGCTTCTGCCGATGCTTTTTGAGGAACCGGATAAGGAAATGCTTACCGGTTTTTTTTAGGCACGGATTACACGGAATTCACGGATAGGTGAGGGGACTTTATATCTTATCTCTCATGCCTCATACTATTTCTTTCTCATAACTCATATAGCTGTATTTTGTTTATCTTATGGTAATATTGGCATAAATTATAGCCAAAATCGTACGCCGATTATAGTCAAAATTGTACTTCCTGCTGAAAACCAGCCGCTTTATCTCACCTGAAAACTGTCAAGATAGGGGGTGAAATCTGTCAAATGATAGTTTTCACCCCAAAGAATACCCGTATTCCAGCCCTCAGGACTTGGAAACTTCCGTATACTTGCAACCACTAAACCGAAACGAATATTAACCATTTTAAAAAATTAGCAAAGTATGAATACTTACAGTTTTAGAAAAGATTTACTTGCCGTGCAAGAAGAACTGCTTCGCTTTGCATACAAATTAACGGCCGACCGGGAAGAAGCGAATGATTTGTTGCAGGAGACCTCTCTTAAAGCCTTGGACAATGAGGATAAATATGAACCCGACACCAACTTTAAAGGTTGGATGTATACCATTATGCGTAACATCTTTATAAATAACTACCGGAAGATAGTCCGTGAACAGACTTTCGTAGACCAGACCGATAACCTGTATCACCTGAGCATGCCGCAGGATTCCGGTTTCGCCAGCACCGAAGGCGCATACGACCTGAAAGAAATGCACCGCATCGTCAACTCATTGCCGCGCGATTATAAAGTACCTTTCTCCATGCATGTTTCCGGATTCAAATACCGCGAAATTGCCGAACGCCTCGGACTTCCCCTCGGAACGGTAAAAAGCCGCATCTTCTTTACAAGACAGAAACTGCAGGAAGAATTGAAGGACTTCATTTAGAGTCTGTCCGGTTTCTGCCCGGCATTCTTTCGGGAGTTCTTGGGGCTGTTTCTCTGAGGAGCATAGCGGATTGTGTGACGGATAAAAAGAGGAAAACAGCGGTGAGGTGAAAGAAAATGTGTGAAGAGAAAGAGGCCGCAAAAGACAGGGTGCGATACGGGCAGTCTAAAGTAGAACTTTAGAATCGCAAAGTAGTACTTTAGACTTCTAAAGTGCCACTTTGGATGTCTCAAGTCAAACGTTACGTCCCTTGTTCCTCAATTTCTTATTTCCCAATTTACCAAATGATATAAAACATATCTTTCAAGTGAATATTTATGGGATTATTTTGACTATATGTCAGAATAATCCCTTATATTTGTATATATCAAGTTAACCGAGTGAACAAATAGCTAATTACCTATTACAATGAAAAAGGAAATCAAATTCAGTCTTGTTTACCGAGATATGTGGCAGTCGTCCGGTAAATACCAGCCGCGAGTGGACCAGTTGGTACGCATCGCACCGTTGATAATCGAAATGGGGTGTTTTGCCCGGGTCGAGACCAACGGCGGAGCTTTCGAACAAGTGAACCTTCTCTATGGTGAGAACCCCAACAAGGCAGTACGCGCCTTTACCAAACCCTTTAATGATGCAGGCATACAGACCCACATGCTCGACCGCGGACTGAATGCGCTGCGTATGTATCCCGTTCCCGCCGATGTACGCCGCCTGATGTATAAGGTAAAGCATGCACAAGGTGTGGACATCACCCGTATTTTCTGCGGACTGAACGAAACGCGCAACATCATCCCCTCTATCCGCTATGCGCTTGAGGCAGGCATGATACCGCAGGCAACGCTCTGCATCACTCATTCGCCCGTGCATACGGTAGAGTACTATGCACACATTGCCGACCAGCTCATTGAGGCGGGAGCACCCGAAATCTGTTTGAAGGATATGGCAGGCATCGGCCGTCCGGGTATGTTGGGCGAGCTGACAAAGGCTATCAAGGAGAAGCATCCCGATGTATTGATACAGTATCACGGACATAGCGGTCCGGGACTTTCAATGGCATCCATCCTTGAAGTATGCGAGAACGGCGCCGATATAATAGATGTGGCTATGGAGCCCATGTCATGGGGAAAGGTGCATCCGGACGTTATTTCCGTACAGGCCATGCTGCGCGACAAAGGCTTCCAGGTGCCCGACATCAACATGAAAGCCTATATGAAAGCACGTGCCATGACGCAGGAATTCATAGACGACTTCCTCGGTTACTTTATGGACCCCACCAACAAGCATATGTCGTCCCTGCTCCTGAAGTGCGGGCTTCCGGGCGGTATGATGGGTTCCATGATGGCAGACCTGAAAGGCGTGCACTCCGGTATCAACATGATACTGAAAAGCAAGAACCAGCCCGAACTCAGCATAGACGACCTGCTGGTAATGCTTTTCGATGAAGTGGAATATGTATGGCCCAAGCTGGGTTATCCGCCTTTGGTGACCCCGTTCAGCCAGTACGTCAAGAACGTGGCGCTGATGAACGTGATGCAACTGGTGAAAGGCGAGGAACGCTGGACGATGATTGACAACCATACGTGGGATATGATTCTGGGCAAGAGCGGACGCCTGCCGGGTAAACTGGCTCCCGAAATCGTGGAGCTTGCCAAATCCAAAGGCTACGAATTTGTCGACACAGACCCGCAGTCCAACTATCCGGATGCTTTGGACGAATACCGCAAGGAGATGGACGAAAACGGATGGGAGTATGGCGAGGACGATGAGGAGCTCTTCGAGCTGGCTATGCACGACCGGCAGTACCGTGACTATAAGTCGGGCGTTGCCAAGAAGCGTTTCCGCGACGAGCTGGAGCGCGTAAAGGACGCTTCCATGGCAAAGAGCGGATATTCGGAAGAGGAGATAAAGAAGCTGAAACGCGCCAAAGCCGATCCTATCATAGCCCCGTCCAAAGGGCAGGTGCTTTGGGAGGTTTCCGTGGAAGGTCCGTCCTCAGCGCCGTTTATCGGGCGTAAGTATCAGCACGATGAGGTGTTCTGCTATGTCTCTACACCGTGGGGCGAGTACGAGAAAGTAATGACCGGCTTTACGGGCCGTGTTGTGGAGGTATGTGCCCAGCAAGGCGCCAACGTCAATAAGGGAGACGTCATAGCGTATATCCAGCGGAGCGATATCTTTGCATAATGATTGGTAAGGGTGTGTCAAGGCCTATCCGGGGCTTGACACACCTGTTTGTTTCAGGTATTTATTTATCAGTTCTTTCAATATCTCCTGCGTATAGGGCTTTATCAGGAAATCATTGCATCCTGCATCGAGAGCCGCTTGTCTGTCATGTTCGTAGGCATAGGCGGTAAGAGCTATGATGGGTATCCCGGGCGAAAGCTCGCGGATGATTTTCGTTGCGTCCAGTCCGTTGAGGTTGGGCATTTTCATATCCATCAGAATTAAATCCGGATGCAGCTCCTCGAACATGGTTACGGCTTCCATGCCGTCTTTGGCGCGTTCCAGGTGGTACGACTTTCCTAATATTGCTTTGACAAGGATGTAGTTGCTGTCCGTATCTTCGGCTATCAGGATAGTGGGCTGCCGGGTGTCCAGGGATGCTCCGGTTGTTTGTGTCGCTTGGTGTTCGTGCGTTTCTTCATTAAGGCCGTAAGTATTGTTGCCTGTTTCTGCATTGCCGGGAGTGTTGAAGCTGGTTTCGGATACAGAGTTCTGTTCCTCCGCTGTTTCCCTTTTGTCTTTTGCCAGAGGCAGGGTAAAGGTAAAAGTCGTTCCTTTCCCCACTTCCGAACAGACGGAGATGGTTCCGCCCAATCGTTCGATAATGGTTTTGCAGATAGACAGTCCCAATCCCGTACCTTGCGCAAAGGTATTCACCTTTACAAAGCGTTCAAAGACCTTTGCCAGTTTGTCAGTTTGGATGCCGATGCCGGTGTCGCTGACGTAAAATTCTATTTCGTTTCCTTTGCGGCGGTATCCGTAGCCGACGCTGCCTCTTGTGGTGAATTTGAAGGCATTTCCGATGAGGTTCGATATAACTTGGAAGATGCGGTTCTTGTCGCCTTCAACGGTAATCTCCTCGTCCGAGGCTTCGTAAACAAGCTCCACACCTTCGGGACAGCGGAATTTCAGTGCGTCGTGTATTTCCTTGCAGAGCGGGTGCAGGCGCACCGGGGTGATGGTGAATTCTACGATGCCTGCTTCAATCTTGGAGAGGTCCAGGATTTCGTTTATCAGTTGCAGAAGTCTTTCGTTGTTGGCTTCCACGATGTCGTAGTAGTTTTGCCGCTCTTCGGCATCGGTGCTCTCGGCAATGATTCTGGAAAAGCCTACGATGGCGTTGAGCGGGGTACGTATCTCGTGGCTCATATTGGCAAGGAAAGCCGATTTCAACTGGTCGGAAGTCTCCGCTTTCTCTTTGGCCACGAGCAGTTCCCGTTTCATCCGTTCCATTTCGGTGATGTCCCATTCGATACTCAATAGGATGGGTGGGAAGTCGTTGCTTTCAATACGCACCTTCCGTTTGTCCAGAAAGATGGATTTACCGTTCTGGTCGTGCTCTTCGGTAATCCAATGCTTCTCGATTCCGGTCCGGGCTATTTCAACATCCTGCTTTCTCTTCTCTTGTGCCAGCTCGGGAGGATAGAAGTCGAAATCGTCTTTGCCCAATGCCTCTTTAAGGGGGATGTTGCGGTTGTACGATTCGCGGTTGCGGTACAGGTATTTAAAGCCGCTTTGGATGTCCTTGACAACGATACCGGCAGGCAGGTTTTCAATGGTTTTGTCCAGAATCTGACTGAACCGTTTGATTTGCTGCTCGTTCCTGATGCGTTGGGTGATGTCCCGGCTGAATCCCCATAGGATGGCCTCGCCTTTGTCGCTTGTCACCCAATAGGCACTTCCTTCCATAGCCAGCACTTCGGGGTGTTCGGGCAGGGGATGGTAGAGGATGAAGCCGTTACGTTTTTCTTCCTTTCTGAGTGACTTGATTAATCTTTGCCAGGAATTCTCGTCTTGTTGTGCATTTGCGTTTATCCGGTAGATGTTCAGTGTGCTGACGTCGTCCGTTATGCTGATGTTGTGATGCTCCCGGAAACGGCGGTTGGCAAAGACGAGCGTACCGTCTTCACGGGCGGCAAATATGTCTTCGGTGGAGTTATTGATGGCGTGTGTCAGCAGGGTGATGTCATTGCGCCGTTGCTGGATGTCGGTGATGTTCTGTATGTAGCCTTCCAGAATGCCGGTTCCGTCGGGGAGTGTTTCGTGCGAGAAGGTTTTCAGGCGGATATAGAATATCCGTTTCTTGAAAAGGATGCGGTAGTCTATGCTGTTTTCTGTATTTCCCTGGAGGTTCTGTGCCAGCCACTTGCCGAATATTTCCCTATCCTCGGGCAGGATGTACATAGTGTAGTCCTGAAGCGGAATTTCCTGTTCCTCTGCAGTGCACATTACACCGGAGTGACCGGTGTAGTAGAAGCATTGCCTGCCGGAGTTGTATTTCCATCTTCCGATGAGGGCGGCTTTCTGTATTTCATTAAGTTCGTGGTTTTTCTTTTCCAGTTCCCGTTTGCGCTGGCTGCGTTCGGTGATGTCGCGGTATTGGCAGAGCACCATATCTTCGTAGGGGCGCATGATGCACTTAAAGAAGTAGGTCTCGCTGCCGATAGTCAGTTCGTAGTTTCGGGCGGAAACTTCCTTGTACGCAAGTACTTTCTTGAATTCGGGGTAAACCTGCCGGTAGGTAACAGACGGTAGCAGTTGGAGTATGTTCCTGCCCAGTAACTGATTTTCTTTCAAAAACCACAAGTCTGCGTTATGTACTGCGATGTCCACGCAGATGCCGTTTCTGTCCAATAAAATCATGGTGTCCGATGTCAGCTCCAGCAGCTTTTCGGCATTCTCCGCGTTTTTCAGGATGTTTTTCATAGTTCTCTTGTTTTATGCCCTCCGTGCTTTTTCCCATGCGCCGCCGGTCTGCCCCCGCCGTTTGCGCAGGTAGTTGAAACCGCGGACAACATTGATGTTCATGAAAAGAAAATAATAAGGAACAAAGAGTATTTTATTCTTGATATGTTTTGCTGACAGGTAATGCCCCCAGCTTGCCATGAAGTAGAACAATGCTTGCAGCAACCAAATGACGGCATAGAGCAGAGGGGTGTTTGACGTAAAAATGAGAATCGTATTGAGGGGGAACAGCAGGAACAACAGTACGGGCGTAAGCGACCATCTCAGTACGCGGTGGGATATGTATTGAAAACAAAACACACCGTAGCGCAGCGGATTGAGCAATGCACGCAGGCGCCAGACGGACTGCAAGCCGCCGGCAGCGATACGCACTTTGCGTTTTTCTTCTTCGTGCATGTCTGCCGAACCGTTTTCTACGGCATAGGCATCGGCACAATAAGCGATGGTATATCCGCGCATCACAATGCGCAGGGAGAGGATGAAGTCGTCCAGCAGTGTGTCGGCAGGCATCTCCTCGTACAGCTCGCGACGGATGGCAAATAACTCTCCGGCTGCCCCTACGGCAGAGTAGAGGCGGGAGTCCAGTTGCTTGAGGGCGGACTCGTATTTCCAGTAAAGGCCTTCGCCGCCGGATGCAGCGTTGGCTTTGTCCTGTAAGGCGATGCGCTTCTCTCCGGCCACACAGCCTACTTTGGGATTGGCGAATGCGCGTACAATCTCGCGCAATGCTTCACGATTGAGGTGTGTATTGGCATCGGTGAATACCACAAGCGGGGTGGTGACGAACCGGATGCCGCGGTTCAGTGCAGCGGTCTTTCCCTCTCTTTGGGGTTGATAAAGCACGGTGGCTTGCGGCCAGTGCGAGAGACGTTCGTTGGTGCGGTCGTTGCTGCCGTCCGTTATCCAGAGTATGTGCAGCTTGTCTGCCGGATAGTCCAGGGAAAGGCTGTTGCGCATCTTATCGTCTACGACATCTTCTTCATTATAGGCAGTAATGAATAGCGTCAGTTCGGGAAGCATGCAGTCTGCCGGCAGGGGCGGGGGAGGTGTTTGACGAAAACATTCCTTTAGTCTGACCAGGACATAAAGGAGCATTCCATAGCCTATATATGTATAGAATATAACGAGTAAACTTATCCAAAAGACAGTTTCGCAAATTTTCATCCGTATCAGATTCTTATATTTCTATTTCGGGAGCAGGGGGATTAATGCCCAAAAATATGGATAATCTTTTGGCGGTGCAAGAAAAAGGAAGAATTTATTAGTGATTGGCCACGGCTCTTTCATTTAAGCTTAGATAAAGGCACATAATCCCCCCACCCACTTCT
>ERZ773147.2360-NODE-2360-length-16518-cov-7.682804_pt1 | contig 16518 bp, 19 predicted proteins | sample MGYA00580851_ERZ773147 | MGnify/ENA primary metagenome ERZ773147 (study PRJEB29015, sample SAMEA2737818) | human gut metagenome | biome: human gut; feature: human-associated habitat; material: faeces | place: China | collected 2012 ... | reverse complement strand
ATAATGGATAAAACAAAAGCGACCAACTTTTTACGGTTGATCGCCTTTGGCTTAGTCATTATTCAAATGAAATGTAAATAGTTAAATTATCGGGTATGTAGCTGATACTCAATCCTTTTTCGTCATTAGATAGAAGCGTACCAATAGAAACATAGTCCTGTCCCTTGATTTCTTCTGATACATCCTCAATCACGGAGAAGCCTTCTTGTTTCAACAGCTCCATATATTCGTTATAAGCACTTTCGTCTATATCTACAATGCTGATACTGCAATTCTCGTGTTCTGTATCGAGCATAGCCCACGCAACTGTACCGGACGGAACAGGAAGTCCCTCTGTGTATTCATTCACAGGCCATACACCCTCATCAAGCATCGTAATACTTTCAGATTGTGTATTGCTTGTGTTTCCTGTGCCAGTTGGTGTTGTTCCCAGGTTGGAACACGCTGTCAATGACAGCATAAGTAAAACCGCAAGTATTGAAATATATTTTTTCATAGTTACCTCCTGTTGTTGCGGACTGTTCGGATAATCTGAATGACAGCAAATGTAACAGCGATTATGCCGACCACTAAAATGACTTGTGATGCATCAAAACCGAAAGTCCCCTCAACTTGAATGTTTGTCATTGCGTCTGCTTGCCCGATAGCTCCATCTGGCACTTTATCAGATTTTGCAGTAGCATAAATTACAAAAGCAACAACAGCTACCACAAGGGAAGTAACGCTTGAAATAATCCCTTTTCGTTTCTGGGGAGCAGAATTATCAATTCCAAACTGTTCTGCTGTATTGTCAGCAAATTCTTTTGGTGTCCCCAACCTTTCGATTACCTGTTGTTCAGTTTCTCCATGCTCTGCAGCAGAAGCAAAGATTTCATTCAGATCACGCACAACCTCAGTTTTGGCTTTGCGTGATAAATTCAATTCCTTTTCAACCTGCTTAATATATTGTTCTTTCATTCTGACACCTCCGTTTGTTGATAGCTGGCGATAAAGCCATTTACGCAATCTGTGTAGCTTGCCCAAAACATAATCAATTCCTGTAAAACTTCCTTTCCTTTGGGAGTAAGGGAGTAATATTTCTTAGAGCCACCATTAGCTGCCGCTGGTGCTAAACGACATTGAATTAGCTCTGCCTCCTGCAAGCGATACAGAATAGGGTAAATCGTCCCCTCTTTCGCATATCCCAAAACAGACGCACTGTTATTTAACTCTGTGATAATTTCATAGCCATAGGTTTCTTTGCGTCCGATTAAGGATAAGAGTATCATTTCAAGAGAGCCTTTTTTGAATTGTTGCACATACTTATTATCCATACTCTCTACCTCACTTTAGTTTTGCTACTTAGCATACCTAAATAGCAAAACTAATTATACTACGGTCTGCAAGTTCAGTCAATATAGTTTGAAAGAAATTCACATCTATAGCGGTAAATTTTACATTTTCGTCATATTCGATACCTTATACATCCCTATGTACTTGCGGTCAAAACATCGGATACAGACCCGACATTTTGACCGCATATCAACCCTAAACGCTACATTATTCCGTCTGACTGACGAAACCGTTTTGCTTGGCGTTCTCGCTTGCTTTTCGTCTGCGTTCCTCGCTGTACGGCGGCTGCAGACGGATGGACAGTCGGGACTTGTCCAGAACATAGGACACGCCGCCTTGCTCGTAGGTCTTTTCCAGTCGGCAAAGGTCGGGGTACTTCTTGGAGAACGCCGCCAGTCTGTTCCTCAGTCCGGCATCCCGATTTCACCAACGTGGTGCAGAATCTGGCATTTGTGGTGCTGGCTTTGCTGTACGGTCATGGGGATATGCGTACCACCATCAATATCAGTCTGAAATGCGGCTACGATGCAGACTGCACCTGCGCTAGTGCCGCCTCCATCGTCGGTATTGTTAAGGGATATGAAAACATTGGTGATACCAAGGGATTGATTAACGACTACTATGTTTGCGGCATTGATGTCCACCGTCGATCCGACAGCATCAAGGATTTGGCAGAAGATACGGCTAAAATTGCCCTGTTGACTCCTAATTTTGAAACCAAATTTGCCGGTGCGCCTGCGGTAGACGGAATCAGACCCAACAAAAGCCTCAAACTGGAATATGTCACTGAGAACGGTATGAAGGAGGCGCTGAAGACCATCAAGCCCATGAAATGGGAGATCTACGGCCCTTATTTTGAACAGTTAAATGAGCCCATGAACCCCAACTATCCCAGCCCTCACGGTGAAGGCTCTGCTTTGCCGGACATTGTGTGCATGGTCAACAACGAGGTGTTTCTGAATAAAGAATATATTGCCGATTTAAGCAAGGAACAGCCGGCATATGTGATCAATGCCTATGAGGACTTCATCGAAGTGGACAATGTGATAACTATGGACGGTCAGATGTGCTGCTATGCCCGTACCACTGTAGAATCCCCGGAAGATCGGAAAGTGTGGCTGATCGTGGGCAATAATGATGGTTTCCGACTGTGGGTCAATGGCGAAAATGTGCTGGAAAAGGATGAGATAGCCAACAAAGTAACCATAAAGGATGTGGGTGAAGGGAAAGAGGTCCGCACCATTTACGAACCGGCGGCATATGCGGACGGTCTGACACTTTTGTCCATTGAGCTTGTGACCGGCAAAACCCACCAGATAAGGGCGCATATGGCAGGTATCGGGCATCCGCTTTTAGGCGATGCCAAGTACGGGGACAGGAGCTTTAACGAAGCCTACCGGAAGAAGGGGGTAAAATCCCAGCTTCTGCATGCACAAAGAATGGTATTTCCCACGCTGCGGGAACTGCCGGAGGAGGAAGCAAAAAAGGCAAAGGACCTTGCTTTTTTAGGAAAAACCATAGAAGCCCCTCTGCCGGAGGTGTTTCACCGGGTGGGGTTCTGAATCTGCTGTAAAACAGGAAGAACGGAAAATGCGGGAACGCAAAAGGAAGATAGGAAGGCAGTATGGCAACCTGGAATTCAAGAGGACTAAGAGGTTCCACTTTAGAGGAGCTTATTAACCGGACCAATGAAAAATATGCGGAGAGTAATCTGGCGCTGATACAGAAAATTCCCACACCGATTACTCCCATTAAAATCGATAAGGAGCACCGTCATATCACACTGGCGTATTTTGACCAGAAGAGTACCGTAGACTATATCGGTGCCGTGCAGGGCATTCCGGTGTGCTTTGACGCCAAGGAATGTGCGGTGGACACCTTTTCTCTGCAGAACATCCATGCCCATCAGGTAAAGTTCATGGAGCAGTTTGAACAGCAGGGCGGGATTGCATTCTTTCTTATTTATTACACCTCCAGGGAAGTGTTTTATTACCTTCCCTATGAGATGCTTAAGTTTTTCTGGGACAGGGCACAGAACGGCGGCAGAAAGAGTTTCCGCTATGAAGAACTGAATCCGGATTACATCATACCATCCCAGAACGGGCTTTTTATCCCCTATCTGGAAATTCTGAAAAAGGATCTGGACGACAGGGAATAAAAAAACAGAGTGGGCTTAATAAGTTTCTTGACAGAAGAAGCTATTTTTTGTATACTACATACAGTTTTACATGCTACTTTGCTAATTTGGTAGCACGTTAATCTGATAAAGTGAAACAGAAAGGCAGAAAACATGAACCAGAATTTATTGCATACACCGGACGGTGTAAGGGATATCTACGGAAAAGAATGTGCCAGAAAGCTTATGATTGAAAAGAAAATCCGGGAAAAGCTTTTATCCTACGGCTACGAGGATATCGAAACACCGACCTTTGAATATTTTGATGTTTTTTCCAATGAAATCGGCACCACGCCGTCAAGGGATCTTTATAAGTTCTTTGACAAGGAGGGCGATACCTTAGTGCTTCGTCCCGATTTCACTCCCTCCATTGCCCGTTGTGCGGCAAAGTATTTTATGGAGGATTCCGTGCCTCTGCGTTTCTGTTACTGTGGCAATACCTTTACAAATACGTCCCGACTGCAGGGAAAATTAAAGGAAGTTACCCAGCTCGGTGCGGAGCTTATCGGTGACGACTCCGTTTATGCGGATGCGGAAATGATTCATATGGTAATCGAATCCCTGCTTCATACCGGCCTGGAGAATTTTCAGGTGAGTGTAGGTCAGGTGGAGTATTTCAAGGGACTCTGCGAGGAAGCCGGACTGGAAGATGATGTGATTTACGTTCTGCGGGAATACATTTCCGCCAAGAATCATTATGCAGCGGAAAACCTTTTGATCGAAGCCGGCGTCAGTGAAGACCTGCGGGAGCTTATTCTGGCGACCACGGAAGGCTTCGGCAATCTGGATGCCATCCGCAGCGCTAAAGCACGGGTTTCCAACGAACGCTCCGTAAAAGCCATTGAAAATTTAGAAAAGTTGTACGAGGTGCTTGCCATGTACGGTACGGAAAAATACATATCCTTTGATCTTGGCATGTTAAGCAAATACCGTTATTACACCGGTGTTATCTTCAAGGTTTATACCTACGGCATCGGCGATGCCATCGTAAAGGGCGGACGTTACGACACCCTGATTTCCTACTTTGGCAAACAGGCGCCGGCAGTCGGCTTTGCTGCCGTAGTGGATGATATATTGGAGGCCTTTTCCAGACAGAAAATCGCCATGGAGCTTCCCGAAGGAAAGGAAATCCTTACCTATACGGAAAGCAACTTCCCCGAAGTCTTAAAGAAGGCGGAGGAGCTTAGAAAACAGGGCAGATTAGTGGAAATGCGCAGAAAGGACTGAAAGCATGAGTACGGACAGATATTTAACCATTGCGCTTGGTAAAGGCAGACTGGCGAAGAAAGCCATGGAATTATTTGAGAAAATCGGTATTACCTGTGAGGAAATGAAGGACCCGGCTTCCCGGAAACTTATATTTGTAAACGAAGAGCAGAAGCTCCGCTTTTTCTTATCCAAAGGACCGGATGTTCCTACCTATGTGGAATATGGTGCGGCGGATATCGGCATCGTGGGCAAGGACACCATTCTGGAGGAAAACAGAAGAGTTTACGAGGTGCTGGATTTAGGCTTCGGCAAATGCCGGATGTGCGTGTGCGGACCCAAATCAGCAGAGGAGCTTTTAAAGCATCACGAAAGAATCCGTGTGGCAAGCAAGTACCCCGAAATTGCCAAGGACTATTTTTACAACAAAAAACATCAGACCGTGGACATCATCAAGCTGAACGGCTCCGTGGAATTGGGACCGTTGGTAGGGCTTTCCGATGTCATCGTGGATATCGTGGAAACCGGTTCCACCCTGCATGAAAACGGACTGGCTGTTTTGGAAGAGGTCTGCCCGCTGTCTGCCAGACTGATTGTCAATCAGGTCAGCATGCAGATGGAAAAGGAACGAATCGGCAAGCTTGTAAACGACCTGAAGGAAGCACTGAGAAAGGAAGGAAAATAAACCAATGCGTATTGTGGAATTGACGGAAAACACCAAAAAGAATCTGCTGAAGGATTTGCTGAAACGAAGCCCTTCCAGCTACGGGACCTATGAACAGACGGTTTCCGAGATTGTAAATAATGTAAAAGAAAACGGGGACAAAGCCGTTTTTGACTATACTGAAAAATTTGACCATTTTGCATTGAACAGCGGCAATATCCGTGTAACGGAAGAGGAAATCAAGGAAGCCTACAAGGAAATCCCGGAAGATCTGATTGAGGTTTACAGACATTCTGCAGCCAATATCCGTACTTTCCACGAAAAGCAGCTCCGTCAGAGCTTTATCGAAACAAGACCGGACGGCAGTATTTTAGGACAGCGCATTACTCCTATTGAAAAAGCGGGTGTGTATGTTCCCGGCGGAAAAGCCGCATATCCCAGCAGTGTTTTGATGAACGTTGTTCCCGCCAAGGTGGCAGGCGTTCCGAAGATTGTTATGACAACTCCCTGCAACAAGGAAGGAAAAGTTAATGCCGGTACCCTGGTGGCAGCCGATATTGCCGGTGTGGATGAAATCTACAAGGTAGGCGGTGCACAGGCTATCGCCGCACTTGCATTCGGTACGGAGTCCGTTCCCAAGGTGGACAAGATTACCGGTCCCGGCAACATCTTTGTGGCACTTGCAAAAAAGGCTGTATACGGCCATGTCAGCATTGACTCCGTGGCAGGGCCCAGTGAAATTCTGGTGCTTGCGGATGAAACGGCTAATCCCCGTTATGTGGCTGCAGATTTACTGTCCCAGGCAGAGCATGACGAGTTGGCTTCCGCTATTTTGATCACCACATCCAGGGAACTGGCAGAAAAGGTATCGAAAGAAGTGGACGGTTTTACGGAAACTCTGGAAAGAAGAGAGATTATCTTGAAATCCCTCTCCAATTATGGTTATATTTTAGTAGCGGAGAATATGGAGGATGCTATTGCGGCAGCCAACGATATTGCATCCGAGCATCTGGAAATACTGACAAAAAATCCGTATGAAACCATGACGAAGATTAAGAATGCGGGCGCTATTTTCATGGGTGAGTATTCTTCCGAGCCTCTGGGTGACTATTTTGCGGGACCGAACCACATTTTACCAACAAACGGCACGGCAAGATTTTTCTCCCCGCTCAGTGTGGATGATTTTATCAAGAAAACCAGCCTGATTTCTTTCTCAAAGGATGCGCTTGAGAAAGTACATACGGAAATCGAAGCCTTTGCCAAGAGCGAAGGACTGACGGCACATGCCAATTCCATTAAAGTTCGTTTTGAAAGGAGCTAACGTATGCGCAGCGCGGAAATAAAAAGAACCACCAAGGAAACGGATATTTATGTAAAGCTTTCACTGGACGGAAAAGGGGATTCGGATATCCATACCGGCATCGGCTTTTTTGACCATATGTTAAACGGCTTTGCCAGACATGGTTTCTTTGACTTGACCTGCAAAGTCAACGGCGACCTTTATGTGGACGGACATCATACTGTGGAAGATACCGGCATCGTGCTGGGAAACGCCATCAGGGAAGCGGTGGGTGACAAAAAGGGGATCAACCGTTACGGTTATTTTATTCTGCCCATGGATGATGCACTGTGTTTATGCGCCGTGGATTTATGCGGCAGACCGTATCTGGATTTTTCCTGTGATTTTACCATGGATAAAATCGGCGAACTGGACAGCGAACTGATACGGGAATTCTTTTATGCGGTATCCTACAGTGCAGCCATGAATTTACATATCAAAATGATTTCCGGCACCAACAACCACCACATGGCGGAGGCCATGTTCAAGGCATTTGCCAAGGCTCTGGATATGGCGGTTGCATATGATAACAGAATTGAAGATGTATTAAGTACGAAAGGAAGCCTTTAAGAGCACGTTTGCATACCTTCTTAAAGACCGGGAAAAACATGAGGACCAGAAAATTTATTGCTTCTATCTATTTATATCAGGAAAAGGCGGTAAAAAGTCTTTCAGACAATACCGTAATTGCGGAAAATCCCGTGGAGCTGGCAAGGGAATACTGTGAGAAAAACGCCGATGAAATTTTGGTATACGATTTGTCAAACGGCGACGCCGAGCACGATGCGGCGCTGGATGTGATGAAAGCCATCTGTGCGGCTTCTCCCGTGGATGTATACGGAGCCGGCAATGTGCACCGTATGGAGGATATCAAGAAAATCCTCTATACAGGATGCAAAAAAGCAGTGCTCAATTTCAGTAAAAAGGGTAACCGAGAGATTATAAAAGAGGTTTCCCAGAAATTCGGCAGGGAGAAAATCTTAGCTGCCGTAAACGATCTGGAAACTCTTACGGAAAACAAAGAGCTTCTGGAAGAATTTGCCTCCGGCCTGCTATTCATGAATCCTCATATGGTAAGAGAAGCCGGGGAGATTACAGAGCTTCCGGCTATTGTGGAAACGGAGCAGCTCGCCCTGAATAAGCTGTTGGAAATCTTCGGACTTTACAATGTAACGGGCATTACCGGCAATGCGATTAACGACAACAAAGAAGAAATTTTACAGTTAAAGGATTTGTGCAAGGAAAACGGCATTGCCGTGGAAGAGCTGCATTCCGATTTTATCTGGGACGATTTCAAAAAAAATTCCGACGGCATGGTGCCGGTAGTGGTGCAGGACTACAAGACCCTTGAGGTACTTATGGTTGCCTACATGAACGAGGATGCTTATAAAAGTACCTTAAAGACTGGTAAAATGACTTATTACAGCCGCAGCCGTAAGGAGCTGTGGCTAAAGGGCGAAACCAGCGGTCATTACCAGTATGTGAAGTCCTTAACCGCTGACTGCGACAAGGATACGATTTTAGCCAAGGTATTCCAGATTGGCAACGCCTGCCATACCGGCAGCTACTCCTGTTTCTTTAGGGATGTGGTTACCAGGGAATATGAGGAAGCCGAGAACCCCTTAAAGGTATTTGAAGAAGTTTACCAGGTCATTTTAGACCGGAAGAAAAATCCGAAGGAAGGCTCCTACACCAATTACCTGTTTGACAAGGGTCTTGACAAAATCTTAAAGAAGCTGGGTGAGGAGGCAACCGAAATCGTTATTGCGGCGAAAAATCCAAATCCCAACGAAGTGAAATACGAGATTTCCGATTTCCTGTACCATATGATGGTTCTGATGGCACAGAAGGATATTTCCTGGGAAGAAATTACCACGGAGCTTGCCAACCGGTAAGTCTTACCGGAAGTTTTTCCGGATAGAAAAACTACGGTTATATTTTCCCGGCAGGTACATACATTTAGAATAAGGACAAAGAGAGTATAGGAGAATGAACTATACTCTTTTTTTACGAAAACGAGGGAATGGCATTATGAGCGATATTTCCGTAGAACAGAAACTGTTGTTATTACGAAGCATAAGGGAGGCGGAGGATAAAAACCGCATGAATTTAAGACAGCATGAAAATCTGCTGTACGGAGCGGGCAGACAAAATGAAATGACCGAACCGGTCTACAGTACGCAGGATGTTCCGGCAAGGCATTTTTTCATGGGAGTGCGGATTTTTACAGCCATAGTTTTATTTTCCCTCTATGTCATATTCAGCTTTACAGGGGACAGTATTTTTTCTCTGAATACCGAGAAGATAGACCGGCTTTTAGGCACTAATTACCAGCTTGATGCGATTGACAACATAGAGGAATTTTTATACAATAAATAAGATACTGTGCATGAAAAAAGGGATGAAATTATGAGTAAATCACAAAAGCAGATAGAGAAAGAACAGGGACGCAATCGAACAATTGTCGATACAGCGTTCCGGATTTTTGTTGAAAGAAAAATAGAGGCTGTCAGCATGGCGGAGATCGCAGAAGCAGCGGGCGTGGGAAGAGCGACGCTGTTCCGGTGTTATCCGTCCAAGATGGAGCTGGTTATTGCAGTCTGCAGTGTCAAGTGGAAAGAATATCTGGACAATCTGGATGCCACCAGGCCGATTTCGAGCGTGCATGACATTCCGGCGATAGACCGTCTTATTTTTACCCTGGACAGCTACGTGGAACTGTATCAGAACCACAAGGAGTTATTGCAGTATAATGACAATTTCAACTACTATGTGACACACGAGGAGTATAAGACGGAGCAGCTTATTGAATTCCATAACTCCTTATATTCGGCAGATACCCGTTTTCATATGATGTATGAAAAGGCGAAGGAGGACAAGACCTTCCGGACGGATATTCCGGAGGATGAGTTTATGCGTGTCACGGTGCACACCATGATGTCTGCCTGCTCTCATTTTGCGGGAGGCTTCATCTGGGGTGCGGAGGACAACAAGGACTACACGGAGGAGCTTCTTTTGTTAAAAGAGATGATACTCATGTATGCAACGGCAAAATAAGCCCTGCAATACGGATATCTTACAGAGGATACTTTGGGCGGAAGGATTTAGAATGAACAAATTAGCGTTATCGGATGATATTTTAATGAAAGTTGAGAAACCGGCAAGATACATCGGCGGCGAAGTCAATGCAGTCGTGAAAAACAAAGAAGAGGTGGACATGCGCATTGCTTTCTGCTTCCCGGATGTGTACGAAATCGGCATGTCCCATCTGGGTATCCAGATTCTGTACGATATGTTCAACCGGTTTGACGGCGTATGGTGCGAGAGAGTATATTCGCCCTGGGTGGACCTGGATGCCATCATGAGAAAGGAGCACATACCTCTTTTTGCCTTGGAGTCCCAGGATCCGATCAAGGAATTTGACTGGCTTGCCATTACCATCCAGTATGAAATGTGCTACACGAATATTTTACAGGTGCTGGATTTATCCGATATTCCGCTGCTTGCGAAGGACCGGAAAGAAGAGGATCCCATTGTTATCGGCGGAGGTCCCTGCACATACAATCCGGAACCCATTGCGGATTTCTTTGATCTGTTTTATATCGGCGAGGGCGAAACCCGTTACGAGGAGCTGGTAAATCTGTACAGGGAATGCCGGGATAAAAAGCTTCCCCGTATGGAGTTTTTACGCAGGGCAGCCAAGGTACCCGGCATGTATGTACCCGCCTTTTATGAGGCAACTTACAACGAGGACGGCACCTTAAAAGACTTTCAACCTATTGAAGAAGGTATTCCGGCAACCATTACCAAGGAAGTTGAAATGGACGTTTCCCATACCTATTATCCCATGAAGCCGCTGGTGCCGTTTATGAAAATAGCACAGGACAGGGTGGTGCTGGAAATCATGCGTGGCTGCATCCGCGGATGCCGTTTCTGCCAGGCAGGACAGCTTTACCGTCCCGTCAGGGAGAGGGATGTCAACCTCTTAAAGGAATATGCGCTGACCATGCTTAAGAATACCGGGCAGGAGGAGATTACCTTAAGTTCATTAAGCTCCAGTGACTACCGGGCGCTGCCGGAACTTCTGACCTTCCTTTTAGAGGACTTAGAGGGCAAGCATGTAAACATTTCCCTGCCTTCCTTACGAATTGATGCCTTTTCCTTGGATGTGATGAGCAAGGTGCAGGATGTGAAGAAGACAAGTCTTACCTTTGCGCCGGAAGCAGGCAGCCAGAGACTTCGCAATGTCATCAACAAGGGACTTACGGAGGAAGACATCATGCACGGCGCCAGACTTGCCTTTGAAGGCGGTTGGACGAGGGTTAAGCTTTATTTTATGCTGGGACTTCCGACTGAAACGGAGGAGGATATCCGCGGCATTGCGGAGCTTTCCAACAAAATTGCCGCGCTGTTTTATGATACGGTTCCCAAGGAAAAAAGAGTCAACGGCAGGGTGCAGATTGTGGCAAGCACCTCCTTCTTTGTACCGAAGCCCTTTACACCGTTCCAGTGGGCAAAGCAGGCAACGAAGGAAGAATTCTTAAATAAATCCTATATAACAAGACTGGCGGTCATGGAGCAGCTCAACCAAAAGAGCATCAAGTACAACTGGCACGAAGCGGACACCTCCGTTTTGGAAGGGGTGCTGGCAAGGGGCGACAGAAGGCTCTGTGAGGTCATTCTGAAGGTTTATAAGAAGGGCGCCATTTATGATGCCTGGAGCGAATACTACGACAACCAGAAGTGGCTGGACACCTTTGCGGAATGCGGTCTGTCCGTGGATTTCTATACCACAAGGGAACGCTCCTTAGACGAGCTTTTCCCCTGGGATTTCATCGACTGCGGTGTTACCAAGGAGTTCTTGAAGAGAGAGTGGCTGAAGGCACAGAAGGAAGAAGTCAGCCCCAACTGCCGGAAAGCCTGCCAGGGCTGCGGTGTTGCCAAATTCGGCGGCGGTATCTGCTTTGAAGAGCATGTGGACGACAATACGCCCTGCTGGTCGTAAGTTAGGAAAGGGAATAAAATGAAGGTCAGAGTAAAATTTCGGAAATACGGAAATTTAAAATATATCGGGCATCTGGACGTACAGCGCTTTTTCCAGAAAGCGGTGCGCAGGGCAGAGATTGACGTGTGCTATACCACCGGCTTTTCCCCGCATCAGATTATGTCCTTTGCAGCTCCTTTAGGCATCGGGCTGGAAAGCAACGGTGAATACATGGATATGGAAGTCAACAGCTTTCCGGGCAGTAAGGAAGCCGTAAGGATGTTAAATGAAGCATCCGTGGACGGCTTTGAAATCCTTTCCGTGAGAGTTCTTCCCGAGGGCAGCAAAAATGCCATGGCAAGTGTGGCGGCAGCCGGTTACACCATACATTTTAGGGAGGGCAGGGAGCCTTCCTTTGACTGGAAGAAGGAATTTCCTTCCTTCATGGAAAAAGAACAGATACTGATAACCAAGGAAACCAAGAAGAGTACGGCGGAAGTGGATTTGCGTCCCGGTATTTATGAATGGAGCCTGCAGGGAGATTCTCTTTATCTTTTGATAAATGCCAGCAGCTCCGGCAATATCAAGCCGGGCATGATTGTGGAGGCATTTTTACAGGAACACGGTGAAAGCTTAAAGGAAAACGCACTTCTGATTACCAGGGAAGACACCTATACGAATATCGGTGACGAAGAAAATCCGAAGCTTGTACCCTTAGAGGAAATCGGCAGTGAACAGTAAAGCAGATAAAAAATTAGTCATTGTATCCTATCAGCAGAAAGATATCAGCGTCATTCTTCACGACAACCGACTATATTCCCTGAAAGTGTACGCGGAAAACGACGTCTCCCTTTTAGGGAATATTTATATCGGCAAGGTGCAGAACATTGCCCGGAACATTCAGGCGGCTTTTGTGGAAGTGGGAGATAAAAAGCTTTGCTTCCTGCCTCTTTCCGATACAAAGTATGCTTATGTCCGAAACCGGAAAACGGATGGTAGTCTCCGTTGCGGGGATGAAATTCTGGTACAGGTGGAGAAGGATGCCGTAAAAACAAAACAGCCTGTGGTAACTACGAAAATATCCTTATCCGGGAAATACCTTGTTCTTTCCATGGGCAGCTTAAGAACGGGATTTTCTAAGAAGCTTCCGAAAGAAAAGAAAGAAGCCGTTTTAGAATACCTGATAAGCCGCGGTATTTTAACGGAAGACGGCAACTGCACCCTTGCAGGCTGCGGCATTGTGGTAAGAACCAATGCCGAAAATCTCTCCCCTGAAGAATTCGGACAACTGGAGGAAGAGTACCGGAGTCTTTGCAAACTCTTTCAGACCATTCTCGGCAGGGCGGAACACAGCACTTGCTTTACGCAGCTTTCCGAGAAAAAAGTACCGGTGGCTGAGGATGTCAAAAACTTCTACGAAAAGGATTACGACGAGATTATCACGGATATTCCCCGGGTGTATGAAGCTCTTACCGGGGGGACAAATTTACCCATGAAAAAGCCGGTTAGGATTTACGAGGATGAATATTCGCTACTCAAGCTTTATTCCTTAAAAACGAAAATAAATGAGCTTCTGGGAAAGAATGTCTGGCTGAAATCCGGCGCCTATCTGGTAATTGAGCCCACGGAAGCCCTGACGGTAATCGATGTAAATACCGGCAAATTTATAAAGAAGGCATCCGATACCGACGAAACCTTTTTTCAGGTCAATGCAGAAGCGGCGAAAGAGTGCGCAAGGCAGCTTCGCCTCCGTAATATTTCCGGTATGGTTATGATTGACTTTATTAATATGAAATCTGCCGAAAAAAGAGAGGCTCTGCTGCAGCTTTTGCGGGCGGAAACAATAAAGGACGAAGTGCAGACGGATGTAATTGACTATACGGCGCTGGGACTTGTGGAAGTGACCCGCAAACGCATAGACAGACCGTTGCGGGAAGTGTTAAGAAAAGAAGTGTAACCAATCATGAAAAGTCTGATACGATGATAGTATCAATAAAATTTGGGAGTCTGGAACCATGAAGCTGATACAGATGGCAAAAGTCCGAGAGGGCAGATATCTGAAAAATTATGAACTGACTTACGAAAATAAAGCCGGCAAAGAAAAGGTTTATGAAATTGTCAGTTTCCGTAATCTGAACAAAGCAGAAGAACTGGGGGAAAGGGTGACCGGTTTGTCCATTGTTGCCATTTGCTGCGGTAAAATGCTTTTACTCAAAGAATTCCGTATGGGGGTCAACGAACGTATTTTCAATTTGTGTGCCGGTATGCTGGAAAAAGGGGAAAACATTGAGGAATGCATCCGCCGGGAGCTTTATGAAGAAACGGGACTTTCCTTAAAGAAAATTATCCGTATTCTTCCGCCGTCCTATGCGGCAGTGGCTATTACCGACATTAAAAACCAGATAGTGTTTGCTGAGGTGGAAGGTACTATTTCCGAAGAACATACTTCCGACAACGAGGACATTCAGGCAGCGTTATATTCCAGACAGGAAGTAAGCCGGCTTCTGGAAAATGAAACCTTCAGTTCCCGCGCCCAGATTGCAGCCTATATGTTCAGTATCGGCGCACTGGATGTGAATACGGATAGATAGATAATGCGGCTTTGTAAGCTATAAAGATGGTCCCGGAAGAGAGATACAACTATGCGCAAAATGCAGATTTAACGAATAGTTAATACCTAAGATAATAATATATTATATATCTGTATGGCGCTTTTTATAATTTGTAATTTACTTTTATCCAAAGCCGTGATATGATTTCTATATTGCAGATGTAGTTCATTGGTAGAACATCAGCTTCCCAAGCTGAGGAGGCGGGTTCGATTCCCGTCATCTGCTTTTTTATTTGCCAAATTATAGGTTTCAAAAAGGCAACATACATACAACACAACAGGTTTCAAATGGCATTTTTTAGCCCATATAATATACACGCAAAGATTTATAAAATCTCCGCAGAGTCCAGTACAATGGTAAACGGTCCGTCATTCAGTAAAGAAACCTTCATATCAGCGCCGAAGATACCGTGTTCCACAACTGGAATTTCCTTTTTACATTCTGCAATGATATATTCATACAGTTCATTTGCCATATCCGGTTTGCCGGCATATACAAAGGAAGGACGATTTCCTTTTTTGCAATCGGCATACAGGGTAAACTGGGAAACCAATAAAAGACTTCCGTTTACGGCACGAATATCCAAATTCGTTTTTCCTTCGGCATCTTCAAAAATACGCAGATTGATAAGCTTACGCATCATTTTATCTGCGATTTCTTTCGTATCTGTCTGCGCAATCCCTATCAGAACCAGGTAGCCTTTCTCGATTTTTCCGACTATTTTTTCATCTACAGTCACAGATGCGGACTGCACACGTTGTATTACAAATTTCATTTATACTTATCTCCTTTTATCTAAGAATGTTTTTTATGTTATAGTATTCCAACGGTTGATATTATAGTTTCATAGATATTGTAGTCAGTCCTTTATTGCTGCTTGGACTTTGCTAACAGGATAAGCTTTTCAAAGGATTGTGCAAAGCGCCTGTCATCCTCTTCTGTCCATTTTTTAGGACCCTTTATATGGCTTTTTTGTGAGCTTCGTCTTGCCTTTTTGTTAAGATGCCTTTCCATTAACATCCGGTCAATATTATCATCGGTGTACCATTTGCCGGATTGATGAATGGCATATGCTTCTTTGCCAAGTGCCATGGCTGCCACGCCATAATCCTGCGACACTACAATATCTCCCGTATGGCATAGGCTAATCAGCTTATAATCTACGGCATCCGATCCGGCACCGACTACGACCACTTCACTGTAATCGGAATATAATATATGGTTTGTATCACAGAGTAAAGTGACCGGTATTTTATGCTTTTCGGCTATCGCTTCTACGATGTCTGTTACCGGACAGGCATCTGCATCTACATATATCTGCATTTTACGTTCTCCGGGGATAAGTGTCGTGGTTAATATGGTCTTTACTTTTGTAATGCGTTCCAGTGCTCTTTCGTCATGATGTTTACATGCTCAATCCGTACTTCATGCAACAAAGGAACAGAAACATTCTGTGCGGTATGATGATAGAGAAAACCGATTTTTTCCTGAACTCGTTTGGACTTCTCATTGCCATCGTAATATCCGCACCATATGGTTTGCATTCCAAGGTCTTCATATCCGTGACGCAGGAGTTCTTTTGCGGCTTCCGGCATATAACCTCTTCCCCAGAAAGGTTTGCCCAGCCAATACCCCAGTTCACATTCATCATCACGGGTTACACGGTTAGTATGACCTTTCATGATAAGTTCAACCGCACCGATAGCTTTCTCGCTGCCCTTTTCACAGATAGCATAACATTCTGCACCGTTTAGGATATTGCGGATTATGGAAAGACTTTCCTCCGCTGATTGATGCGGCGGCCAGCCGGCAATAGGACCGACATCCGGGTCTTTTGCATATTCAAATAAACTGTCCGCATCTTTTTCGGTCCATTTTCGCAACAACAGTCTTTCGGTTTCCAACATAAGGAACTCTCCTTTGGTAAAATCTATTTTTTGTAAAAATGAAAATCACAACAATCTTCACCGGCCCCCAATGTTTTGGTCCGGCTGAAGCCTAATTTTTTTAGTCCGCCGTATGTTACGTTGTCCGTATCACAAAACAGACGGCATAGTCCTGGACAACCGTCTTCTACGCAGGTTGTATGCCAGAGGCATTTGTGTATCGTAACATCAAAATAATCCCTGCCATGCTCCTGCACACTTTACTGATGTGTGATAAAGAAGCAATAGAAGTGTAAAAAATTTTGCCGTTCCTATCCGG
>ERZ773147.2359-NODE-2359-length-16520-cov-5.590100_pt1 | contig 16520 bp, 14 predicted proteins | sample MGYA00580851_ERZ773147 | MGnify/ENA primary metagenome ERZ773147 (study PRJEB29015, sample SAMEA2737818) | human gut metagenome | biome: human gut; feature: human-associated habitat; material: faeces | place: China | collected 2012 ... | reverse complement strand
GCTCGTGCTTGTCGGTGCGGTGTATCTTGCAGTCGCGCAGTTTCTTGTTGTTGAGGCTCACCTTCTTGGCCATTTCGCGCGCCTTCTTCTGGACGCCCGATATGGCCTTGCGTTCCTTCTCGTTGGAGGCCACCTTCTTGCCCAGCGCATCGGCCGTCTCGGGGTGCATGTGCAGGTAGTCGTCCAGCCGCTCCTTGACGAAATCCATGATGAAATTGCGCACCGATGGGCCTCCCTCGGCCACGTCCTTCGAGCCGAACTTGGTCTTGGGCTGGTTCTCGAACATGGGATTTTCGACCTTGATGCTGAGCGCCGCGATGATGGAGGTGCGCACGTCGGCCGGGTCGTAGTCTTTCTTGTAGAATTCCTTGACGGTTTTCGCCACCGCCTCCCGGAAAGCCGCCTGGTGAGTGCCTCCCAGTGTGGTGTACTGGCCGTTCACGAACGAGTAGTAGGTTTCGCCGTAGCCGCTGCCGTGGGTGATGACTACCTCGATGTCCTCGCCCGTCAGGTGGATGGGCGGGTAGAGCGGCTCCTCGGAAAGGTTGTCGTTGAGCAGGTCGAGCAGACCGTTCTTCGAAAGAAAGGCCTTGCCGTTGAACTTCACCGTCAGCCCCGGATTGAGATAGGTATAGCGGCGGAACATGGGTTCCACGAACTCGTAGTTGTAGGCGTAGTTGCCGAATATCTTTTCGTCGTCGTCGGGGACGAAGCTCACCCACAGACCGTTTTTTTCCTGCACCCCCTCCTCCCAGCGGTCCGAGAGCTCGTAGCCGCGCGAGAAGCTGACCGTGCGGGCCTGGCCGTCGCGCACGCTGCGGACGGTGAATTCGCTGGAGAGGGCGTTCACCGCCTTTACGCCGACGCCGTTCAGTCCGACCGACTTGCGGAACGTGGTGCTGTCTTCGAACTTGCCGCCGGTGTTCATCTTCGATACCGCATCGGAAAGCTTGTTGAGCGGTATGCCGCGTCCGTAATCGCGGATGGTGACGCGGCGTCCCTCGATGGTCACCTCGATGGTTTTGCCGTGCCCCATCATGTATTCGTCGATGGAGTTGTCCATCACCTCCTTGATGAGCACGTACATGCCGTCGTCGGACTGGCTGCCGTCGCCGAAGCGGCCCACGTACATGCCCGGTCGCTGCCGGATGTGTTCGTTCCATGCCAGCGTCTGGATGCTGTCGTCGTTGTAAGTCGATGCGTTGGTATTCCGGTTCTCTGCCATGAATGGTTATCGCTCCTTTTCGGTTTTCTTCTCCCGGCCGCGGATGGCGGCCAGTTCGCTGACGGTCCGTTCCCGTACTTCGGCGAGTACCTCCCGGACGGGGGTCTCCGCCACCTTTCCGGCGGGTACGGGCGGGGTGATGCGCACGGTGAAGGTGTTGCACCGTACCCGCCATCCCTTGATGAACGTTTTGGCTCCGTCGATGACACACGGCAGGATGGGAACTCCCGCCTCCCGCGCGAGCAGGAAAGCACCCTCCTTGAAGTTGTGCACCTCCCCGTCGCGGCTGCGCGAGCCCTCCGGGAAGATGATGACCGAGGTGCCGCGGTGCAGGTGTTCGAGTCCTTTGGACATGAATCCGAGCGTCTTGCGTACCGAGCCCCTGTCGTCCACCGTGATGTCGCCGTGCAGCCACAGCACCACCCCGAACAGCGGCCATTTGTAGACGCCGCTTTTGGCCACCCATTTGAAGTTAATCTTCGGCAGCACGTACATCAGCGGGATGTCCACCATGGATTGGTGATTGACCGTCACCACGTAGGCGCCTTTCGGGTTGATGTGTTCCCTTCCTTCCACGCGGAGCCGCCAGAGCGGGTTCAGGAAGAAGATGCTCCGTGCCCAGAAACGCGACGCCGCATGGAGCGCCTTCCGTTCCCGGTCGAACGCCACGGTGAGCGCGAAAAGCAGGAGCATGAAGACGAAGTAGGCGAGCGACCACGCCAGCAGGACGAGGTAGTATAGGATGGATACGATGGCTGTCAGCATGTTGCGAAGGTTTGGCCTCCTGTCGGGGAAGAATACATGTAAATTATGGAATCAGCTTGCAATTTTAGCAAAAATTCGCCTCAATTCCTAATCGTCTTCTTTTTGTTTTTGTTAAGATGCTGTTATGCTGTTTGTTGACCGGCAGCAGCGGACGATGTGCAGCGGTATGGATTATTTTGACTATTTTTGTCCCGTAACGCTGTTATCAATCTAACACACAATATGCAATGAAAAAGGCATTCGTTTTCCCCGGACAGGGGGCCCAGTTCGTGGGCATGGGTAAAGACCTTTACGACAACATTCCCGAGGCGAAGGAGCTGTTCGAGCGAGCCAACGAGATACTCGGTTTCCGCATTACGGACATCATGTTCGCCGGTACGGACGAGGAGCTGAAACAGACGCGGGTGACGCAGCCGGCCATTTTCCTCCATTCGGTCATTCTGGCCAAGAGCCTCGGTGCGGCGTTCGTGCCCGACATGGCTGCGGGACATTCGCTCGGCGAATTCAGTGCGCTGGTGGCTACCGGTGCGCTCAGCTTCGAGGAGGGGCTGAAGCTGGTCTCCAAACGTGCGCTCGCCATGCAGCGTGCCTGTGAAATCAATCCTTCGACCATGGCTGCCGTGCTTGCCCTGCCCGACGAGACGGTAGAGCGGATATGCGCAGAAACCGAGGGCGTGGTGGTGCCGGCCAACTACAACTGCCCCGGCCAGCTCGTCATATCGGGTTCCAACGAGAGTGTGGAGCGGGCGTGCGAGGCGCTCAAGGCCGCGGGTGCGAAACGGGCGATGAAACTCGCCGTGGGCGGTGCGTTCCATTCGCCGCTCATGGAGCCGGCCCGCGAGGAGCTCAGCCGTGCCATCGAGGAGGCGGTTATCGTGGCTCCGTCCTGTCCCGTTTACCAGAATGTGGATGCGCTGCCGCATACCGACCCGGCTGAAATCAAGGCGAACCTCATCGCACAGCTCACCGCGCCGGTGCGCTGGACGCAAATCGTGCGCAACATGGTGGCCGACGGTGCCGCTTCTTTCACCGAACTCGGTCCCGGCAAGGTACTTCAGGGCCTTGTGGGCAAGATAGCCCCCGGGGTGGAGGTCACCTCGATACAGGCGCTGTAACGGGTTCCGGCGAGGCCGGTAGGGTCCGATGACCCGCGAAGGTGCGTCGCCGGAGCGGTTGTCCCCGTTTTCGCGGACGTTCCCGAATCGCCCTGGCCCGGAAGAACTTGAAAAGGAAGGCGGCACCCATGCAGGGGTGCCGCCTTTTATCGTCCGCTTCGGTGCCGGGCCGGAACTCCGTTACGTATCCGGTACCGTCGGATGCGGCGAGTGCCGGGTTATTTGTCGTCCGGGCGGTAGAGGTTCGCTTCGACGTATTGGCGGAGCGTACCCTTTTCCTGCATCTTTTTGAGTCGTTCGAGTTTGCCGTTCCGTCCCAGCAGGTCGCGGTTCCGGTCGTAAAACGCTATCGAATATTCGATGGCCCGCGTGGCCCCTGCGGTCCGGTCTTCGTCCGACAGACCGCGCGGAGAGAGCGTCATTTTGCCGAGCGTGCCGTTTTCGCTTTTCAGTTCGAGTAATCCGGCTGCATACCCGCCTGTATAAACGGTCATCTGTTCCTCGAAGTATTTGGCGTCGTCGAGGAACGCGGTGAGTGTCGGGTCGAGGCTTATCCGGATACTCGGTGTCTCTCGAAGCCAGGTGTCGATGAATTTGCCGATTGTCCGGCGGTCGAAACTGTCGGCTTCGAGAGGGGTTTCCGTCAGCCATTCGACGCACTCCAAAACGTTTGGCTCGTAATGGTAATAGGCTTCCGGGGCGGTTTGCAGGAAGTTTTGCGGGATGAGCGGCTCCTGCGCGTGCAGGGAGGCGGGGACGATGACGACGAGCGTTGCTGCGATGAGTCCTTTCATGTTCATGGTCTGTCGTTTTGAAGTCCGTTCGGTTACAGTTTCTTGAGTGCGAGGCGTATGACCTCCTCTACCCCTGCGGAGGGGGTCTCCTTCAGGATGGATTGTACGGCTTTTTCGGAAGCCGCCTTGCCGAATCCCAGCATCGTGAGAGCCGCTGTCGCTTCGGTGCGGGTTTCGTCCGTTCCGGCTGCGATGGTCTGCGCGGGCGAGCCCGTTCCGGTACTGCCCAGTCCGGCCGCCTTGTCTTTCAGCTCGACGATGATTTTCTGGGCCGTTTTCAGACCGAGCCCCTTGACGTTCTTGAGTAGTACGGCGTTTTCGGTTGCCAGAATGTTGGCCAGCTCCGCCGGAGAGTAGGTGGAGAGTATCATGCGAGCTGTGTTTCCCCCGACACCCGAGACGCTGACCAGCAGCCGGAAAACCTCGCGTTCCTCGCGTGTGGCGAAGCCGTACAGCGTCTGTGCGTCTTCGCGTACCGCGAAATGGGTATATACGCGGGCTGAGGAGAGATGTTCCAGTTCGGCATAGGTTTGAAGCGAAATGACGAGGTAGTAGCCCACGCCTCCCGCCTCGACGACGGCGTAGGCAGGCGTCAGCTCCGTGACTTCGCCCTGTATGTAGTCGTACATGGTTCCTGACGATTTTGTGGATTGCGTAATGCAAACATAGAGAAAATTCATATATTTGCTCTCCGTAACGAACGAAAATAAAACCATACGCGATGAGAAAAATAGTTGTGGCGGCAGCGGTGCTGCTGGCTTTTACCGCTTGCCGGAACGGCGGGCAGCAGGCTCCTGCGGCGACCGGTCAGGAACCGGAGGCGGCAGCGGCGGTCGAAGTACGGAGCGAAAGACCCAATGTGGCTTATATCCAGATAGATTCGCTGATGCTGGATTATCTGCTTGCCCAGGATTTGAGCAATGCCTTCCAGGCCAAGGCCAACAAGGCCGAACGCGAGCTTAACGCCAAATCCCAGCAGTTGGAGAAGGATATGCTGGAGGCGCAGGACAAGATACAGAAGGGGCTCGTTACGCGGGCTACCGCCGAGGAGATGCAGCAGAAACTGATGCAACAGCAGCAGGAACTGCTGGCTACGCGCGACCGGATGATGGGCGAACTCGCCGAAGAGGAGCAGGTGATGAACAACCGGATATACTATGCGGTCATGGATTATCTGAAGGAGTACAATGCCGATTACAAATACTCCATGATAATCAGTACGACCGCGTCGGGGCCCATTCTCCATGCCGACCCCGCAATGGATATCACCGAAGAGGTGCTCGCTGTGCTGAACGAACGTTATGCCGCCGAGAAAGCGGCCGGAAAGAAGTAGTTTGCACGCGGAGGGAAAACGATAGGCGAGGCTGCGGGTGACCGCGGCCTCGCTGTATTTCGGGAGAACGGTCTGTTCACGGAGACTGGCAGCCCCGTTCTGTCGGACGGCCGGGAGCGGTGCAGGGCGTTTTCCGGAGCGGATTGCCGGGCCGTGCTGCCCCGGAGAGCCTTTCCTGCGGAAGATGCGGGACGCAGGGTGTTTCGGTATGAATAAAATGGTGCGGAGGAGGGCGTTTATTCCGGTCTTCTTACTATTTTTGTATCTGGCAAAGCGGCGTTTCGGAGAGTCGCATGCCTTTCCTGCCGGAAGCATTCCCTTGGGGATGCGGGCAGACTGCGGTTTTAAACGGTTTCGGACAATGGCAGAAAACGGCATACAGCCCGGCGCACCGGCGCCGGAGAAGCATTCGGGCGGCGACAGACCGCTCGGAGAGCAGGAGGGGATACCCGCCGTGTTGAGGGAGAGTTTCACGGAGCGTATGCGTCCGTGGTGGGCGCGTTTCACGGCGTGGGTGAAACGGATATGGGCGCCCGTGTGGAAACGGCTCCGCAAGTTCATCTCCGTGCCTTTCCTCGTCATGCTCCTGCTGTCGTTCACGCTGTGGTATGCCATCAAACTGGGCTATACCTATCAGGCGGAGATACCCGTCCTGGTCAATGTGGATGGCCACGTGTTTGAAGTGAATTGTATGGTCGAGGGGCAGGGAACGCGTCTGTTCACCAAACGGCACTCCAAAGGGAAGCCGTTGGAACTCAGTTGGAGCGATTTGGACGTATCGCCGTCGGCCATCAATCCGGGGTGGGTGGTCATATCGCCCTATTCCCTGCAGAATGCCATCTCGGCACGCAATACGGATATCAAGTTCCTTTCCGTCGGGCCGATTCCCGAGATAGAGTTATGACGCGCCGTGTTCCGCTCAAGGTCGGTGTGACGGGGGGAATAGGCAGCGGGAAGAGTACCGTCTGCCGTCTGTTCGCCATGCTGGGTGTCCCGGTTTACGATTCGGATGCCGGGGCGAAGCGGCTCATGTCGTCCGACCCGGCGCTCATCGCCGCTATCCGGGAGCGGTTCGGGGCGGCGAGTTACCGCGACGGCGTATTGGACAGGCGATACCTTGCTTCGCAGGTGTTCAGCAGCCCGGTGGCCCTGGCGGCCCTGAACGGGGTGGTGCATCCTGCCGTGCGGAGTGATTTCCGTCGTTGGGCGGGGGAGCTCGGTGCGGAATATGTCGTGGCAGAGAGTGCCGTGCTTTTTGAGAGCGGGATGGACCGGGAGGTGGACGAGATAGTGACCGTTTCCGCTCCGGAAAGGCTGCGTCTGGAACGTGCCGTCGGCCGCGACCGGAGTTCGGAGGAAGAGGTTCGCGCCCGCATGAGGAGTCAGATGAACGATGCGGAGCGAGAAGCGCTCGCCGGGCATGTTATCTTCAATGACGAAAAGCATCTGCTGTGGAAGCAGGTATTGCGGCTCGATGCCCGGTTTGGTGTCGGCCGGCGGTAAACGGCCTGTATGGAAAGGTAGATTGGTTTATACAGCAATCATGATGAAAACGATAAGAGTAGGGAGCCGGCTGCTCGACCTGCAGCGGCCTGTGGTGATGGCCATTATCAATGTGACGCCGGATTCGTTTTTCGCCGGCAGCCGGACACCTGAGGTCCGGGCTGTCAGGGAACGTGTCCACAAGGCCGTTGCCGAGGGCGCTTCGATAATCGACGTGGGCGGTTATTCGTCGCGGCCGGGGGCGGCCGACGTACCGCCTGCGGAGGAGCTGCGCAGGGTGTCGCTCGCCGTGGAGGTCATCCGCAACGAGTATCCGGAGATGGCGGTCTCGGTCGATACTTTCCGGGCGAGTGTGGCGGAAGGGGTGATTTCCCGTTTCGGACCGTGTATCGTGAACGACATATCCGCCGGTGAGCTCGATGCGGACATCATGGGGGTCGCTGCCCGCTACGGTGTACCCTACATCGCCATGCACATGCGGGGCACGCCCGCCGACATGCAGGGGCGTACCGTTTACGGCGACATAACCCGGGAGGTCGTGGAGTATTTGGCCGGGAGGCTGGAAGCGGCCCGCCGGGCAGGCATACGCGATGTGGTGCTCGACCCCGGTTTCGGTTTCGCCAAAACGACCGCCCAGAATTACGAACTGCTTGCCGGAATGGGCGGAATTGCGGAACTCGGCTGTCCCGTACTTGCCGGTGTCTCCCGCAAGTCTATGATTTATAAGGTGCTCGGCGTGACGCCCGACGATTCACTGAATGGTACGACGGCGCTCAACTGGGAGTGCCTCCGGCAGGGGGCCGACATATTGCGGGTACACGATGTTGCTCCGGCCGCAGAGGCTGTGCGGCTCTTTAATTTCTACAGGGAACATGGACGGATATAGGATGATAGAGGCTGCCGACGTGCATAAAAGTTACGGCTCGCTGGAGGTGCTGAAAGGGGTTTCGCTGACCGTATGCCGGGGCGAGGTGGTGTGTATTGTCGGGGCGAGCGGTGCGGGCAAGACTACGCTGCTCCAGATACTCGGTACGCTCAGTGCGGCCGACAGCGGTCGTATACGCATAGACGGTATTCCGGTCGAAAGGCTCTCCGACCGGGAACTCTCCGATTTTCGCAACCGCCGGATAGGATTCGTCTTTCAGTTCCACCACCTGCTTCCCGAGTTTACCGCTTTCGAGAATGTCTGCATGCCGGGTTATATAGGGCGTCGCGACCGGGTGGAGGTGGAGAAGCAGGCACGGGAACTTCTCCTGATGCTCGGGCTTGGAAGTCGGGGGCACCACAAACCTGCCGAACTCTCCGGAGGGGAGCAGCAGCGGGTGGCCATCGCGCGGGCATTGGTGAACTCGCCTTCCGTACTGTTGGCCGATGAGCCTTCGGGCAACCTCGATTCGAAAAACCGCGAGGAGATTCACCGGCTCTTTTTCGAGCTGCGCGACCGGCTGGGACAGACGGTCGTCATCGTGACGCACGATGACGGCTTGGCGGAGATGAGCGACCGCAAAATAGTGATGAGCGACGGCCTTATCATCGCCTGAGACGATGTGCCCGGGCGGATGGGGATGAGTGTGGCCTCCGTGTCCGGTTGGTTTCTTCTCTGTTAGCGCTCATGATTTCTCAGTGTCGGCTAATTATCGTTTGACGATGGGGGCCTGCGTAGTTTTTTCGATACCAGAATGTGCTGGCTATTGTGGCCGTTCGTCCTCTTTTTGTCACCGTTGATGGCTTTTGCTCGGCATCGGTATTTTCTGTCGTTTTTGGGTGGTGTTTCTGTCGGAGTTTTTTCGATATCAAGAGGTGCAGGGGGGGCGTCTTTTTCTGTCACCGTTAACGACTTCTCAGTATCGGCGTCTGTTTTGACAGTAGATTTGTCTCCAAACGTGTTCTTGTATCTGTTTGTATTGTCGGAGACGTTCGATATGACAGAAGCTTGCGGTAACTAAACTTACACTCTTGCAGGATGACTTAAGACATATATCCTTCCGAAAAGCAGGAGATTTCTTTGTACCGTTCGGAATATATTGTCTGCTTTCGGAGCGAAATCTCGTTTGTCCCCCTACTGTTTTCACACCGCACACCTTTCCTCCGCCCGTATTGGCAAATTTATTTCAATTCTACATCAAACCACAACACCTTGCAGAACTACCACAACGCCTACGGCGTTGTTTCTTATTTCCATTTTACATCAAACCACAACATCCGTCTGTTCCGGCATAGGTTCATTAGGTTGTTTCTTATTTCCATTCTACATCAAACCACAACCTCGGATATGCGATTTGTTGATTGTCATTCGGTTATGTGGCCGAATGAACGGTACGAACGGCGCATGACAGGCCAGGGAAGCCGGAATGATGCAGGTTTTGAATATATATATTTTTATTGGTAGGAACGATTGTGTAAGGATAGATTTAGCCCGTTTCGATTATAACACGATAGAATTGATGAACACACATTAGTCAATGGTGCTGAACTGTGGAACAGTATGGGCAAAGTGTGTAAAGATTCGCGCACTTCACTAAAATATACAAATAAAGTAATAGTCCCGGAAAAGCTCTCGCCTAATTAATGTCCTGTTAATTAGTGTATTGCTCGTTCTGGAGTTATGGTTTCGTATGTGTATAACACCGGTCTATATCGGTAGGAGGATAGTTATTGCAATTACCAGGGCAACCGTTGCCACCATCAACTTCTGTGCAAAGCCCGAACGCTTTTTTATCACAAGCACAGCCATCATTGATCTTGAACGGGGGTATCGTAGCAAAGACATCCGGCTCCTCCTTGAATATGTGCCATATCCTTTTCAGTCAGTCTGTGGTCGGGATGGAAATCCATCATTGCCGACTCGATGATTTTTAATTTTCCCATAATTTCATAGTTTTAGCTTAGTTCGCGTATCTCCTCGCCAGCAGTCTTGTTATCTTTCCGGATGATATCGAGAAGTCTGTCGAGGCTGTTGTTTTCGCGGCGGAGCCACTCCTCGAACGGATGTTCGATGGGGATGTCCACCTTCGGATAGTCGAACGGGTCGTCGTTAAGATCGACAATGGTGGCCGTAAAGGGCACCATGAAGTCGATGTGGAAATTGGGAAGCGGAATACGGGCAGCATTGCCCGTCACTTCGTTATAACCGCCGCAGTGCTGACCCGCCACAGGCCCGCGTCCCAACTTCTGAATATGGCGGGCGAAGAGCTGCGCCGCCGAATAGGTAAGATGACTGGTCAACACATACACGTTGCCCTCGTACCGGTGTTTCAGTTCGGCCGGCGGCACATGTTCGAGGTGTCGCACAGTATCCGTCCGGAAAAGCGTTCCTTCGGGCACTTCACTGATGTAGGAGATGAGAAATTCGCGGTCCTCTGGAGCGAGTTCACGGGTATTCTCAATATTCTTGCAGGCTATTTCGCGGCTGTACTCGTGGATGAGGTATTTGTCTATGATAGTTATCGGTTCATCGACCAGATAATCGAGCGTATAAAAGATGTTCTCGGTCATACCGCCAGAATTGAGGCTGACATCGATCACCAGCTCCCGTATCTCATCCCGGTCTATCCGGCGCATAGCCTGCCGCAGCAGCCGTTTGTAGCGCCAATCTCTGCCGAAAACCCATAAATGGCTCCACCGCTTCCCCCAGAAACTGTTGATGGTCAGCACACCGATGCCGTCGCCAACCTCTGTGTAAACAATCGGTTTACGGCAGAATCCGCGCTCGGCCTTGCTGCGGCGTTTATCACCGGAACGCACAAATTGCCGATACTTTTCCTGCCGCGTCATCGGCTCCAACACCACCGTATCACATTCGGCATCGCCCGGCATCCGATACACTACCGTATAAGGTCCTTGAACATGAGAGCAAAAAAGCATATTGGTAAAATTACACCAAATACGAGGTTCCGCCTCATAATAGTTATTCATCTTTGCCCAAGCATATACTGGTTCCCCTGGGGTCATGGCCGTATTGAGCGCAGCAAGAAAAGGAACCTCATAGGCCTTACTGAAATCGAACTGTTGGTAAAACTCTTTGTTGACCGATTCGATCACTGCACCCGGAGGAATTATCCCCGAATAATCCTTGACGTTGTACACCGTGCCGTCTTTCCATACCTGAACCCACAGCGGGAATATTGGGTCCTCTTTCCCGAAAAAGCGGAATCGGTTTAACGCTCCGCCGTCCGGAAAGGCGAAGTGGGCGTCGGCAGTCAAACGACCGATGTTACGCAACATGAAAGCAAACTCACGGTCATGTCCGGAGATGAGATCATTTAAAAGCATGCGCTCAATGAAGTCGCTTGTCTGCTGCCAGATACTGTCACTGATCCCACGGCGGCCGGAAACGTAGGCTGTCTCTATTTTATCTAAAATGAACGCTACGTCGTTTGCTCTCAGTTGACGCACGGAATCTATGCGGGCTGCCATCGCAATACTGTCGGCAGGTGGGTTCCGTACACTCTCTCCTGCATAAGCCGTGGAGCACGTACATGTAAGCCACAGTATGAGCGACAAGACTGATCTTACTTTGAACATGATTGGTTCTTTTTAATTTCGATGTAGAAAAATCACAATGCCTGGTAATCAGCTATATACAAAACTATGTAACAAATATGTAGCAAATTTTACCAGCCTAATGCGGAGAGAAAATCAACAAATTCAACTTATGTTAATTTTGTGTTATCCAGTCATTTAAGCCTTAATGACGACTCTAAATACAAAAATAGCAAATAATTAGATATATTCTGTTATTCTCAATCAAAAATATCAATATTGATATACGTTTATACAGAGAGGTATTTATCGGAGAGCCTATCCGCAACATCGGAACAATCTTTGTCCAACCTGAACTCAATTACGAGTATGCTGTCATCATCGTGTTCCGTGTTATAGATATCCAACAATCGGTTCATCTCTTCCATACTGTGTATCTCGGTCCCGATTTTCTCGGAAAGGAATTGAAATACCTCCTCCCAATTCGAATAGTAATACGACTCTTGATAACCCTCTTCCACCTTAATGCGCGGCAGATATTCACTATTGACATCATTGGTCCCGTAGTAGCCCATTCCGGGTTCTTCCGAGCGGTAGTAAATAAAGACGGAGGGGTATTTGAACTGAATGAATTTTCGTAAGTCGTCAAATTCGCCCCAGGCAGTCATAGTGTCGAAACGGACGACTGTATAGTTGTGGTTGATCGAAAGATTGCCGAACTCGCCTCGGCAGCTTATTTTGTGATAGTCACCACCCAGAATCGTTACGAGATTTCCCAGCCAAGTATTGCCGAATCCGTTTTCAATAAGGGATTTTTCACTGTTCTCCAGCGATTTCATCTTTTTGTATAAGTCGCGTATATCTTTTTTATCTCCCACAGCGACATAGGAGGTCCAACACCAATTAGGCATAGTTTTATCGATTAATAAGTTAGTTAATAGATTTGTCTTAATAGGATTTGTTATTGTCGCGTCATTCGAGCGCTTTCAATTTCGATTTCATCAGGAATCTCCTTTCCCGTAGAAGGGATATAAGTAGGTATGCTGCCAAAGAAGATTTCAAGTTCGGGTTTCAGACAATGTTCTTTTCAGCTTCTTCCTGTGGCAATTTCGGAAGCATCGGACACCGGACTCTACGGAGGAATAGTTGCATTGGTCGAAACAGTATTGCCACACTACCGACATTCTTCATAGAGGAAGGTTTCGTATTCGAACCTGATAAATTCTTTCGTGTTAGGAGCGACAACGGCGGCATACTTGACGGTGGTACCACCACAAAGACTGCATACTAATTTTCTTGAATGAGTTTAGATCAGCAAATGCCGTAACCCAAAATCAGCATTTCGACGCCATTATTCAAATTTACTGTTTTCATGTACTGTAAGTTATTGCAAATTACAGTGCTGCTATTAGAACAATGATACAAATATCACAGGTAAAATTGCAAATTTCATCGGTCGCTGTATTTTTGTGTTTCCCATGCAGAATTTCTATAACATACAGATGCCAGACATTTCTCTGCCTTGAATAGTCTCGTATTTAATCACATTATTGGCAAAAAATCTCTATATTTGAAATTAAAAAGAGACAGAAAGCTTTTATAAATATATTATTAGATGAGCTGGGAGCATTATTAATTACTGGAAATTGGAGTTCAAGCAAAATAGTTTCTGAAAAAAAGATACTAACAGACTTACCAAGGAGGAAGCTTTACAACAATTGTAGTTTCTATTTTTGGCATCCAATCTCTTGCCGAAATAACTAAACGAGTTTTTAATGAATATTTTAAGGCTATTAGAAGATTCGTCATTTGCAACTAAATAGATATAGAAGAACGTTCTGATTATTAGTCAAATGTATTGAAATAAGAAAATTGATAGAATTGGACATGGAACAAGTAGACACCTATATAGCAAATATTAATAAAGTAATATGTTCTAATATAAGCGCATTTTGCAATGTTAGCCGAGGCTTTTTATCTCAGAATATCTTATCTCAACTTCGTAATCTTGTGGACCATACTGCTTTGAAAGCATTTAGCAACGGTAGAGATATAGCCATAACATATCAAAATATTGAACAAGCTAATCAGTTCGTACATACGAAAGGGAATTTGAATTTCCTTTACAAGTTTCATAAACTACTACAAATCACTACCTCACATTATACTCTCGATCCTGAAAATTCAGAGAGACTGATGCTCAAATATTACGAGTATCTGTTGAAGATAAAATCATATCTATATTCAGTCCATAATCTAACTGTTCTTGAGAATATTGCTCAATTTCCATTGAATACGGATACAACTCTGAAGGAATATTATGAAAAAATAGCAGAACAATTACAACAGCCTCCTTATTTAAGGAAAAACTCATATAACGACCGTTATTACATATTAAAAAGCAGACCTTTTTTTGTCAGTGAAGAAATTTATTACGAGGTCACATTTTCGCTGGCAAGCAACAGAACAAGTAAATTCGATAGGCTGATTGCATTCACAAAACACGATATATCGACCAACTACGCAACCAAATTGCTCATTAGTGAAAGTTGCATTCAAATTTTGGGAAAACAAATGCCTATCCTGATAATTGATGATTGGGAAATATCAATCCGACCTTGCGAATTAAATAATTTCGCAAAAATATTCGGGATACATCACGAATTCGGAAATTCGAAAGAGATATCAGGCCTCATGACTTTTCTAACAAAATCAAAATTAAGTCTGGTAGAATTTATTGATTCCCCCCAACATTATTATCAAAAAACGATAACACAGATAACTAAATCTGCAAAAAATGTCTATTTTCTCCCTATACTCGATCGATGCCGAAAGATGTCAGAATTAAATTTACCGGGGAATAATGTAATTAGATATTTATTGCACAAATTACATAACGTTATAGTAAAACAACAATATAGTACCAAAAAATGTGAGAAATTATCTAATCTTTTCCTTAGTTGCAGCTGCATTCCATTTGATCAAATCCCCTACAACACTTCTTTAGTCAACCATAATCCCAGACTCTCAGACTTGTTTCAATGCATCGATCCTATTAATAGAGAATCTGAATTATTTGCTCGGTTTATTCGGAACAACATAGAGATAAAAAACCAATTATATACAAACGAAAAGGAATTAGAGCAATTTGTTAATATCGACAAATTGATTCGAGAGTACAATGCTAAATTGTATTTTCCAAAGCATGCTTCCCGCCAGCTCCTAAGTTTTCATGATCATATTTACATACAAGATTATGAAAACGATACGATTGAAATCATCCGACAAATTCAGGCACGTTCCGCAGAAAGTGTCAATAATTATACAAACTCGGTAGACGTTTGGCTACAAACGTCTACATACGATATTGATTGTAAAGAAAAAAAGGAATCATTAAGATATTTGTTCGCTAAATCCAGAGTTGCTTTGATATACGGCTCTGCCGGAACCGGGAAATCTACGATGATTAACCATATTTCAAATTTTTTGAATGATAAAAAGAAAATATATTTGGCTAATACAAATCCTGCGGTAGATAATCTAAAAAGAAAAGTTAATGCAGCGAATTGTTGCTTTATGACCATCACTAAATTCATTTCATCGGGGAATAAGGATAAAGTATGTGATGTCCTATTTATCGATGAATGCAGTACGGTCAGCAACAAAGATATGCTCAAGGTCTTAAATGATGCAGAATTCAGATTGTTGGTTCTTGTCGGAGATATATTTCAAATAGAATCCATTACTTTCGGGAACTGGTTCGGTGCTGCTAAAGCTTTCGTTCCTCAATCAGCGGTTTTCGAATTAGAGCAGCCTTATAGAAGTAAAAATAAAAATTTATTGACATTATGGCAAAAAGTGAGGAACATTGATAACGACATATTGGAACATATCACACGGAATAATTATTCCGCTACTCTGAACGAATCAATATTCGAAAAAACCGAAAAAGATGAAATCATATTGTGCCTGAACTACGATGGGTTATACGGAATAAACAATATCAATCGTTTCCTGCAAAGTTGCAATCCTCACGAACCTATTCAATGGGGCATACAGACATATAAGGTAGGTGATCCCGTTCTTTTCAATGAAAGTAATCGATTCGCCCCAATAATCTACAACAATATGAAAGGGCAAATCATAGCTATCGACAAAACAGAAGACGTAATACGGTTCGACATTGAAGTGATGGATGCTATTATAAATGAGTTGGATGTAGAAGAATATGATTTCGATTTAGTCGAAGTCAGCTCCAACGGGTATCCCATCATACGTTTTACAGTGAATAGACTGAAAAGTACCGATGACGATAACGACTCTTCGGATACAATCGTCCCATTTCAGATTGCTTATGCTGTTTCCATACATAAGGCGCAAGGGTTAGAGTATGATTCGGTCAAAATAATTATCACTAATGAAATTGAAGAATTGATAACCCATAACATTTTTTATACGGCTATAACTAGAGCCAAAGAGCGACTAAAAATATATTGGACACCAGAAACTGAACATAAAATTCTGACGGGACTGATTCGCAAGTTTAATAATAAGGATATAGCTTTATTGAAGGCAAAACTGTAATATTTTATAAACATAACATCCGACACAACACGATAGAGTTGCATAACCACCTTGTGACCTACGTTAGAAACAAACAGTAAGTTGAAAACAAATCAAAAGATTGAAAATACAAATTACAGTACCATACAAACGGTATTTTCAGAAACCCCCAGACGGCTCACAGGGTGATTTCAGTTGGAGCACTTGAAATCCCTGCGAGAGCACGGAAAGGCAGCTGATAATCGACCGATTATCAGCTGCCTTTGTCTTTACCCTATCCTATCGGGATCTGTAGTTGAAGAAAATCAGGCATTTTTCTTTTTCCAACTTTAATTCATGTTTACAAAGTCTGCATTTTATTTTTAATATTTGCATCCATTGTTTCGGAGAGTTTTTCGTACAGGGCTTCGACCACAGCGAAGCATCCGTCGAGTTTTGGATTGGCTTTGCCTTTCGTGCGCCTGTGACGGATACTGTTTCGGGAGAGTTCGGTTACGCTTCGGCACAGGGTCCCATGTGTGCGAAGCGGTATGGGAATCCGCTTGAATTTGCACAGCCCGATAAAATTCTCGCTGGAGATGTATTCCCCAGCGAGGAACCTGGTCCCTGCCAACCGTAACTGTTCGCGCTGCTGCTCTTCGACTTGTCGTCGCTGCTCCTCTTTCCGGCGTTTCCGCTCCTCGTCCTCTCGCTGCAAGCGTAGCCGACGTTCTTCCCGGTAACGGATCAAAGGTGCCGCA
>ERZ773147.2357-NODE-2357-length-16534-cov-7.634262_pt1 | contig 16534 bp, 14 predicted proteins | sample MGYA00580851_ERZ773147 | MGnify/ENA primary metagenome ERZ773147 (study PRJEB29015, sample SAMEA2737818) | human gut metagenome | biome: human gut; feature: human-associated habitat; material: faeces | place: China | collected 2012 ... | reverse complement strand
CCATGTGTTCAGTCTAGTTCGTAAATATGTGTCCAGGATTCTGGGTACATATCAAATAACCCAAATCTGTTTCGGGGGATTTTTGGTTATGCGATAATTGGAAAAACTTGCAAAGCGTGTTTCTCGTAGTTGCCGGGTACCCGTAAAAAGCTGCCGGCAGCTATTGGTGCGGGTTTTGTAGATTGAAATTCTGCCCCAAAAAGCTGGGTGAGATAAATTTCTCATATTTTGAAACGGATGTAGACTGCACAGAATCTATCGTTTTCCTTATAGTGTTTTTATAATACGAAGAAAGGAAGGATAGATTTATGAAAATGAAACGTGCTTTAAAATGTATTGGTGCAGTGGCACTGGCAGCATCCCTGATGATGGTTCCGTCCATGATTCCGGTGCAGGCATCAAATGGACCATGCATGGAAGGAGAGTTTGCATTTGCCAATATTCAATTGAATGATACGGTTGTATTTTCCACCAATGAGAAAAATACAGTGGACGGAGCGTCTTATGACCAGGCAAGCAATACGCTGACCTTAACCAATTATGACCATCCGGATGTTGCACTTTATACCAACATGATGGGAGACGATTTTAAATTGAATCTGGTAGGCAGTAATAAGCTGCAGAATCTTGGAATCTGGCATGGCGGCTGGGGCGGCTCCCTGACAATCTGCGGTTCCGGAAGCCTTACCGTCAATGAAAACAGAAAGAACCCGGATGGTATTGAATTATTTGCAGAAGGCGGCAAGTCGCTGCTGACGGTTTCCGGGGACAGTACAGTAACGGTATATCGTGGAACTGACGGATGTCCGTTTGGTTCATCCTGGAATTATATGTCATCACCGATTGTGGCAAAGGGACAGGTTAATGACATGAAGATGCAGGCAGAGCATCCTTTTGAAATGATTCAGGTATATGGTGGTTATTTTGGAACTGATATCAGTCCGGTCCAGAGTGATGTGTATACAAAAACCGGAGAAGAAGGCCGGTTTGTTATAACAGAAGTAACCGATATGTCCGGAAATAAGACCTACCGGATTGAAAAATTGCAGGAATGCACTACGCTGGGTGCAGAGGTAGCAATAACTGTAGAAGATAAGCTTACGGATATTTCGGCATATACAGCAAATGGAGAGATAGCAGCTTATTATTCCACTACGATGGCAAGTGGAGGAAGTGATGCCTGTCTGGTAAAGAAACAGGATACGGGAGACACCTTTATTTATAGAGGAACCTATTATGAGGCTGGTAATTCTTACCGGATTCTTTGTCCGATTCTTATGAGTTATACGGATTATAATACACAGGAAACCAGATATCTTATGGACGCAGCACATCCGGTTATGAAAGAGCTTGTAGAAAACATGGCGCTTGCGGAAGATACCTTACCGGCTGGTTATGAATTTGAAGGAAAAGAAGTAGAGAATGTTTACAATGTATATTCCGGGGCGGATGTGATTTCCTTTACACCGAAGCAGGTTGTAGTGAATGGCGTAGTGGATGTAACAGATGGAGATACCGTTATTTCCGACAATGGATTCCGGCAGATATTGGCAGAGAATCAGACAAAGGACATTGTTATCAAATCCAATGATGAGCTTTCCTTTACCTTTGGAAAAGGAACCATGTCAGCCGTTGATAATGTTTCCAGCTATGATTTTGGAGTAAAGCTTGTAAAAGATTACAGTGAGCTGGGCACGCTTCCAAATGCAGTAAATAAGAATATTTTCATTGAACAGATTAAGTATAATTATTCCGGTCAGCTTCCGGCAGAAGCACAGATTCGTATTTTTGTGGGAACCCGGTATGCCGGAAAGACATTATATTACAGCCGGTTATTTGACAATGGAACGATTTTAAATATTGATGCGGGAGTAGTAGATTCAGAAGGATATCTGACCGTAAAACAGAATCATTGCTCTACTTATCTTATTACCACAGAAAAGCTGGCAGATACGGCTGCCACAGGAAATGGTGGTACAACATCCGGAAATGGCGGTACAACTTCCGGAAGTGACAGTACAGTTTCCGGTGGTGCGGCTGGAACAGCAGCAAATGCATCAACAACAGCAAATAGCCAGCCAACCGTAAAGACATCCGGTAAACCAAAGACAGGTGATAATTCTGCAATTGCAGTTTGTATGGCATTGATTGCAGCAGGTTGTGGAGGAATGTTTGTTTTCAGAAGAAAGATGGCAACTGAAAATGAATAATCAGAAATAAAAAAGAATAATCAGAATGGAATAAACAGAACAGAATAATTAGAACAACCAGAACAGAAAGGACAGGCACGGATAAAGAGCCTGTCCTTTCTGCTGCCAAAAGAATTGTGCAATCATCTTATTTGCCGTATAATAAAAAATAATATAGTAGAAAGAAGCGATAATATGCGCATACAACTTGCAGCTACCATTCGTAAATATGATAAAAAAAATTTTCCAAAGGATATTCTGGCCGGTATTATTATTATGGCAGTTTCCATTCCGATAGCTATGGGCTATGCACAGATTGCAGGACTTCCGGCAGTCTATGGTCTGTATGGTTCCATTTTCCCAATTCTGATATTTGCACTGTGTTCGACTTCACCACAGTTTATTTTTGGCGTAGATGCGGCACCGGCAGCCTTAATCGGTTCGGCACTGGTGGGACTTGGTATTGAGAGTGGAAGCAGTGAAGCAATTGCAGCAGTGCCGGTACTTACTTTCTTTGTGGCAGTCTGGTTATTGGCGTTTTATTTTATGAAAGCAGGAAAACTGGTGAACTATATTTCGGCACCGGTTATGGGTGGATTTATTACCGGAATCTGCACCACGATTATTCTGATGCAGGTACCAAAGTTAATGGGCGGTACCGCCGGCGTTGGAGAACTCATTGAGCTGGTGGAGCATATCGGGCAGACGAAGGTGAATCTGCCATCACTGATTTTAGGCGGCATTTCCCTTCTGATACTTCTTGTATCAAAGAAAATAATGCCGAAATTTCCAATGGCAGTGCTTTTAATGGCAGCAGGAGCAGTAATGACAAAATTTTTTCCGGTGAGGGAATGGGGAATCCAGACGCTGTCTGCAGTAGAACCGGGACTTCCACAGTTTGTGATTCCGGATATCCGCATGCTTCCGATGAAAGAGGTAGTAACTATCAGCCTTTCGGTGGCAGTGGTCATTATGGCAGAAACGCTTCTGGCAGAAAATAATTTCGCACAGAAGAATGGATATCGAATGAATGATAATCAGGAAATTTTTGCATTCTCCATGGGAAATTTCCTGGCAGCATTTACAGGCTGCTGTCCTATTAATGGCTCTGTTTCAAGAACTGCAATGGGAGAACAGTATCAGAGTAAGACACAGCTGACCGGAATCATAGCCGGTTTATCCATGCTGGTATTGCTGCTTTGCGGAACCGGATTTATCGGCTATCTTCCGATTCCGATGCTGACGGCAATTGTAATTTCTGCATTACTTGGGGCAACGGAATTTGAGCTTGCTGCAAGATTGTTGAAGGTCAGCCGTACAGAATTCTTCATTTTCTTAGGAGCATTCTTTGGCGTGCTGGTGCTTGGAACCATCAATGGCGTTTTGATTGGCATTATACTTTCCTTTACTGAGATGATTATCCGTACTGCCAAGCCATCAAGATGTTTTCTTGGAATCCAGCCGGGACATCGCCATTTCCGGGATTTAAAAGAAAGTCATCAGATACATGCGATAGAAGGCGTTCTGATATACCGGTTCAGCAGTAATCTCTTTTTTGCTAATGTGCAGATGTTAAAGCGGGACATTGAAGACAATATAAAAGAGGATACGAAGGCAGTCATTTTAGATGCCAGTGCTATCGGCTCCATGGATATTACAGCGGCGGATCAGTTGGAAATGCTGTATCAGGGTCTTAAGAAACGTGGTATCTGTTTTTATATTACAGAACATATTGCAGATTTGAATGAACAGATGCGAAAGCTTGGTCTGGGACACATCATAGAAGAGGGCAGCGCAAGAAGAACAATACATATTGCTTTAAAGGATATGGGTTATGAACGTCCTTATCCGCTGGAGGGCGGTGTAGACAATAAACAGCGCAGTGCCTCAAGAAAGAGGGCGGATAACCGGGTGCAGGAATTTGTCTGGGCATTTGGTTCGGAAACTGAAGATGCTATAGAGCGGCAGATTGTGGCACAGATAGAACAGCTGAAAAAGACAGGAGATGTGGAAAAGCTGTTACATGGAAGCTGGTCCCATATGGAAGAACTGGACGAAGATGAGTGGCTGGAGCATTTAGAGGAGCATTTGAAAGAGATTGTTAATATTTCCGGTAAAGATGAAAGAACGCTGGCTATGCGGTTAGAGGAACATCGACGGGAAGTACATGAGCGTATTGCAAAGGAACATCCGGAACTGGCAGAGCGCTTTAAAGAACGCCGGCATGCGTTAGACGAACATCTGAAGGAACGGAGACCGGAGGTTTATGCACTGGTAGAGGACTTAAGGGAAAAACGGACTTCAGGAAAGATTTAATTAGGCAGAGACATCTTGCTTTTTCGACAAAATTTGCAGGAACCAGTCTGATAATCTGAAACAGATTGGAAGGTATTATGCGGGATGAAAAAGGAAAAGCAGGAAAAAAGGTTTTTTACGGTATTGATTGTATGTATTGTGGTTATGGCTTTGATATTTGGCTGGATGTCAAAAGACCTTGGGGGTTCAAATCAATACATTGATAAGAACAGCAAACAGAGTTTATCTGAACTGATGGAACAGATGGAGCGTGCTTACCGGAACCGTCTGGAGATTACTTATGAACAGATAGATTCTATTGAAAAATATATGTTCGGGGATGGGGAAAGGGAAGCAGAACTGAAAGATTACCAGAACTATTTTGACTCTATGGAAAGTAATATGGTGCGGGATATTGTCTTTGTCAATGATGAAGGTGAATATCTGTGCATGCGTGGACTGAATGGCAGAATACAGATGCAGGATGGATTGTCAGAATTATTTGGTGAGAATAAAGGAATTGCCCAGTACTGTACCTGGAAGGATGGAGAGGAAATCTTTATAATTGCAAAATCAGTAGATTCTTTTTTGGTCAATGGGGAAGAATATGAAGCAATTGCATTTCTATTCCGGCCACAGATTATTAACGATCTTTTTGTAACGTCTGCTTATAACGGACAGGCTAATATCTATGTCATGGATGAAAACGGAGAAGTGGCATATGCAAGCATTAATAATGAGCCGGGTGAAGTAACCATAAATTATAATCTGTTTGATAGTTACCATGAACAAAAGATTATGAATAAGAAAGATTATGAAAAAGTGAAGTCGGACTATGCAGAACGCAGCTCCGGGTGTATAACCCTGGAACGTGAAAATGAGTCCGACTATTTTTCGTATCGTGCATTAAAAGGAACACAGTATATGATAGCCTGTGAAGTGGACATTACGATTGTGCAGAATGTACTGGCAGATTATCAGATTATGATGTTGCATATCTGGCTGACAGTGACCTGCATTATCATTGCAATGTTAGCAGCACTGGGTATTAGTATTCTATGGATTTATAATGAAAAGAATAAGGTAGCTTACGCGAGACGAAATGCAATGCAGCAGGCAGAAGCAGCAGAGAAGCTGGAAGAAGTCAATACTGCATTGGAAGAGACGGTGCTGTTTGCAAATACGGCAAAAGCAGAGGCAGAGCGTGCCAATGAGGCGAAAAGTGTATTTTTATCCAATATGAGCCATGATATGCGGACTCCTTTAAATGCGGTTATGGGACTGGCTACACTGATTTCAAGAGATGCTGAAAATTCGGATTGTGTTCGGGAATATGCAAGAAAACTGACTTATTCAGGGGAACATCTGCTTGGACTCATTAATGATGTCCTTGATATGTCGAAGATTGAGGCCGGTAAAACGGTCCTTAATATTATGAACACGAATATTGCTGAACTGGTGGAAGAACTGGATATGATTATCCGTTCACAGACCAGAGAGAAGGGGCAGGAATTCATGATTTATGTACATCGGATAGAAACAGAAGAAGTGGAAGCAGATAAATTACGTCTGAAGCAGATACTGCTGAACATTTTATCCAATGCAGTAAAATATACCCCAAAGGGCGGTAAGATAGTATTTGATATTACAGAAGTACCAAAGAAAAAGGGAAACTTTGCACAGTATCAGTTCCGGATCAGTGATAATGGACAGGGGATGGGTGAAGAGTATCTTAAGAATCTTTTTGACCCATTCAGCCGGGAAGTGCAAAGCACTGTTAATCCGGTTTCCGGAACGGGTCTTGGAATGCCAATTGCCAAGAGCCTGGTGGAGTTAATGGGTGGAAGCATTCATGTGGAGAGTAAGCTTGGAAAAGGAACTACTTTTGAGGTGATTTTGAATTTCCGGAAAATAAAGTACCAGGAGAAGGTTAACTGGTGGAAACTGCAGAAGATAAGCCAGGTACTGGTGGTTGATGATGAGAGTGAATCAGGAAGATATATTATGGATACGCTGCATCCGTTTGGGATTGATGTGCAGACAGCAGATTCTGGCGAAATGGCGGTTCATATGGCAGAACAGGCTGTGGAAGCCGGAAAAACAAAGACCTGGGATGTTGTAATTATAGACTGGAAGATGCCGGGAATGGATGGTGTTACTACAGCAGAAAAATTGCATCAGATTCTGGGAGAGAAAACAGTATTACTGCTTTTTGCCTATGATTGTAAGGAGATAGAAGAAGCAGCGGGTTATGCTGGAATTCAAAGTATTTTAAGCAAGCCGTTTTTTGTGACAAATTTTAAACGGTGCATCGAACAGGCAAGAAAAGAGCAGCAATTGCAGGGAAAAGGACAAGCAACAGAAAAAGAGAAAATGACATTAAAAGGGATGCGTTTTCTGATAGCAGATGATAATGATTTAAATGCAGAAATATTGGAAGAACTGTTAAAAATGGAAGGTGCAGACTGTGACCGGGCAGTAAATGGCAAGAAAGCAGTAGAAATGTTTGCAAGAGCGGAGGAAGGACGATATAATATTATTTTAATGGACATTAAGATGCCTGTTATGAATGGCTATGATGCAACGAAAGAAATCCGGAGACTTAAGAAGAAGGAAGCAGCGAAAATACCGATTTTTGCCATGACTGCCAATGCCTTTGCGGAAGATATCCGGACCTGTATGGAAGTAGGAATGGATGCACACATTGCCAAACCGGTGGATCTGGATTTATTGGAAGAAAACATCCGGATTTATATGCAGGCAAAAGCATAACAAAAGAAGAAGGGAACAGAAGAATGGGTATTTTTAAGAAACGTCTGACTGTAAATGAAGCAATCAATGCAGCGCATACTTCGGAAAATGCAATTATAATTGACTGCCGGGCAAAGGAAGATTACCAGAAAGGACATGTGGCAGGAACAAAGAATATTCCGCTGGACAAGATAACGGAAGACCGTATTTTGCGGAGATTCCCGGATAAGGAAAAATCTTTTTATATTATAGGAAGTTACAGCTACCGGTCCGAAAAGGCGGTAAAAGCATTTAAGAAATTAGGCTATAAGAATGCCATTTTCGGCGGTTATATGGAGGAACACCACGGAATTCTGGTGAAGTAAGCTTAATGATTAAAATTGTATAAAGTCTATAAAGAATAAGAAAAATGCAGAAAATGTTTGTGAAAAAAAAGGAAATTTCTGCATTTTTTTAATACCAAAATATACAAATTGGCGCAAGTGTACAAATTGCATAAAAAAACAACCAAAAAACTGGCAAAAATTGCAGAAGAATATGGAATATTTACACGAAAAAACGGCAAATGGTCAGACCTATTTTCACGGGAAGAAAACGGTTGCGTTTGCATTTTTTTCTTGTTAGAATTTTAACGATTTAAAAATGCCTTAGAGCAGCAGAAGGAAGTGAGACAGATGGATGCTCTGGTAAATAGCCTGATGGAAGAATTGAACTGTGAAACGGTATTTACAATTCCGATTTTCGGAGGCATTCCCATTTATGAATCCGTAGTAGTAACCTGGATTATCATGGCAGTAGTTATTGTGCTGTGCATACTCCTGACCAGGAACTTAAGTGTGGAACATCCGGGACGCAGACAGATTATTCTGGAAACGGCTGTAAACGGGTTGAATAACTTCTTCCGGGATACCATAGGCGAAAAAGGAAAGCAGTATATTCCTTATCTTATGACGGTGGCAATCTATATTGGAATTGCCAACTTAATCGGTCTGCTGGGATTTAAACCACCGACCAAGGATATGAATGTTACTGCAGCATTGTCCCTGATGAGTATCATATTGATTGAGATGGCGGGTATCCGCAGGAAAGGAACGAAGGGCTGGCTTAAGAGTTTTGCAGAGCCGATGCCGGTAGTACTTCCAATCAATATTCTGGAGGTCTTTATCAAACCATTGTCGCTGTGTATGCGACTTTTTGGAAATGTATTAGGTTCATTTGTCATTATGGAATTGCTGAAAATGGTAGTACCGGCAATTCTGCCAGCAGTATTTAGCTGTTATTTTGACATTTTTGACGGATTGATTCAGGCATATGTATTCGTATTTCTGACCGCATTGTTCGTCAAAGAAGCAACCGAATAGGGAAGAAAAAAACAAAAAGAGAAACAAAAAAGTAGAAAAGAAAAGGAGTGCATATTATGTCATCAACATTATTAGTAGCAATCGGAGCAGGTATCGCAGTATTAACAGGTATTGGAGCAGGACTTGGAATTGGAAAAGCAACATCATCCGCAGTAGATGCAATTGCAAGACAGCCGGAAGCAGAGAGCAAAATCAGCAAATCACTTCTTCTTGGATGTGCATTGGCAGAGGCAACTGCTATTTACGGATTCGTTATCGCATTGTTAATCATCCTCTTCTTAAAATAATAAAGAAAGATTATAGAAAGGCAGGTACGGGAAATGCTTAGCATTAATTTTTGGAATATCTTATGGACCGTTGTAAATCTGCTGGTATTATATGTAGTCTTTCGTAAATTTCTTTATCAGAGAGTCATGAATGTGATTGAGGCAAGAGAAGAAATGGTAAAGAAGCAGTTCGACGATGCAAAGAAAAGCGAAGAAGATGCCAGAAAATTAAAGGCAGATTATGAAGAACGCTTATCGGATGCAAGAACGGAGGCAGACCAGATTATTATTGATGCCAGAGCAAGAGCAGAAGAAGAACATGCACGCTCGGTAGAGAAGACCCGGGAAGAGACTGAGCATATGTTAGAAAAAGCCAAGGAAGATATTGCAAACGAGCAGGAAAAGGCACAGCAGGCAGCTCAGGCTGAGATTGCCAAACTGGCAGTCATCGCTGCACGGAAAATTATGAAAACAGGTGATGCTCATGACACAGGAAGCAGTAAATAACGCAAAGGTATTGTATCGGCTGGGTGCCACAAGACAGGAGGCAGATGAACTCCGGGAGCTTTATGAGCTTACACCGGAACTGCTTAAGGTTCTCACAAGTCCGGTGATTTCCATACATAAGAAGGATGCCGTGATAGAGAAAATTTATCAGGATGCCGGATTATCCAAGGTGCTTGTGAACTATACCAAGATGATGTGCAGACTGGGTTATATCGGAGAAATAGAGGATATCCTGGATGCATTTTATCTCTATTGGGACAGACAGAATCATATCCTGCGTGCAGAACTGACCTGTGCAGGCACACCACAGCCGGAAGAAGAAGCAGAGGCAAGAAAGATTCTTGCAGAGAAATATCCCGACTGTGAGATTGTTCTGACAGAAAAGGAAGATGAGAATCTCTTAGGCGGATACATCATTAAGGTTCATCATAAAGAATATGACAGAAGCTATGAAGGCCGCTTACGTCAGTTGGAAAGAAAATTAACAGGGAGGTGAAGCCTGTGGGCGCAATTAGTGCTGCAGACATAATCTCGATTATCCAGAGCGAGATAGAAGAATTTGACTGGGATGAATCCAGTCGTGAGACCGGTTCCGTAATCTGGGTTGGTGATGGAATTGCAACCATTTACGGAATTGACCATGCAATGTATGGTGAAATTGTTGTATTTGATAACGGTGTCAAAGGAATGGTACAGGATATCAGACAGAATGAAATCGGTGTTATTTTATTCGGCCGTGATACCGGAATCAAAGAAGGAACCAAAGTGGTTCGTACCAGGAAAAAAGCCGGAATCCCGGTAGGGGAAGGCTTTGTTGGAAGAATTATCAATGCATTAGGCGAGCCGATTGATGGAAAGGGCGAGATTAAGGAAGATGATTATCGTCCAATCGAAGAGGAAGCACCGGGCATTGTAGAACGTAAATCAGTAAATACACCAATGGAAACAGGAATCTTATCCATTGACTCCATGTTCCCAATCGGTAGAGGACAGCGTGAGTTAATTATCGGAGACCGTCAGACCGGAAAGACCTCCATTGCAACAGATACCATCATTAACCAGAAAGGCAAAGGTGTAATCTGTATCTATGTTGCCATCGGGCAGAAGGCGTCCAGTGTAGCAAAAATCGTATCTACACTGACCAGGCATGATGCAATGGATTATTCCATCGTGGTTTCTTCAACTGCAAGTGATCCTGCATCCATGCAGTACATCGCACCATATGCAGGAACTGCAATGGCAGAGTACTTTATGCATCAGGGAAAAGATGTGTTAATCGTATATGATGATTTATCCAAACATGCGGTAGCATATCGTGCAATCTCTCTGCTGTTAGAGCGTTCTCCGGGACGTGAAGCTTATCCTGGTGATGTATTCTACTTACATTCCAGATTGTTAGAGCGTTCCAGCCGTTTAAGTGATGAATTGGGCGGAGGTTCCATTACCGCACTGCCAATCATTGAGACACAGGCAGGAGACGTATCTGCATATATTCCGACCAACGTCATTTCCATTACAGACGGACAGATTTTCTTAGAGAGTAACCTTTTCTTCTCAGGTATGCGTCCGGCAGTCAACGTCGGTTTGTCCGTATCCCGTGTCGGTGGTGCTGCACAGACCAAGGCAATGAAGAAGGCATCCGGAAGTATCCGTATCGACCTGGCACAGTATCGTGAGATGGAAGTATTTACCCAGTTTGCATCTGACCTTGATGATATGACCAAGGCACAGTTACAGCATGGAAAAGCATTGATGGAGCTTTTAAAACAGCCGCTTTGCAATCCGCTTTCCCTGCATGAGCAGGTAGAGACACTGTGTATGGCAAACCATGGTGTATTTGATAAAGTAGAAACAAAGAATGTAAAACAGTATCAGAATGAGATGCTTGAATATATGGATTTGAAGCATCCGGAAATCGGCAGGGAAATCGAAGAAACCAAAGTGCTTTCCGATGAACTGACCGATAAGATTATTGCGGCTGCAAAAGAATTCGAAGACAGTAGAAATCAATAGGAATGAGCAGGTGTTGTTATGGCAAATGCAAAGGAAATTCAGGATCGGATGAAGAGTATCAATGATACATTGAAGATTACCAATGCAATGTATATGATTTCTTCTTCGAAGCTGAAGAAATCAAAGAAAATGCTTTCTGACACAGAACCTTATTTCTTTACCCTGCAGTCGGAAATGAGCAGAATCTTAAGACATCTTCCGGATATTGAGGACATTTATTTTAAGACCAACGAAGAGAAAAAGCCGGAAGAACGGATGGTAGGTTATATTGTTATTACGGCAGATAAGGGTCTGGCAGGCTCCTATAACCATAATGTATTAAAGCTTGCAGAGGAGCATTTGAAAGCACATAAAAATAACAAACTGTTTGTATTAGGTGAGTTAGGCCGTCACTATTTTGAACAGCGTGGAATTGAGATTGATAAGCAGTTCCACTATACCGTACAGAATCCGACACTGAACCGTGCAAGAAATATTGCAGAGGAACTTCTGGAACTGTACCGGAAAGAAGAGTTAGACGAAGTCTATATTATCTATACCAGCATGGTCAATGCGATTCAGGAGGAGACACAGATCAGACAGCTGCTCCCACTGAAGAAAGCAAGTTTTAACGTGAAACTGCCTGCAGATATTCCGATGGAGGAACTGGCATTGAAACCATCTCCGGAGGCAGTGATGGATCGAATTGTACCGGATTATGTAGTTGGTTTCATCTATGGGGCGTTAGTTGAGTCTTATTCCTGCGAGCAGAACGCAAGAATGATGGCAATGGAGGCAGCAACCAAAAGTGCCAAAGATATGCTCCATGAGCTGGATATTTTATATAATCGTGCAAGACAGGCAGCAATTACCCAGGAAATAACCGAGGTCATTGCAGGAGCGAAGGCTCAGAAACGGAAAAAGAGGCAGTGATAAGGAGGCTTTTTCATGAAGACAGGAAAAATTATACAGGTGTTAGGTCCGGTAGTGGATGTCTCATTTGAAGACGAAGAATTGCCGGCAATCAAAGACGCCCTTGAAGTGAAAAACGGCGATAAGAAGTGCATCATGGAAGTGGCACAGCATATCGGAAATCATACGGTACGTTGTATTATGTTAGCTTCCAGCGAAGGACTTTGCCGTGATATGGAAGTAACCGCTACAGGAAGCGGAATTAAAACTCCTGTCGGAGAGCAGACATTGGGAAGACTGTTCAACGTATTAGGAGAAGCAATCGATGGTGGCGAACCATTGAAGGATGCACCGGAATGGGTCATCCATCGTGAACCGCCGGCATTTGAAGACCAGAATCCGGCAGAGGAAATCTTAGAGACCGGTATTAAAGTTATCGACCTTTTAGCACCATATGCAAAAGGTGGTAAGATTGGATTGTTCGGTGGAGCCGGAGTAGGTAAAACCGTATTGATTCAGGAGTTAATCAGTAACATCGCAACAGAGCATGGCGGATATTCCATTTTCACCGGTGTTGGAGAGCGTTCCCGTGAGGGTAATGACCTCTGGACAGAAATGAAAGAATCCGGTGTATTAGAGAAGACAGCCTTAGTGTTCGGTCAGATGAACGAGCCGCCTGGAGCACGTATGCGTGTGGCTGAGACCGGACTTACCATGGCAGAATATTTCCGTGATGAGAAACACCAGAATGTGCTTCTTTTCATCGACAATATTTTCCGTTTCACACAGGCAGGTTCTGAGGTATCTGCATTGTTAGGACGTATGCCTTCCGCAGTAGGATATCAGCCGACACTGGCAACTGAAATGGGTGAATTGCAGGAGCGTATCGCATCTACAAAGAATGGTTCTGTTACATCTGTACAGGCAGTCTATGTACCGGCAGACGATTTAACTGACCCGGCACCGGCTACTACTTTCGCACATCTGGATGCGACCACCGTACTTTCCAGAAAGATTGTAGAGCAGGGTATTTATCCGGCAGTAGATCCGCTGGAATCTACATCCCGTATCTTAGAGGCAGACATCGTTGGAGAAGAACATTATCAGGTAGCCCGGAAAGTACAGGAGATTCTGCAGAAATACAAAGAGTTACAGGATATCATCGCAATTCTTGGTATGGAAGAGCTGGCAGATGAGGACAAGTTACTGGTATATCGTGCAAGAAAGATTCAGAAGTTCTTATCACAGCCGTTCCATGTAGCAGAGAACTTTACCGGCGTAAAGGGTGTTTACGTTCCATTATCTGAAACCATTCGTGGATTCAAGGCAATCATCGATGGTGATATGGATCAGTATCCGGAAAATGCATTTTTCAACGTAGGAACAGTAGAAGATGTCATCCGTAAAGCAGAAGAGATGGAACACCAGAATGCATAGCATATGTTGTGCAGGAATACGCCTGGTGACATCTTTCGAATAAAGAGGTGCAAATATGGCAGGAAATACATTTTATTTAAAAATAATTGCAGCGAACCGGGTATTCTATGCCGGCAGATGCCGTTCACTGATTGTTCCGGAATATGATGGACAGAAAGAGATTCTGGCACATCATGAGGATATGGTCATTGCCATAGATGAAGGTGAAATGCGTTTTCAGCCGGAAGGTACTGCAAACTGGGAATATGCAGTAGTCGGCATGGGCTTTGTGGAAATTGTCAACAACCGTGTGACACTTCTGGTAGAAACGGCAGAGCGTCCGGAAGAAATTGATGTTGCCAGAGCCAGAGAAGCAAAAGAACGTGCCGAGGAGCAGATGCGGCAGAAGCAGAGCATCCAGGAATATTATCATTCCAGGGCATCCTTATCCCGTGCACTGACCCGTCTGAAGGCAACCAGCAAGTACCAGTAAGCAATAGGAAACCCGCAGATTATCTGTTTGAAAACAGGTGGTCTGCGGGTTTCTTGAGCTGCCGGTGGCAGGGTCTATAGGTATCAAATATTTATGTAATATAAAAGTTATTTCATGAGTGCAGTAACGTCCTCTAAAGGAAGATTACAAAGTTCAGCTATTTCTTTCGTATCAAATTTTCCTGTTTTTAAAAGGCGAAGGGCGGTATCGGTAGAAGCCTGCTTTAATCCCTGTTCAACACCGGCATCAAATTCGGCTTTTCTCAGGTTTTTCTCTTCTTCAACTTTATCGTATTCAAAAATACTCATAGCAATTACCTCCGCCTGATTCTTCCTAAGAAAATCTGCCAGAATATTTTCCTGAATGCATTCGGTGACAGCCTTTTGCACGGCATCATCCAAAGGCATCTGTTCTGCAAAGGAACGAACCTTTGCAACATAAATGGAATATTCCTTTAATATCTGGCAATGGGACATTAACTCGTTGTTGTGTCCTGCGTTTACATTGAATGTAGTAACAATAAGTTCTAACGATGGATTGTCAGTTACATGATAAAAAGCATCTGACAAACGGCTGGTATAGCAATCATCTATCGGTGTGCTTCCATTATAAAATACAATAAAATGGGGATTTGGAATTTTTTGTAGTGCAGAAGAATACAGGGATTTCTTATCCACAAGCTTCTGGTATTCCGCTGCGATGTAGAATAAATCCCGAAGCGGAATATTTGGATTCATTGTGGACTGATGCTCGTATAGATAGAGATTCATGTCCAGAATAAAAGCCAGATCGTTCTTCATTCCCATGTAAATGGCATTTTCCAGGGTTACAATTTCGAGGGCACCGGAATCCGTGTAATGACTGTTATTAATTGCATTGTAAAGGGATAATAGTGCTTCCTTATCCGAAAACAGCATCCGGAAAACAGTGTCCTTAAATTTGCGGTTCGCCACCGGTGTGCGTTTCGTTGTTTCAGTTGCTTCATGTGCTTTTCCTGTCATAGGCAAGTCCTCCTTGTGTGTGGCAGGAGGATAAGCAGCAATAGAAAATAAATATCATATCCAGTGGCAAAAGATTATCTGCTATCGAATAATGGCAGTTATTTCCATACTGTATCGCTCCTGCTTTTTAGTTAAATAGTGAATCAAAAGCATAGATAGATACAGAAATGCGGGGTTCTATGCAGAACCGGATTTGAACTATAGAAAGTGCCATATAGATTGTATAATATATGCTTTTTCACATTTTAACATAGGAAGAGTGCAGGAGCAAGACGGAAAAATATGAAAAAAGTATTAGAAGTATAAAATCCGGTACAAGCGCAATGATGAAAAAGCCAGAAAATAAAGGAACTTACAGCCTTTTTGATAAAAAAAACGTGTCGTTGAATCTATTATGGTACTTTGTTAAAATAATGTTAAACAGTTAGTGCTAAATGTAATTTAAGCGAAAGGCAAAAAAGAAAATGAAAGAAAAAATGGTATATCAGTCAATAGCGGATTTAAAGGAACTGAGAAAAATTTTGGGTTTAACAAAAGAAGTTGTAGCAGACAATATTGGATATAGTGTAAGAACTTTGGAACGAATAGAAGAAGAAAATATAGTTTCGACAGAAAGTATTGCAAAGAAGTTATGCCAGTTATATCAATTAAATTTTGAAGAGCATTTTTATAGGACTGATAAAAAAATTGACGATAAAGTAAAAGAACTTGAGATGCAGTTAGGAAAAAGACCTGAAAATCTTATTTACAAGGAGAATGAGTATTATTATTTATATGTCAGGAAAGTAGGCTTGCTTGGAGAGTGTATCGTAGGGAGAGTAACATATATAGCAAATTATAATCGTAATAAAGAAAGAAGAAAATTAGAAAGAGTTAGTCCGGAAAGAGTATTATATAAGGAACCACATATTAATATTATAAATACTGGCGATGAGTGGAAATATTGGCGCTTTAGTTTGAAAATTGGAAAAACATATAAGGTATTAGTTTCTAAAAAGTGTATGAAAGAGTGTTTGAATTGGTGTTTAAAGGAATATATTGTCAGACGAGATGAACTTTTGATTGTGGATGGAATATCGGATTTGATATTTTTAACTTAATAGAAAAAATAATGAGGTGAAACAGATGAGCATAATGGAGGTATTAACATTACTGTTAGTTGTTTTTGAAGTGCTATCATATATAGATGGACATTATTATAAGAAATAACGATTTATCATTAGCAAAAAGGAAGGGAGACCGTTTCAAGTTTTGTGTAAACTATAAAAACTGATATAAGATTTGTGAATAGTTACAAATGGGCAGAGCCGATTTTCCGGATTCTGCCCATATCTGCATTATACAGTAGTTT
>ERZ773147.2354-NODE-2354-length-16569-cov-3.195471_pt1 | contig 16569 bp, 13 predicted proteins | sample MGYA00580851_ERZ773147 | MGnify/ENA primary metagenome ERZ773147 (study PRJEB29015, sample SAMEA2737818) | human gut metagenome | biome: human gut; feature: human-associated habitat; material: faeces | place: China | collected 2012 ... | reverse complement strand
GATCCCGCCACACGGCGGATTCTGAAGCGCCATTACATCGCAGAGGCCCCCTATTCGGTCAACAACCTCTGCTCCTACTGCGTCACCTCCGACTCCGACATCTGGTTCGGAACCCGTGGCGGCGGGGTCAACCTGCTGCGCCGCAACGGCAGTTACGTCAATTTCAGGGACCGGAACGGCGAAGGGCTGGAGGGCAAAACAGTCTTCGGCATCCTCGAAGACACCCCCTCGAAAGATGTCTGGTTCAGCACCAACGACGGGCTTTACTATTACGACCATACCGACGGGGTGATCCGCAAATCGCAGATCGACATCCCGAACCGCTGCGGGGCCTACTACGTGCGGGCTTGCTACAAGACCTCGAAAGGCGAAATGCTGTTCGGAGGGACGGACGGCTTCATCCTCTTCACCCCGGGAAAGATCAAATACAACGACCAGAAGCCGAAAGTCTATTTTACGGACCTGCTTATCAACAGCCGGCCGGCCGTGCCCGGCGCCAAGAACTCGCCTCTGGAGAAAGCCATTTCCACGCTCTCCTACCGCGGAGGCGAGGGCGACGTGATCGAACTGTCGCACCGGCAGTCGAATTTCGAAATCCGCTTCTCGGCGAACAGCTACCTGAACGCCGAGAAGAACCAGTATGCCTACCGCCTGCTGGGACACTCCGAAAGATGGTCCCTGCTGCCGCAGGGACAGAAGGCGGTGCAGTTCTTCAACCTGCCCGCCGGAAACTATGTCTTCGAGGTCAAGGCGGCCAACAACGACGGCCTGTGGGGCGACGAGGTTTCGGCGCTCGGCTTCAGGGTGCACCCCTCGCCCTTCCTCTCCCGCTGGGCCTACCTCGTTTATGCGGCGCTGCTCTCGGCGGTGGCCTACTTCATCTGGCGGTATTTCACCAACAAGAAGATTTTCGAACAGCGGCTCGAACTGGAGCGGATCAAGGAACAGAACATGAAGCAGCTGACCCAGGCCCGGATCAACTTCTTCACGAACATCTCCCACGACCTCAAAACTCCGCTCACGCTGGTCGTCGACCCGCTGAAACAGCTCAAGGAACACCTGCCCGCCAATGCGCCTGGCAATGCCTACGTGCACCTGATCGAGAAGAACGTGGGGCGCATCCAGCGCATGATCAGCCAACTGCTTCAGTTCCGCGAAATCGAGAGCCAGAAGATCACCCTGAACCGCCAGCCGGGCGATCTGATCCGCTTCATCGACAGCATCTTCTCGCTGTTCGAGTTCTACGCCAACAAGAAGGGGATCGAAACCGGCTTCAACTCCCAGTATGAAAGTTTCTACACCAAGTTCGACCACGACGTGATCGAAAAAATCTTCACGAACCTCTTCTCCAACGCGATCAAGTACGCCTCGGAAAACGGCTATGTCGGCGTGAGAATCTACCCGGCGCGGCAGGACCAGCGCCCGGAGTCCGCTCCGCCGGCCGCCGGCACCGAATACATCGCCTTCACGGTCACCAACACCGGGGCGGAAATCCCCGACGACAAGAAGGAGGCCATCTTCGAATCGTTCAACCACCTCTCCGACCGCCGTCCCCAATTCGAGAGCAGCAGCGGCCTGGGACTGGCCATCGTCAAGGAGCTGGTCGGCAACCTCAACGGAACCATCACCCTCCGTTCGGGCAACTCGAAAGTCGCGTTCACGGTGGTCCTGCCCTTCACGCTCAACGCCGAAAAGACCGACAGCGCCGCCGAATCGTACGAATACACGGTCTCCGAAATCGACAACCTGCTGACCGAATCCGACGTCATGGCTCCCAACGACCGGCACGACCGCAAGGCGTGCAACATCGTGGTCATCGAGGACGACCCCAACCTGCGGAGCTACCTCGAACAACGGCTGTCGAAACACTACAACGTATACACCGCGGCAAACGGCAGCGAAGGCATCGCCAAAGCGGAGAGAATCTGCCCCCAGATCGTCATCACCGACCTGATGATGCCCGAAGCCGACGGCTTCGAGGTATGCCGCTCGCTGCGTTCGAACATCAAGACCAGCCATATCCCGGTGATCATGCTTTCGGCTCTGGGCAAAAACACCGAAAACAAGATCAAGGCACTGGAATGCGGAGCCAACGTGTTCATCGACAAGCCCTTCGATATGGATTTCCTGCTCAAACAGGTTGCCAACCTCATCCGCAGCCAGCAGGAACTCAAGGAGCGTTACAGCAAGAAGTACATCGCCGAACCGTCGAAGATCACCATTTCGTCGATGGACGAGGAACTGCTGAAAAAGGCGATGAACTACATCGAACGGAACATGGACAACAGCGACTACAACGTGGATTCGTTCGTGTCGGACATGTCGATCGGACGCACGCTCCTCTACCAGAAGATCAACGACATCACGGGCATGTCGATCAAGGAGTTCATCATGGACGTCCGGCTGAAACGGTCGGCCCAGCTGCTCCGGGAGTCGGACCTGACCATCTCCGAGATCTCGGTCCTGACGGGATTCGCCAATCCCAAATATTTCAGCATCTGTTTCAAACGGCATTTCGAACTGACCCCATCCGAATTTAAGAAGAAATCCTGACGCAAACCGCACGAAAGGAGCCGACCGAACCGGCTATGAATATCTCGTGCTTTCGTATCCGCCGGAGCAGCGTCCGCATCTGCCCGCAGAAACCTTCCCGCCGTCGCCCCGCGCGACCGGCAGGGAGGTTTCATTTTGTCCGGACGGGACTCTTCGCAGGTCTGCGCAGCGCCCGCAGCGCCCGGATATGCTCCTTTTTTTTACCCCTCCGTACGAAATGGAACCATTTCCGAATAAACGACGCCCATCCGGTCGCCCCGTTTTATTGACCTTTGCAATACGGGGTCCGAAGTCCCCGGCGTCCGCTTTTCCTTCGAAATACATAAAAAATTTAAAAAATTAAAACCTGAAACCTATGAAAAGATGATCGGAAAACCACACCAGGCGACGAAGTGTCTCCCGCCCCTCCAGACAATCCCTTTATAACGGAGATACAAGCACTAACCAAAAAGAAACCTTTTATGATAATGAGCATGTACAAAAAGCTTATAGGCAGCCTGACGATTTCCCTCTTATTCCTGCTGTCTGCAACACCGTCGTTCGCCCAGCAGAACGACGTCAAAGTAACCGGTAAAATCACCGACGGAAGCGGCGCCCCGCTGGCGGGAGTCGTTGTCGTGGTAAAGGACGGCAAAAGCAACAACGGAGCCGTATCCAATACGCAAGGTGTTTATGAAATCAAAGTTCCCGCATCCTCGACGCTTCTTTTCACCTGTCTGGGCTATACCGACCAGGAAGTGAAACTCGGCGCATCGAATGTCGTAAACGTGACGATGACCGAAGACGCCCAGTCCCTCGACGAAGTGGTCGTCGTGGGTTACGGTACGCAGAAAAAGAAAGACCTCACGGGAGGTCTCGCCGTCGTCAGCAAACAGACGCTGGAAATGGTCTCGACCAACAACCTGATGGACCGTCTGGTCGGCCAGGTCGCCGGTCTGAACATCACGACCGGCAACGAAGCGCCGGGCAGCAACCAGACCCTGCTGATCCGCGGCCAGAACTCACTGACGGCCAGCAACGACCCGCTGATCATTCTCGACGGCATTCCCTACTCGGGCGGACTGGCCGACCTCGACCCGAACATCATCGAGAACATGTCGGTGCTGAAAGACGCGTCGGCCGTGGCCATCTACGGTTCGCGCGGCTCGAACGGCGTCATCCTGATCCAGACCAAGCGGGGTTCGCAGGGTGAATTCCATGTCACCTACAAAACGAAGCTCGCCATCGCCGAGCCGATGCAGCGCATCGAAACCATGGGTCCCAACGAGTTCATCCGCCTCAAACAGGACATGGGCCGGCTCAAGAACAATTACAGCGGCGAGCAGCTCGATCCGCTGGTAGGTTCGATTATCAGCGCCAGCGAGAAGGTAAACTACGCCAAGGGCATCACCAACGACTGGCAGGACTACGTCTTCCGCACGGTCTTCACGATGGACCACCAGCTGAGCTTCCAGGGCGGCAACGAGAAGACCACCTATATGGCCTCGGTTTCCTACCTGGACAACCCCGGCGTGGTTTACAATTCGAATTACCAGCGCACGAACGTCTATGCCAGCATCAACCAGAAAATGAACGACTGGCTGTCCGTAGGTCTCACCACGCAGTTCGTGAACCGTGAGACCGGCGGTGCGACGCCGAACCTCGAACATGCCATCAAGCAAAGCCCCTACGGCATCTACAAGGACGAGACCGGCGCCTACTACGAGGAGCCGATGGACTACTCGAACCTGCCCAACCCGATGAAGGACGTCAACGCCGACCAGAAACGCACGGGCCGCAACTTCATGGCCAACGGGTTCCTCGATCTCAAACTTCCGGTCAAAGGGCTCTCTTTCCGGTCGCAGTTCGGCTACAACTACCGCAGCCAGATGAACGGAACCTACTACGGCCGCAACACCGTAACGGGTAAGAAAGTCGACGGCCGCGCCGAGCTGGCCAACAACCACACGACGGACTGGACGTGGGAGAACGTGCTTAAATTCGACCGGAATTTCGGCAAACATCACATCGACTTCACAGGTCTCTTCTCCATGCAGGAGGCCCAGTATACAGCCGCTTCGCAAAGCGGCGAAGGCTTCGTAAACGACGACTCGAGCTTCTACCGGATGGACGGCGCCGAGAACAAGATCGCCATCAGTTCGTCTTTCTGGAAAGAGAACTTCGTTTCGGGCATGTTCCGTGTGAATTACGGCTTCAACAGCAAATACCTTCTGACACTCACCGGACGCGCCGACTCGTTCTCGGCCTTCGCTGAAAACCACAAATGGGCTTTCTTCCCCTCGGCTGCCGTTGCCTGGCATCTCGGCGAGGAGAGCTTCATCAAGGACAACGCCTCTTGGATCGACATGCTGAAGATCCGCCTCTCATACGGCGCCAACGGAAACAACGCCATTTCACGTTATCAGTCGCTCGACCGTCTCTACTCGACCAATGGTGTCAAATATATTTGGGGCGACAACAGCGACGCCGCCAACTCGGCCTACCTGCCGAGCGACGGTATCGGCAATCCCGACCTGCGTTGGGAGACCACCTATACGGCCAACCTCGGTATCGACTTCCAGTTCTTCAACGGCCGTCTGGGCGGTACGATCGACATGTACCTCTCCAACACGCACGACCTGCTGATGTCGCGTACCGTTCCCATTATGAACGGTTACAGCAAGATTCTCTACAACGTCGGCCAGACCCGCAACAAGGGTATCGAACTGACGCTCCATTCGCAGAATATCCGCAAGAAGGATTTCAGGTGGGAGACCGACTTCACCTTCTCGCTCAACCGCGACAAGATCGTCGCGCTGCGCGGCGACGGCAAAGACGCCAAATAAGAATTATTTTTGCAAAACCCGGCCGCAAGGCCGGGTTTTGGTTTACTTTCCGGGCAGAAATCGCTATACTAGCATCAGTTGACAAAGAGAAAGAGAAAGCAGGAACGACCACCTATGACGACTTGTATCAAATGCGGGCAGCCGATCCCGGACGGGGAGCTGTTCTGCGAAAGCTGCGGGCTGAACGGCGAGGTACCGCAGCCGCGGCCCGCGCTGCGGCCCGTCGGGAGAATGCAGACGCCCGTCAAGCGCGAGCCGCGGCCCGGAAAGCCGCAGCCCGCACCGGCGCCGGAGAAAAAGTCCCGCGGCGGCCGGGCCGCTGCCGCGGTGCTGGCGCTGCTCTGTGCGCTGCTGCTGGCGGGCGGGGCCTTCGGCTATGTGACGCTCGACGGAAAGCTGCAGGAAAAGCAGGACGAGATCGACCGGCTGCAGGAGAAGACGGCGTTTTTTGACCAAAACGCCGTCTGTGTGAATGACGACGGCTCGATGCTCTATCACCGCTACGGCTGCGCGCGGCTCGAGCCGGATCAATGCAGGATCTACAGCCGGAAAACGGCCGAGGCCGGCGGCTACGAGCCGTGCCCGGACTGCTTCGGTTCCTGAGGAGGCTGCGATGGATATTCTTGCGTTGTGCCGGAAGATGGTCATCCTGTTTTTCTGTATGGCCACCGGCTTTGCCGCCGCCAAGGGCGGCGCGATGGACCTGCAGAGCAACAAAAAGCTCTCCGCGCTGGTCGTGAACATCGCCAACCCCATGCAGATCCTCGCCTCCGCGCTGACGGGCGAGCATCTGCTCTCCAACGGCGAGACGCTCCGGCTGGCGGGGCTGATCGTGCTGATCTACCTCGGGTTGATCGCGCTGAGCTTCCCCGCGGCAAAGGTGCTGCGCGTCAAGGGCAGCGAGGCGGGGCTCTACCGATTCATGTTCATCTTTTCGAATACCGGCTTCCTCGGCTACCCGATCGTCGAGTCGCTGCTGGGGTATCAGGCGACGTTCTATGTGACGCTGTTCGTGCTGTTTTTCCAGCTGTTCTGCTGGAGCTACGGCGCAAGCCTCATCCGCGGCGAGGCGCGGTTCCGGTTCCAGTGGCAGGTGCTGCGGCAGCCGTGCGTGGCGGCGTCGCTGGCCGCGCTGGCGATCTATCTGTCCGGCTGGCAGCCTCCGGCGCTGCTGCACCAGGCCGTCAAGTATGTCGGCGACATCACGAGCCCGATCGTCATGCTGATCGTCGGCTGCTCGCTGGCGCAGATCGGCGAATTCGCGCTCATTATCGCGTCGCTGGGTCTGTCGCTGGGCGTCATCGCGGACTACATCTATCCCATCATCATCTCTGTATCGGTCATCACCACGCTGACCACACCGTTCTTCATCAAGAGCGCCGATCGGATCTGCACCGGTCTTGAAAGGCTGCTGCCGCAGAAGCTGGTGCAGCAGCTGGAGCGCTACACCGACGAGGAGCAGAGCGTCAAGGAGCAGGACAGCGACTGGGCCGTGTTCCTGCGCCGCTATGTGAAAAGAACGGTATTCTATGGCGTGCTGATGCTGGGTATCGTGATTCTGGGTGACGCGGTGCTGCTGCCGCTGCTGCGGGAAACCATCCATGTGCCGTGGATCAGCAAGGCCATCACGCTGTGCGCTGTCTATCTGTGCATCGCCATGTTCATCCGGCCCATGCTGGATGCTCATTCGCCGCAGTATACGGTGCTGTGGGCGAAGAAGCGCAGCTTTCGTCTGCCGCTGATCGCTCTCAGCGTCATCCGCGTGCTCGTCATCGTGCTCATCGTGTTCCTGCCTATCCGGACGGTACTGGGCATCCACAGTCTGTGGCTGCTGCCGCTGCTGGCAGCGGCGGTGCTGGTGGCAGGGCACTTCGGATGGTTCGCGTCGGCCTACCTGTCGGTGGAGACGCGGTTCCTTACCAACTTCAATGAGCGCCTTTTGCAGCAGTACGGCGACAGCGACGATGCCACATGGCTGGACGAGAAGCTGTACGTCACGGAGCTGATCTGCCCATCGGAGGAGGCAGGGAAGGATCTGCGGGCTCTGGGCTGGGGCAGGCGCTATGGCGTGAATATCATCAAGATCGTCCACGGCAAGCGGGAGCTGGACATCCCCTCCGGTGACACGGTGCTCGGCGAGGGAGACCGGCTGGCCGTCCTGGGTGAGCGGGAGAACCTGGTTTCCCTGCGACTGTCCGTAGGGGCGGGGGAGGCGGAGCTGCCCACGCTGCATGCCTACATCAACGGAGAGAAGGCACTGTATACCTACACGTTGGATGTGGCGAAGAATGATCATCTGGCGGGCTGCACCATCCGCGACAGCGGTTTGCGAGAGAACTATGACTGCATGATCCTGGGGTTACAGCGGAACCTGCTGCCCATTATCGGACCCGACGTGAATTTCGTGATCCAGCGCGGCGACCTGGTATGGCTGCTGGGCTCCCGCCGCATGGCGGAGAAGGCGCTGGATGATATGGAGGAGACATAAATGTTCAAAGTCATCAAAAAACAGGGCAAGGCGCGGCGGGGCGTGTTCACCTGCGCCCACGGCGGCGAGGTACAGACGCCGGTGTTCATGAATGTGGGTACCCAGGCCGCCATCAAGGGCGGCGTCAGCGCACTGGATCTGAAGGAGCAGCTGGGCACACAGATCGAGCTTTCCAACACGTATCACCTGCACCTGCGGCCCGGCGACGACGTGGTGCGCCAGCTGGGCGGCCTGCACAAGTTCATGCGCTGGGACGGCCCTATCCTCACGGACTCCGGCGGCTTCCAGGTGTTCTCGTTGGCTGGCCTGCGGAAGATCAGCGAGGCGGGTGTCACCTTTGCCAGTCATCTGGACGGCCGCCGCATTTTCATGGGGCCGGAGGAGAGCATGCGCATCCAGTCCAACCTGGGTTCCGACATTGCCATGGCCTTCGACGAATGCGTGGAGAACCCTGCACCCTACGACTACGCCAAGGCCAGCTGCGAGCGGACGCTGCGCTGGCTGGCGCGGTGCAAAGCGGAGCACGACCGGCTCAACGCGCTGCCGGACACCATCAACCCCCAGCAGATGCTGTTCGGCATCAACCAGGGCGCCACCTTCGCGGATCTTCGGGCCTGGCATATGCAGGAGATCGCCAAGCTGGACTGCGATGGCTACGCCATCGGCGGCCTGGCGGTAGGGGAGCCCACGGATGTGATGTACGACATCATTGAGAAGGTAGAGCCCTATATGCCGGCGGATAAGCCCCGCTATCTCATGGGCGTGGGTACGCCCAGCAACATCATTGAGGGCGTGGCCCGCGGCGTGGACTTCTTCGACTGCGTGATGCCTGCCCGCAATGCCCGTCATGGCAAGCTGTTCACCTGGAGCGGCACACTGAACATCAAGAACGCCAAGTACAAGCTCGACGAGGGAGCTATCGATCCTGAATGCGACTGCCCCGTGTGCCGGAATTTCAGCCGCGCCTACCTGCGGCACCTGTTCACGGCGGAGGAGATGCTGGCCATGCGCCTGGCGGTGATGCACAACCTGTACTTTTACAACCAGCTGACCCAGCGCATCCGCGACAGTCTGGATCAGGATTGCTTCGAGGAGTTCCGCGGCGCATACAGCAAAAAATTGGCAGAACGTGTGTGAAACCCCTTGCCAAAGAGGACGAGGTTCGGTATAATAGTGCCATTATGTAAAAAAGGAGTAACGTTCCATGTTTGACATCGCATACGCATCGACCACCGGCACCACCGGCGCCGGTACCGGTATGGGTTCCACGATCATGATGATCGTCCTGATGATTGCCATTTTCTACTTCCTGATGATCCGCCCCGAGAACAAGCGGAAAAAGCAGGCCGAGGAGATGCGCAACTCCCTGAAGAAGGGCGACTGGCTGACCACCATCGGCGGCGTGTACGGCCGCGTCGTGGGTATCACGGACCGCACCGTGGTCATCGAGACCAGCGAGGACCGCGTCCGCGTGGAGTTCCTGAAGTCCGCTATCGGCCAGGTCGGCACGCTGGACGAGCAGGCCGCCGCCCAGCAGCGTCCCGCCAAGAAGGACAAGAAGGCCGACAAGGCTGAGGAAAAGACTGTTGAGGCTCCCGCCGAGAAAACCGAGGACAGCGAGAGCAAGTAACTTCCCCGCATAGAATAATACCTCTCCCGAATATGCTGTAAAAAAGCATGTTGGGGGAGGTATTTTTATGTCCGTAAAGAAGCTGCTGGGTGCGGCGGCGTGGAAGGGGTTACTGCTGGCCGTGGTGACGCTGCTGCTCCTGCTGGCTGCGGCGGCTCTGATGCTCCAGCGCGGGCTGGTAGGAGAGAGTGCGGCGTCGGCACTGGTCTGCGCCGCCTATGCCGCTGCCGTGATGATCGGCGGGCGCAGCGCCATCCGCAGCAGCGCTCCGCCGCTGCCCCAGAGTCTGGCGGTGGCGGTGTGCCTGTACGCGGTGGTGTGGCTGGTGGCCATCGGCGGCGAGACAGATTTTGCCGCACACGGCCCGCTGCTGACAGGGGCCATCTTCGGCGGTGCGGTGCTGGCAGGGCTGCCGGGCCGGAAAAAGGGAAAGCGGCAGGCGGGGACCCGTAGAGCAGGGGAGCGGCCGCGCCGCGCCACAGCCCACGGACGGCGGTGACATAAAAAAGAGCATGGTTAAAATAACGAAATTCTTCGTTTCGCCTAAAAAGCCTTGACGGGGAAGGCCGCCCCTGACCGCCTGCGGGCCGTCGGGGGCGGAGCCAATATATTGTGCGCGATTTTTCCGACCCCGACCACATATCGCCGATTGTGCAGGTTCCCGAGATCCTCCGCTCTCCTCGTTTATGTGGTTTACATAATTGTGTTTACATAACATTTTGGCATAATTTACAAAAAACGGCTTTTTGCACGAAAGCCCTTGCGGTTTTGTGAGATTTGCCATATATTATTTAGTACATCCGCTCGCGGTCTATTTGTGCGCGCCGGCTCATACGGTAAGACGAGGTGAGCCGATGAAGCTGCGTAAGAATGGGGCGCATCCGGCGGTAAAGTCGGACATGCGTTTTTGGATACTGTGTGTTTGTTTCCTGCTGGGTATGGCGGCGGCGTATCCGGCGCGCCGGAGCATCAGCACCGACGCGCTGGCGCAGTTGGGCGCCTACGTCCAGAGCTACGCCCAACTGGCGGATGGCCGCTCGCAGCAGCCTGTGTCCGTACTGTCCGCGGCGGCAGCCTACCTGCGGTATCCGCTGCTGGCGTTTTTGTTCGGGCTCAGTGCCGCCGGTGTGGCTCTGATCCCACTGTTGTGTGCGGCACAGGGTTTTTTTCTGTCCTTTTCCGTGTGTTGCTTCGCTGCGGCGCTGGGACGGGACGGTGTGCTGCTGGCGCTGGCAGCTCTGGGGCTGCGGTGTCTGTTTGTGCTGCCGTGTACGCTGTGCCTGGCCGATGCCGGTTTTGCCCAGGCGTGCCGCGCCATGCCGCGTCTGCGGCCCCGCAGACCGGAGCTGAACTGGCGGATGCTGCTGTTTTGTGTGTTTGTGCCTCTGACCGGTACGGTGGTGGAGTGCGCCATTGTACCAAAATTTTTTGCGCTTATTTTGGCGCGTATCGCCTGAAAAAGGAGAGGGGTGAGGGAATATGACGGACTATATCGCAGCCTACCGCGCCTATCTAAGCGAGGAGAAAAGGGCCTCCGCCAATACCCTCAGCTCCTACATACGCGATCTGACCCAATTCCAGAGCTGGCTCATCACCAACGGTACTGCCGACCTCCGCAAGGTGAAGAAGGAGACCATCAACGAGTACCTGCTCCATATGAACCACAGTGGGAAGTCTCCCGCCACCGTGACCCGCTCTACCGCATCCATCAAGTCCTTCTACAGCTACATGGTGCAGTCCGGCGCAGTTAAGACCAACCCCGCCAAAGCTGTGACAGCCATGAAGGTGGAGCGCAAATATCCGGAGATCCTGACCAACCGCGAGGTGGAGCTGTTCTTAGAACAGCCCAAGTGCGTGGATGAGAAGGGGTTCCGTGACCACGCCATGCTGGAGCTGCTGTACGCCACCGGTATCCGCGTGTCGGAACTCATCGGTCTGAACGTCGGTGACATCAACCTGTCCGCAGGCTTCATCCGATGCCGGAGCAAGGACAAGGAGCGCATCGTGCCGCTGTATCCTGCCGCCGTCAAGGCGCTGGAGGACTACGTGAAGGATATCCGGCCCCGCATCATCGCTGACGAGAACGAGCAGGCCCTGTTTGTCAACATGAACGGCGAGCGCATGAGCCGTCAGGGCTTTTGGAAGATCATCAAGTACTATCAGGAGAAGGCGGAGATCAACAAGGACATCACGCCCCACACGCTGCGCCACTCCTTCGCGGTACATTTGCTGGAGAACGGCGCAGACCTCCGCTCCATCCAGGAGATGCTGGGGCATGCCGATATCTCCTCTACCCAGATCTACACCCATGTCATCAAGAAGCAGTTGAAAGACGTGTACAACAAGGCGCATCCACGCGCCTGAAACACTGCGCCGCACCGACAGACCGCCCTGTGAAAACAGGGCGGTTTTTGTTGCTATTTTGCCGTCGGTTTGCTATAATAGAACTAATGTTTAAGAGGTGGAGGAGCGCCATGCGCATTTTGGGTATCGACCCCGGCGTGGCCATCGTAGGCTTCGGCCTTATCGAGACGGAGCGCAGCGCCGTGCGGATGCTGCAATACGGGGCCATCAACACATCGGCGGGGCTGCCGCTGGCCACGCGGCTGGTACAGATCGAACAGGATCTGACCCAGCTGATCCGGCAGTTCCAGCCGGATGAGATCGCCATCGAGGAACTGTTTTTCAGCAAGAACATCACCACCGGCATCGCGGTGGCGCACGCACGGGGCGTGATCCTGTGTACCGCCGAAAAGCTGCACCTGCCCATTTACGAATACACCCCCATGCAGGTGAAGCAGGCGGTGGTGGGCTATGGCCTTGCGGAGAAAAAGCAAGTGATGGACATGACCCGCCGTCTGCTGAAGCTGAAGGCCATCCCGCGGCCCGACGACGCCGCCGATGCGCTGGCCATCGCCATCTGCCATGCCCGCAGCGCCACCAGCTTGCTGCGGCGCACCGACCCCAACGTAAAGGAGACCGTGTGATGTTTTACTATCTCAACGGCACCGTGGCCGAAATGGAGGCCAATCTGGCCGTGATCGACTGCGGCGGCGTGGGCTACGCCTGCGCCACCACCAACTATACTCTGTCACAGCTGAAAAAGGGCGAAAAGGCCAAGCTGTATACCTACATGAACGTCAGGGAGGACGCGGTGGAGCTGTTCGGCTTTGCCAGCCAGAGCGAGCTGCACAGCTTCAAGCTGCTGCTGGGCGTCTCCGGCGTGGGCCCCAAGGCGGCGTTGTCCATCCTGTCCGCCAACACACCGGCTAATCTGGCTATGGCGGTGGTGATGGGCGACGAAAAGGCTCTGACCGCCGCGCCGGGCATCGGCAAGAAGATCGCCCAGCGCATCATTCTGGAATTGAAGGATAAGCTGGCCAAGGAGCAAAGCTCCTTCGGCCCGGACACCGGCGGCAGCGTACCGGTGACAGTGCTGCCCAACGACAAGGCCAAGGAGGCCGGTGCGGCGCTGGCCGTGCTGGGCTACAGCGGCGGCGAGGTGGCGGCGGCCCTGAAGGGTATCGACATGGACGCCCTGCCGTTGGAGGAGATCATCCGTCAGGCGCTCAAGCGCATGGTGAAGTAAGGGAGGGGACAGCGTGAGCATTGATTACGGAAGCGACATCTACGAGGAGCCGATCGTCTCCACCACCTTCCTGCCGGAGGACGCCCAGGAGAAGTCCCTGCGTCCCCGCACCCTGAAGGAGTACATCGGTCAGGAGAAGGCCAAGGCAAACCTTGCCGTGTTCATCAACGCTGCAAAAATGCGCGGAGAGTCGCTTGACCATGTTCTTCTGCACGGCCCCCCGGGACTCGGCAAAACCACGCTTGCAGGTATCATCGCAAATGAGATGGGCGTCAACATGCGCATAACCTCCGGCCCCGCGATAGAGAAGCCGGGCGATCTGGTGGCGATGCTGACGAACCTGAACGAGGGAGATATTCTCTTTGTCGATGAGATACACCGGCTCAACCGCGCGTATGAGGAGATACTCTATCCCGCGATGGAGGATTACGCGATAGACATTATCCTCGGCAAAGGGCCGTCCGCAAACTCTATCCACCTCGACCTGCCGCACTTCACACTGATCGGCGCGACGACGCGGTCAGGCCAACTCACGGCGCCGCTGCGCGACCGCTTCGGCGTATCTCTGCGCCTTGAGCTATACAGCCCTGAGGAACTGCGGCGCATCGTTGTGCGCTCTGCGGGGATACTGAACGTCCCGATAGAGCCTGACGGCGCGTATGAGATCGCATCTCGCTCGCGCGGTACGCCGCGCATCGCGAACCGCCTGCTGCGCCGCGTGCGCGATTTCGCGCAGGTCTGCCACGACGGCGTGATCACCTCCGAGGCTGCCGACCACGCGCTCGGCAAGCTCGAGGTCGACCGTCTGGGGCTTGACGCCATCGACCGCCGCATGCTCACCGCCATTGTGAAAAACTACGGCGGCGGCCCTGTGGGCCTTGAGACATTGGCCGCGACCATCGGCGAGGAGGCCGTTACGCTGGAAGACGTTTATGAACCGTATCTTTTGCAGATTGGTTTTTTGACACGCACGCCGCGCGGCCGCTGCGTCACGCAGCTGGCCTATGAGCACCTGCATCTGCCGTCTCCCGTGCAGCCTGCCGGGACGCAGCTTTCATTCTGAGTTTTGAGGAGCAATACATACTATGGGTAAATTATTTGGGACTGACGGCATCCGCGGCGTTGCCAATGAAACGTTGGACGCGAAGCTTGCTTACCGCGTGGGACAGGCGGCGGCGATCTCGCTCTGCGACGATTCCGGCACGAAGCCAACCGTCGTCATCGGCAAGGACACGCGCATTTCCTCGGATATGCTCGAGGGCGCGCTCGTCGCGGGACTGACAGCCTGCGGCTGCAACGCGATTCTGCTCGGCGTGATCCCGACGCCTGCCGTTGCATATCTGACGGTCTATCTGCATGCGGACGCAGGCATCGTCATTTCCGCCTCGCACAATCCGTATGAGCACAACGGCATCAAGATGTTCTCATCCGAGGGCTTCAAGCTGAACGACGCGCTCGAAGCGCGCATCGAGGATTTGATTTTGCAGGACGGAGAGCTGCCTGTCAAAACGCATGGAGAGATTGGTCAGGTCATGTCCGGCAGCTTTGCGGCGGAATACTATCTTGACCATCTGGCCTCGACCATCGAGAGCCTTGAGCCGCTGCGCGTTCTCATCGACTGCGCCAACGGCGCGGCCTCGACCACGGCGCGGTATTTATTCGGCCGCTTCCCGCTGGAGGCAGAGTATCTGAACGACAAGCCGAACGGTGTCAATATCAACAATGGCTGCGGCTCGACGCATCTGGAAGCACTCTGCGATGCGGTCAAAGCAGGCGGCTACGACCTCGGCATTGCGTTTGACGGCGACGCCGACCGCTGTTTGACCGTAGACGAACAGGGCTGCGTCATTGACGGTGACAAGATGATGGCAATCTGCGCCGACGCGATGGAGAAAAGAGGCCGCCTGCGGGGCGGCGGCTTCGTTGCGACGGTCATGTCCAACATCGGCCTGCACAAATACTGCGCAGGGCACGGTCTGCGGCTCCTGTGTGCGTCAGTTGGCGACCGGAACGTATTGGAACTGATGCAGAAGGAGGGGATGCGCCTCGGTGGCGAGCAGTCGGGCCATATCATTTTCTTGGACTACATGCCTACCGGAGACGGTCAGCTGGCCGCGCTGCAATTTCTCGATATCCTTTCGCACAGCGACAAAAAAGCCAGCGAACTGTCTGCCGCCGTGCGGCAGTATCCGCAGCTGCTGCAGAATGTCCGCGTGACCTCAAACGAACAGAAAGCGGCCATCATGCGGTCGGATTCTCTGCGGGAAGCGATCCAAAAGGCGGAGGCTGAACTTGGGGAAAATGGCCGCGTGCTCATTCGCCCGTCTGGCACGGAGCCGCTCATCCGCGTTATGGTCGAAGCCGGCACGGAGCGGCAGGCACAGGCGGTCACAGAGACGCTTGTGCAGCACGTCGAAAATCTACAAAAATCATCAGAGAAATAAAATAAGTTTTATTTACTATTGACAACCGGAAAAATATCGCATATAATCGCTAGTGTTGGGTAATAAAAATTTCCAACCAGAGCCACGCAGATCTTTCATCACTCCGTTGCACCCTCTCTTCGTGTATGGACCCTGGCAAGATTGACTGGCGCTTTTCCCGGCGAAATCAGGCACGGCCTGATCGCATATACAGCCCTATAGCATACGAGCGCGAGCCGCAATTGCAGGGCAAATCCATTTTTTAATCGCAAAAGAGAGGTAACAGAAATGTACGAAGACAAGACGTTGGTCTGCAAAGAATGTGGCAAAGAGTTCGTTTTCACCGCCGGTGAGCAGGAATTCTACGCAGAGCGTGGCTTCCAGAATGAGCCGCAGCGCTGCAAGGCCTGCCGTGACGCCCGCAAGAACGCGACCCGCGGCCCCAGAGAGTACTACACCGCTACCTGCGCGGCCTGCGGCGGCGAAGCGCGTGTCCCGTTCGAGCCGAAGTCCGATCGCCCGGTTTACTGCAGCGATTGCTTCGCCCGCATGAAGGCTCAGGGCTAAGCTCCATCTGTCAACCAGAGATCCGCACCTGACCGGGTGCGGATCTTTTATGCACTTATAACGGCCATTCGTGCTTTCTATGGCCGTTTCGCTTGCAGATGCGGACGGCGGTATGATATAATGCACCGGCGGGTGACCCGCAGGGGCGGACGACTCTGTCCGCCCGCAGAATGCAGTGGTTTCTCGGAAATCTCCGATGAATTCGCAACATTTTAAGGGCCGACAGAGTCGTCGGCCCCTGCAGAAATACTGCGCAGATTTACAGCTGCCTGCCGGGATCGTGCGTGTTTTGGAATGCGGATAAGCGGATTCAGGATATCCCCTACAGAAAGGATGATTTTTCATGCAGTATGATGTCATTATCATCGGCGCAGGCCCCGGAGGAATTTTCTCGGCGTATGAGCTGTCGAAGCTCTGTCCGGAGAAGAGGATCGCCGTATTTGAAGAGGGCCAGCCGCTCGAAAAGCGCAGATGTCCCATCGACGGCAAGACCG
>ERZ773147.2352-NODE-2352-length-16594-cov-4.212891_pt1 | contig 16594 bp, 12 predicted proteins | sample MGYA00580851_ERZ773147 | MGnify/ENA primary metagenome ERZ773147 (study PRJEB29015, sample SAMEA2737818) | human gut metagenome | biome: human gut; feature: human-associated habitat; material: faeces | place: China | collected 2012 ... | reverse complement strand
ACGGCAGTGTCAAAGACGACGATTGAGGTTGCGGGACACTACCCCTTAGTGGGCGGATTCCCAGTCTTTGCCTTGGGAGACCTGGGCGATGAGGGGGACGCGGAGAGTGACAATGTTCTCCATGACCTCCTGAAGGAGGGCGGAGGCCCGGGGGGCTTCCTCGATGGGGCATTCGACGACCAGCTCGTCGTGTACCTGTAGGATCAGACGGGCCTTGAGGCCTTCGGCTTCCAGACGGCGCTCCACCTGTACCATGGCCAGCTTGATGATGTCCGCCGCCGTGCCCTGCACGGGGGTGTTCATGGCGGCGCGCTCGCCAAAATTGCGCACGTTGCGGTTGGTGGAGCTGAGCTCGAAAAGCTCCCGGCGGCGGTGGAACATCGTCTCTGCATAGCCCCGTTCGTAGCCCAGACGGACGCATTCGTCCATGAAGGCCCGCACCCCCGGATAACGCTCAAAATAGCGCTCGATGAAACGGCTGGCCTCCGAACGGGAAATGCCCGCGTTCCGGGCAAGGCCGAAGCCACTGATGCCGTAGACGATACCGAAGTTGGTGGCCTTCGCCGCCCGGCGCATTTCCGGCGTGACGTCTTCCATGGAAACGCCGTGGATCTCCGCCGCCGTGCGGGTGTGGATGTCCTGATTCTTGAGGAACGCGTCGCACATGGCCTCGTCGCCGCTCAGGTGCGCCAGCACCCGCAGCTCGATCTGGCTGTAGTCCGCGTCCACGAGCACATTGCCGCGCTCGGGCACGAACATCCGCCGCAGCTCGCTGCCGAGCGGCGTGCGCGTCGGGATATTCTGCAAATTCGGCTCGGTGGAGCTGAGCCGCCCCGTGGCGGTCACGGTCATCTGGAAGCTCGTGCGCACGCGCCCGTCCGGCCCGATGACCTTCAGCAGCCCGTCGCAGTAGGTCGATTTCAGCTTGGCGTACTGACGGTACTGCAGCACGTCGGCGACAATGGGGTGCTCCCAGCGCAGCTTTTCAAGCACATCCGCGTTCGTTGACCAGCCGGTCTTCGTCTTTTTGCCGTGCGGCAGGCCGAGACGGTCGAAAAGCACCTCGCCGAGCTGCTTGGGGGAATTGATGTTGAAGCTCCCGTCGGCCTCCTCGTAAATGCGCTCCTCCAGCGTTTTCAGCTCCGCGTCCATCGCCGCGCCGAAATCCGCGAGCGCCTTCGCGTCCACGCGCACGCCCGCAAGCTCCATCTCCGCGAGCACGCGGCAGAGCGGTAACTCGACCTCGTAATAAAGCGCATGGAGCTGCCGCTCCTCGATGCGCGGCGCAAGCTCCTCATAGAGCGCGCCGACGGCGGAGGTATAGATATGAAACGCCGTTTCCGCCGCTCTCACATCGCCGAGCAGATCGAATGCCCCCGGCTCCAGATGCGCGGGCGCGGCAAGCTGCGTGTGGAAGTAGACGGCAAAGAGCGAGGCAATGTCATACCTGCCCGCCGTCGCGTCGATGAGATAGGCGGCGAGCGCGGTGTCGAACACGAAGCCCTCGGCGGGCAAACCGTTTTCCAGCAGCGTGTGCATGAGGTCCTTGACGTTGTGGCTGACCTTTTTGATGTCGGCAGAGAACAGCGCGCGCAGCAGCGCGTTCCAGTCGCCGGAATAGCGGTCGAAGAAAAACTCCGCGCTCAGCGTCTCCTTTTCGCTCTTCTCCCACTCCACGATCACGCCGGAGAGGTCGGGCAGCGCGAGCACCGTCACATGGTCCGCCGCGCGGAGGCGTGCAAGACATTCCTCCGCCCTTTCCGCGCTCGTCACAGTCTCGACCGTCACGGTGCATTCGACCGTCTCTGCGGCGCTGAGCGGCTCCGCCGTGGGTTTGAGCCCCATCCTCTCGATGAGCTTGTGGAACTCCAGATGCATGAGCAGCGGATAGAGCGCGTCCGACGGTGCCTTGCGCAGGTTGTCCTGCGGCGTGAACTCCAACGGTGCATCGGTGAGGATCGTCGCGAGGTGATAGCTCTGCCGTGCGCTTTCCTCGCCCTCAGTCAGTTTTTTGATGACGCCGGGCTTGGCATCAAGCTCCGGCAGGAGACGGTAAATTTCGTCGATGCTGCGGTACTTCTGGACGAGCGCCATCGCCGTCTTTTCGCCGATGCCGGGAACGCCCGGGATGTTGTCGCTCGCGTCGCCCATGAGTGCCTTGAGGTCAATGATGTGGATCGGCTCAAAGCCGTACTCCTCGGCAAAGCTCTCGGGCGTCATGCGCTTCGTGGTGGTCTGCCCCATGCGGGTGGAGATGAGCTTGACGGTCGTGTGCTCCGTGATGAGCTGAAGCGAATCCTTGTCACCCGTCGCTGCCACGCAGTCCCAGCCCGCCGCCTCGCATCTGCGCGAGATGGTGCCGATGAGATCGTCCGCCTCGTAGCCCGCCAGCTCGTAGCGCGGGATGTTCATCGCGTCGAGTACCTCCTTCATCACCGGAAGCTGCATCGCCAGCTCCTCGGGCATCCCCTTGCGCTGGGCCTTGTAGCCCTCGTACTCCAGGTGGCGGAAGGTCGGCTCGCGTCGGTCGAAGGTCACGCACACCGCGTCGGGCCGCTCCTCGTCCTCCAGCCGCGCCATCGTGACCAGAAAGCCGTAAATGGCCTGCGTGTAAAACCCGTCCTTCGTCGTCAGGGGACGGATGCCGTAATAGGAGCGATTGAGGATCGAGTTGCCGTCCAGCACCATCAGCTTCATCGTCAAAAACCTCCGTGTTCGCATTCTTTTTCATGTTACAGTATAGCCCATGTGCGCGCAAAACTCAACAAAAACCGTTGACAATGCATCACAAAGTGTTAAACTTCTTGTATTCCGCTTTGTTGGGAAAGGAGGCGCCGCCGTGCAGCTTTCCATGAATACGCGCTACGCCGTGATCCACGCCTCGTTCTGGGGCGCCTACGGCTCGCTCTGGGCCTTCATCGCGCTCGTGCTCGAATACAACGGCTTTGCGAGCGCGCAGGTCGGCGTCGTGACCTCGTGCGCGACGCTGCTCTCGGTGTTCCTCTCCCCCGCAGTCTCCTCGTTTCTCGACGCGCGGCCCGGCCTCGAAAACCGCCACGGCGCGATGGCGCTGCTCTCGCTTGCCGCGGCGCTGTGCCTGCTCGCATGGCTCGTGCCGCTGCCGCGCCCGTTCGTGCTGGGCGCGTGCTTTGCGCTCATCGGCGCGTTCCTCTCCTCCACCCCGCCGTTTCAAAACGCCATGGCGATGGACGCGAACCGCTGCGGCATCCCGGTTGTCTACGGCTTCTGCCGCGGCGTCGGCTCGGTCTCCTACGCCGCCGCGGTGCTGCTCCTCGGCTTTGTGCTCGAGCGCCACGCGCCGACGCTGCTCCTGCCGATCTTTGCCGCGCTGACCGCCTGCGGACTCCTCGCCATGTCCGGCTTCCGCCTGCCGGAGCACCCCGATGAAGCGGCGGACCGCCCCGCGGAGCACCGGAGCATCGCTGCCGTGCTGCGCAGCCACCCGCGCTTCGCGCTCACCCTGCTCGGCTGTATGTTCTTTTTCCTCACCCACACCATCTCCAACACCTACATGAACGCCCTCGTCGGCAAGGCCGGCGGGACCGCGAGCGCCGTGGGCACGAGCCTTGCCATCTCCGCCGTGCTGGAGCTGCCCGCGATGACGCTGGTCTCCCGGCTGCAAAAGCGCTTCTCGCCCGGCTTCTTCCTGCGCTTCGCGGCGGGAGCCGAGGTCGTGAAATTCCTTATTTTCTACCTTGCCCACTCGATGCCCCTCATCTACCTCGGGCAGTGTATGCAGTTCTTCCAGTTCGCCGTTTACGCGCCCGCGACGGTCTACTACGTCGCCGCGGCGCTCCCCGAACGCGACCAGCTCAAGGGACAGTCGCTCATCTATGTCGCCGGCAGCGGACTTGGCGGCGCGCTGGGCAATCTCCTCGGCGGACGGCTCCTCGACCGCAGCGGCATACAGGCCGCGCTGCTGCTCGGCACGGTGAGCGCGGCGGCCTCGCTGCTGACCTTCTGCCTCTCCACGCGGGAGGACTCCCGATGATAAGAAAACGCCGCACGGCTCACAGGCCGTGCGGCATTCTTTCTTTTCTCATGGCGTCAGCGGCTCGCCGACGTTCACACCGTTCAGCTGCGCCGCGATCTCGCCGTCCACAACGATCTGCACGCGCTCGACGGTGTCGAGCGAGCAGAGCGAGAGCACCAGCGACTCCACCGTCTGCCGCGGCGAGATGCCGAGATCGGCGTCGGAGGGCAGATTGAGGTAGCACGTCCCCTCCTCCACGCGGGCGGAGAGCACGGTGAACTCCTCCGGCAGCAGCGCTGCGAGCGCGTCGCTCTCAGGGCCCTGCGCGAGCGCCTCCAGCAGCGCGTTCACGCGCGTCTGCCCCTCGTAGAGCGCCAGCGCGCGCTTTTCCGCGCGCAGCGCGCCGCTCGTCGGGTCGAGGAAGTAGAGCGATACGGTGATGGGGCGCAGCGCGTCCTCGCGCATCGACAGCAGCGGATCCGCCGCCGTAAGCGTCTGCGTCTCGCGGTACGGCAGCTCCCGCCCGCCCGAGGTGATGGACACCGCGTTCACGCCGTCGAGCTGCGTGAGCGTGAGCGTCACGCAGTAATCGGCGAGCGTCAGATCGATGCCCGCAAGGCGCGCATACTGCCGCGAGAAGTCCACCCGCGCCCAGTTGCCGAGGACCGACAGGCTCAGAAGCGTTGTCCCGCCCGGCATCGGCGCGCGGACGCCCGCATCCGGCGCGTCGGCAAGAAGCCGCTCCAGCAATCGCTGCGCCAGCTCCTCCTGCGTGAGCGTGTCGGCGTCCGGGAGCTGCACGGTGCGGGCAACGATGGCGTCCTCGCCCGGCACGTCGCGCAGCTCGGCGGCGGGGTAGTAGATCGTATAGCTGTTTTCTCCCTCCGTCCCGCCGCCGTGCACACAGGCGGCGAGCAGCAGCGAAAGAACGAGAAACGTGAACAGGAAAGCCTTTCTTCTCATGTCTCCCCCTCCCTCCGCACGGCGGGGAGCCGCACCGTGAAGCAGGTGCCGCCGCCCGCGCGGGCGCTGACGGCGATGCTGCCGCCGCGGCGGCGCACGGTGTCCGCTACGATGGAAAGTCCAAGGCCCGTGCCGCCCGCGGCGCGTGAGCGCATCTTGTCCACGCGGTAGAAGCGGTCGAACACGCGCGGCATATCCTCCTCGGGAATGCCGATGCCGTTGTCCTCCACGCGCAGCACGCATTCGTTCTCCGTGCCGCCGAGCGTCACGCGCACAAAGCCGCCGGGGCGGTTGTATTTGATGGCGTTCTCGGTGAGGTTATAAATGATCTGGTGCAGGTCGTCCACGCCGGCCCGCACGCTCTGCTCCCGCTCGACGAGATAGGTCAGCTCGACCCGCTTCTCGTCGGCGACCAGCCGCAGCATCCGCACCACGCGCTCGATGACCGGCTCGACCGCGACGCTCTGCGCCGGCTCGATGATGCCGCTGTCGAGCCGCGTGAGCCGCAGCAAATTTTCCGTGATGCGCGTCAGGCGGTCGGTCTCCTGCACGATGTCGCCGACGAACTCGCGCACCGTGGCAGCGTCGATGTCCTCGGTCTGCAAAATCGAGTCGGAGAGCAGGCGGATACCAGCCAGCGGCGTTTTCAGCTCGTGGCTCGCGTCGGAGACGAAGCGGCGGCGCGCCTCCTCCGTCGTCTGCAAGCGGTCGGAGAGGCTGTTGAACTCCTCGGCGATCTCGCTGATCTCGTCGCGCCCGCCGATCTCGGCGTGGTAGCTGTACGCGCCCTCGCGCACGCGGCGGATGGCCTCGAGCAGCACGCCGAAGCGGCGCGTGAGTATCCGCGAGAGCAGCAGGCTCAGCAGCACGACAAAGCCCGCGACTGCCGCCGAGATGCGCAGCAGATTCTTCTGCAGCGTCAGCAGCAGCGTCGCCTGCTCCATGTCGTACTCATAGGCATAGACCGCGCCGATGGTCTGGCTGCGGTAGATGACCGGCGAGGCCGCGCGGCTGCGGAACGCGCCGTCGGTAAAGTCGGCATAGAAGGCGTCGTAGCCCCGCAGCGCCTGCACGATCTCGGTGTAGAGTCCGTAGCGGCCCACCGCGCCGTCCGTCTCGCGGGTGTCGTAGAGGATGCGCCCCGCTGCGTTCGTGACGAGAATGCGGGAAATGCCGGTATCCTCCACCAGCGTCATCGCGGAGGCGACGTTCTCCTCGCTCAGCTCCTCCAGACCGCTCAGCGCCGTCACCATCACGCTCACGCTGCTTTGCAGCGTCGTCTGCTTGGAGCGCACGACCAGGTTTTCCGACACGATCAGAGGGTAGGTGTTCATGAAAACGAGCACCGCCGCAATGACCAGAATATAACTCAGGCCGAATTTGACCTGTAAGCTCGCACGCCGCACGGCGCTCCCCTCCTCCCGTTCGTTTTCCTTCCGTGCGCCGCTCAGTCCTTGAGGTAGTAGCCCACGCCCCACTTGGTCATGATGTGCTCCGGCTCGGCGGGGTCATGCTCCAGCTTTTCGCGCAGGCGGCGGATGTGGACATCCACCGTGCGGTAGTCGCCCGCGTAGGTGTAGCCCCAGACGAGATCCATCAGATTCTCGCGCGAGTATACGCGGTGGGGGTTCTTGATGAGCAGCTCCAAAATGTCGTATTCCTTCGCCGTCAGATCGACCGGCACGCCGTCGCGCAGCGCGATGCGCCGCTCGGTGTCGAGCGCGATGCCGCCGGCGGTCAGAAGCTCCGTGCGCTTCTGCGCGGTCTGGCCCGCGCGGCGCAGCAGAGCGCGGATACGCGCCTTGAGCTCTAAAATGTTGAAGGGCTTGGTGACGTAATCGTCCGCGCCGGACTCGAGGCCGATGATCTTGTCCGCGTCCTCGCTGCGGGCGGTGAGCATGATGATGGGCACCGCGGAGAATTCGCGGATGCGCATACAGGCGGTCAGCCCGTCCACCTCCGGCATCATCAGGTCCAGGATGATGAGGTCAAAGCTCTCGCTCTTCGCCAGCTCGACGGCGGCCGCGCCGTCGAAGGCGGTCTCGACCTGATAGCCCTCGTTCTCAAGGTTGAATTTGATGCCCTTGACGAGCAGCTTCTCGTCGTCCACCACTAAAATTTTCACGGCGCATCGCCTCCTGTCGTAATTTCATCGCGCATGGCGTCGAGCTTCGCGCTGCCGATGCCGCGCACCTCCAGCAGTTCGTCGAGCGTCTGAAAGTCTCCGTGCTCGGCGCGGTAGTCGAGGATTGCCTGCGCCAGCACCGGCCCGATGCCGGTAACGGTCTCCAGCTCCTCGGCGCTCGCGGTGTTGATATTCACAAGCACGCGCTCGGGCGCGACCTCTTCTTCCGCGTTTCGCTCGGTCTGCACCGTATAGCCCTCCTGCTCGGTGCGGTTCGCGCCGAAGGTCAGATACAGCACGGCGGCGAGGAAGGCCAGCGTCACGAGCGCCAGAAAGAAATATGTGCTTCCGCCTTTTTCCTGCCGTTCCACGGTTGAACTCCCTCCCGTTTTTTGTTATACTGAATGTCGAATACCGTCGAGCGCGGGCAAGTCGCCCGCCGATCGTCCGATCGAATTTTATTGTAACATACTGCGAGGTACATTTCCATGAAAAAACGCCGCTTTTTTGCTCTTTTTTTGGTCCTCGGCCTGCTCGTCTCCCTGCTGAGCGTACCGGCCTCCGCCTTTGAGGAGATCGACGTCGACGCCCGCGCCGCCCTGCTCGTTGAGAAGGAAACGGGCGAGATCCTCTACGAAAAGAACGCCCACGAGAAGAACTACCCCGCGAGCATCACCAAGCTGACGGTGGCGCTGCTGGTGTTCGAGGCGATCGACGCGGGGCAGCTCTCGCTCGACCAGCCCATCACGGCGCGTGAGAGCGCCTTCGAGGGTCTGAGCATCTACGGCAGCACCGCCGGCATCAAGGTCGGCGAGGTGCTGACGGTCGAGCAGCTTCTGCAATGTATGCTCATCGTCTCGGCGAACGAGGCGTGCAACATTTTGGGCGAAACGCTCTACGGCTCGGTCGACGCCTTTGTCGCGCGCATGAACGAGCGCGCGGCGGAGCTTGGCTGCGAGCACACGCACTTCGCCAACGCCACGGGTCTTCACAACTCCCAGCACTACACGACCGCGTGGGACCTCTACCTCATCACGCGCGAGGCGATGAAACACGATAAATTCATGGAGATCTGCAACTCCAAGAGCTACACCGTGCCCGCCACGAACATGACCGACAAGCCGCGTGAGCTGCATTCGACGAACTTTCTCATTTCCAACTGGCGCGCCCGCGGTTATGTGTACCGCGACGCGCAGGGCATCAAGACCGGCTCGACCGAAGAGGCCGGTCACTGCCTCGTTTCCTCCGCCGTGCGCGGCGACCGTCAGCTCGTGAGCGTGGTGCTCGGCGCGGACAAGGTCACGCTCGACGACGGCAAGAGCACCCTCACCAAGAGCTTTTCCGAGACCATCCGCCTCTTTGACTACGGCTTTGACTGCTTCTCCCGCCGCGAGGTCGTCTCCGCCGACGAGCTGGTGCGCGAGGTCCCGGTCGCCCTTTCGAGCGAGGCGAACTACGTCGTCGCCCACCCCGCTGAGAGCATCACGCGGATGCTGCCCACGGAGCTGGACCTCAGCGAGCTCACACGCGACATCACGCTGCCGGACAGCGTGGACGCCCCCATTGCCGCCGGCGACGAACTGGGCGAAATGACCGTCTCCTACAACGGTACCGTCTACGGCACGGTCAAGCTGCTCGCGCTCAGCGATGTGTCAGCCTCGTGGCTGCTGGTCGCCAGGCGCGACGTGGCGGACTTCTTCTCCCGTACCGTCGTCAGGATCGTTCTCGTCGTCCTTCTCCTGCTCATTCTCGCATTCCTTTTCCTGCGCGGGAACGGGCGCGGACGGCGCTACGGCAAGCGCAGCAGCGGACGCGCCGCTCCCGCCGGTTATCGCGGCCGCAGGCGCTGAGCATCGGGGAAGGCAAACTGTTAAGGTCATCAAACCGCACAAAACGGACGGGGTATCCCGTCCGTTTTCCGTTCAGCAGGGAAATTTCCGCGACACGCGGACTTTTGTCCTTGATTTTTGCCCATCCCCCTGCTATACTGCATTCATCGTCAGATAAGGAGGCACTCCTATGAAATATCTTGTTGTCATCGGCGACGGCATGGCGGACAACCCCGTCGAGGCCCTCGGCGGCAAAACGCCGCTCGAGTACGCCGACATCCCCACCATTGATTTCCTTGCCGCGCGCGGCACGGTCGGCAGCGTTGTGAACTGCCCCAAGCCGCTGCCCGCGGGCAGCGAGACCGCGATCCTCTCCATCTTCGGCTGCGACCCGCTCAAGCATTTCTCCGGCCGCTCGCCGATGGAGGCCGCCGCCATCGGGCTCAGGCTCGTTCCCGGCGACGCGGCGTTCCGCTGCAACCTCGTCGCGCTCGAGCCGGGCGATCAGCCCTATGAGGAAAAGCGCATCCTCTCCCACTCTGCCGGCTCCATCGCCGGACAGGACGCGCTCGACGTCGTCGCCGCGCTCAACAGCGATCCCGAATTTTCCGCCGCGCTCCGTGCGGTGGATATGTACATCGACCCCAGCCCCTCGTTCCGTCCGCTGGCGGTGAAGCACCATTGCGACCCGAGCGGCGTGTGCTTTATCCCGCCGCACGACCACCTCGGCGAGGTCATCGGCCCGCTGCTCCCGAGCGGGAAGGACGCGGCGCTCGCCAAGGTCTTTGCCGACCTTATGCGCCTTGCCAACCGCGTGCTGGAGCACCATCCCGTCACCGAGAAGCGCCGTGCGGAGGGCAAGCTCGGCGCGAACGGCATCTGGTTCTGGGCAGCGGGCACGGCGATGCAGCTTCCCGACTTCCGCGAGGAGTACGGCTGCGGCGGCGCGGTCATCAGCGCGGTGCCCCTGTGCCACGGCATCGGCGTGCTGCGCGGACTTGAGATGGTCGAGGTCGAGGGCGCGACCGGCGAGATCGACACCAACTTTGAGGGCAAGTTAGAGGCCACATGGGCGAGCCTTCAGAAGTACGACTTCGTCTGCCTGCACCTCGAGGCGCCCGATGAATGCACCCACAACGGCGACCTCAAGGGCAAGGTGCAGGCCATCGAATGGCTCGACAGCCGGCTCGTCAAGCCCCTCACCGAGCGTCTGGACGCGGCGCACATGGACTACCGCCTGCTGCTCCTCTCCGACCACAAAACGCTCACCGCGACGCGCGGGCACGACGGCGATCCCGTGCCGTATCTGCTCTACGACAGCCGCATCGACAGCGGGTGCGGCGGCGTGTACACCGAAAAGGCCGGCGAGAACGGTCCCTTCGTCGCGCACGGCTGCGAGCTGCTGCATCTTCTCTTTGAGCGCTGAAAAGGAACATCGAAAAGGGTCAGCCGTCGGCTGACCCTTTTCTTATGTCTCCGCCGCGGCAGGGATCGACGGCTCCTCCCGCCGAACGCGGAGCGCTCCGTCCTCTGCCGCGATGCGGGCGGCGCCGCCCGCGTGGAGCGTTCCGCTGAGCAGCAGCTCGGCCACGGCGTCCTCCACCTCGGCGCGGATCACGCGGCGCAGGGGCCGCGCGCCGTAGAGCGGGTCGAAGCCCTCGTCCGCGATGCGCTCGACCGCCGCGTCCTCGACCGTCAGCGTGACGCCGAGCGCCGCGGCGCGCTGCACGGTGGCCTCGAGCATCCGCCGCGCAATGGCCGAAACGTCCGCGCGGCTCAGACGGCGGAACACCACGGTCGAATCGATGCGGTTGAGAAATTCCGGCTTGAAGGTCGCCCGCAGCTCAGCCATGACTGTTTCCTTCACACGCGCAAAACCGCCATCGCCATCCTCGGCCTGCGCGAAGCCGAGCTTCGCCGCGCTCGACGTGATGGCCTTCGCGCCCACGTTCGAGGTCATGACGAGCACCGTATTGCGGAAGTCCACGCACCGCCCCTGCGCGTCGGTCAGCACACCGTCCTCCAAAATTTGCAGCAGCAGGTTCCACACGTCCTCGTGCGCCTTTTCGATCTCGTCGAAGAGCACCACCGACCACGGGCGGCGGCGCACCTTCTCGGTCAGCTGCCCGCCCTCGTCGTAGCCGACGTAGCCCGGCGGCGCGCCGACGAGCCGCGAGACGGTATGCCGCTCCATATACTCCGACATATCCAGGCGCACCAGCGCCTCCTCGTCGCCGAACACCGCGTCGGCCAGCGCGCGGCACAGCTCCGTTTTGCCCACGCCCGTGGGACCGAGAAAGAGAAACGAGCCGACGGGCCGCTTCGGATCGCGCAGTCCCGCGCGGGCGCGGCGCAGCGCGCGGGCGACCTCCCGCACCGCCTCATCCTGCCCCACCACGCGCGCGTGGAGCGTATCCTCCAGCCGCAGCAGCCGCTTGCCCTCATCCTCTGTCAGGCGCGTGACGGGCACGCCCGTCCAGGCGGAGACCACCGCGGCCACGTCCTCCTCGCCGACGGTCCTCTGCTTTTCCCGCTGCGCGCGGCGCAGCGCCTCGCGTTCCTGCTCCGCCTGCTCGCGGCAGCTGTGCTCCACATCGCGCAGCATGGCCGCCCGCTCATAGTTCTGCTCCGCGACTGCTGCCGCGCGGTCGCGCTCCGCCTCGGCGGCCTTGGCCTCCATCGCCCGCAGCTCCGGTGAGTCGGGACGCGTGCCCATCCGCACGCGGGACGCCGCCTCGTCCATCAGATCCACCGCCTTGTCCGGCAGAAAGCGCCCCGTGATGTAGCGGCGCGAGAGCGTCACCGCGGCGGCAAGCGCCTCATCGGATATCTTCAGACGGTGATGGCTCTCGTAGCGTGGGCGCAGCGCGCGCAGGATCGCAAGCGCCTGCTCCTCCGTCGGCTCGCCGACGGTGATGGGCTGAAAGCGGCGCTCGAGCGCCGCGTCCTTTTCGATATACCTCCGGTACTCGGCAAGCGTCGTCGCGCCGACCACGCGGAGCTCTCCGCGCCCCAGCGCGGGCTTGAGGATGTTCGCCGCGTCCACCGCGCCCTCGGCGCTGCCCGCGCCGACGATGGTGTGCAGCTCGTCAAGGAACAGAATGACATTGCCCTCGCGCCGCACCTCATCGAGCAGCGCCTTCACGCGCTCCTCAAACTCGCCGCGGTACTTTGTCCCCGCGACCATCGCGGAGAGGTCGAGCGATAGCAGACGCTTGTCCATCAGCTCGTCGGGCACCTCCGCCGCCGCGATCTTCTGTGCGAGCCCCTCCGCCACCGCCGTCTTGCCGACGCCCGGCTCGCCGATGAGCACAGGGTTGTTCTTCGTGCGGCGCGAGAGGATCTGCACCGCGCGCGTGATCTCCGTATCGCGCCCGATCACAGGATCAAGCTGCCCCATGCGCGCCATCGCCGTCAGGTCGCGGGCAAACTCCGCGAGTCCGCGCCCGCGCTTGCCGCTCTCGTTTTCACGCAGCATCCGGCTTCCCTCCTTTGCCGCCGTGCGCGGCGTTTCGTTGATCCGCCGCACCACCGCGGCGTAAAGGCGCTTCGGGTCGGCCCCCACCGCCGCGAGCAGCCGCACCGCCATGTTGCCGCCGTCGCGCAGCAGGCCCAGCAGCAGGTGCTCCGTGCCGATGCGCGGACTCGCGAAGCGCATCGCCTCGGCGACCGCCATCTCCACCGCGCTGCGTGCGCGGGGCGTCAGCCCCTGTGAGGGCAGGCTGCCGGACAGACCGTGACCCACCGTCCGCACCAGCTGCTCGCGCAGCTGCTCCTCCGTCACGCCGGCCTCGCCCAGTGCGCGGCAGGCCGCGCCGCCGTCCTCGCGCAGCAGTCCCAGCAGGATATGCTCGCAGCCGACGTAGCCGTGACCCAGCTCCAACGCCGTCTCCTGTGCCAGCCGCAGCACGTTTTCCGCGCGCGGGGTAAACTTCTGTTCTGCCATATTCTTCACACTCCCGAACGCATTTTTTCCTGCCGCAGCGGTTTTTAGACGTGTTTACCCGCATATTTTTCATCAAAAGTTTCAAAATTTTTTGCCGAAATGCGGAAGATTCCCGCATACTTCCTCTTGCATTTTCGTATTCTGCCGTGTACAATAGGCGTATCAATCAAATGGAGGTGCTCTCATGGCCTATCACATCAGTTCTGCCTGCGTTAGCTGCGGTGCTTGCGCGGACGCTTGCCCCGTTGGTGCGATCTCTCAGGGCGATTCCCAGTATCAGATCGACGCCGGTGCCTGCCTGGACTGCGGTTCCTGCGCGGATACCTGCCCCAATGGTGCGATCTCTCAGGAGTAAGATCTACTTAAAAAATAAGGACGCGCTGCTTTGGCGCGTCCTTATTTTTGTCAGGGAACGGAGGCTTCATGGAACGCAAGGACTTTCTCCGGCAGGGCGGCCCCTGCTTTTATTTTGATACGGAGCTCTTCGCGCCGACGACCGACAGCTTCGCGCTCGGCTGGTTCGCCGCGCCGAAGCGCGGCGAGCGCGTGTGCGACCTCGGCAGCGGCACGGGGCTGCTCGGCACGCTCCTGCTCGCGCGCGAGCCGTCGCTCACGCTTTTCTGCGTGGAGCAGAACGCTGCGGCGAACGCGCTCGCGGAAAAGGGCTTTGCCGAAAACGGCTGGGCGGAGCGCGTGACGCTGCGCACCGGCGATCTGCGCGAGAACGCTGCGCTCCCCGCCGTGGGGAGCATGGACTATGCGCTCTCCAACCCGCCGTACTTCCCGGCGGGAAGCGGCGCGAGCGCCGCGGGCGAGGTGCGGCAAGCCGCGCGGGAAGAGGTCGGCTGCACGCTCGCCGATGTCTGTGCCGCGGCGGCGCGGGTGCTGCGCTGGGGCGGACGCTTCGCGCTCGTCCACCGGCCCGAGCGGCTATCCGACCTTTTCTGCACGCTCCGCGCGCACGGGCTGGAGCCGAAGCGGCTGCGCTTCGTAGCCTCCTCGGCGGAAAACGCTCCCTCTTTGGCACTCGTGGAGGCACGCCGCGGCGGGAAGACCGGTCTATCGGTCGAACCGATGTTATTCATCGGCTCAGCCGATTGGGATAAAGTCTACTTCCGGACATGAAAAACTTCACGCACGAGCACCGCCCCACGAGAAGGCGCAAGGCCGATGCGTGAAGCTTTGTGCATCCTTTCCGGCTGCCCCGCAGGGGCGAGGAAAGGGCACATATCTATTTTTGCTATGCTTTTGCAGAGCAAAAAGGACGCTCTTTTGAGCGTCCTTTTTGCTTGTTATTCCATCGTGTTGACCGCGCCGACGAACAGCGGCAGGCCGTCCGCACCGCTGATGGCAAAGGCAAACGGGCGGTCCAGCTCCATCTCCACGACCGGCAGCTCCTCCGGCATCGCCGACTCTGCAACGCCAATAGCGGTAAATGCCGCGGCCTCGCAGCCCTCCTCGTCGATCTTCACGCGGGCGGCGTGCTGCACCTGCGTGACCGCCGCCGGCACGGCAAAATCTGCCAGCGGCGAGAAGTCCGCCCGGTCGGGATCAAATACATCGGTCACGCCGATGGATTCCATCGCTTTTGTCAGCTCTAAATCGGAGCTGACGTCAAACTTCGGCACGCTCCAGACGAGCTTCGCCGTCTGCGCCTCGTCGTTATCGTACACGTCGGTGAAGAGATCGGTCAGCGCCGCTTCGCCGCGCAGCAGCGGCGTGAGCGCCGTGCCCTCGTCGGGCAGCAGGAAGATCATGCGCTCCCCGCCGCGGAAGGAAAGCTGCGCGACGGTGTAGCCCTCGCCGCGGACATAGCTTGCGCGGTCCTTCGTCTTGTGCATGAAGTCCGCGCGCTGCGCTGTGCCGTCGGCGGCGGTGAAGGTGTCCTCGCTCGTGGCGCCGTCGTAAAATTCATCGCTCCAGCGGTCCTTGAAGTAGAGCGCGGAGAGCAGCAGCATCACGGTCTGCGGCTTCGTCTCGATGTTCTTCGCCGCGTCCGCGAGCAGGCCGCCGGTGTTGGTGTTCAGCCATGCCTGCACGGCTTTGTTGGTGTCGCCGGTGCCCATGGGGGCGCTGAACACGGAGGCGTAGTAGTCGTTCGCCAGCCGCTCCACGGTCTCGGTCTTGTAGACCTGTCCCTCGCTCAGCCAGAGGGAATTGGCGAGCAGCGTTTTGCTGTTGGCGCTGTCGGTGTAGAGCGAGCGCCAGATGGCGTTCGCCGTGGTGCGGACGGTCTCCTCATCCTCCGCGCCGAGCAGGTCGAGGAGCTGGGCGCGCGTCTCGCCGTCCACCGTCTCGGTGAGCATGGAGAGGGCAAGGTAGAGGTTCGCGGGCGAGTAGACCACGTTCGCCGCCTCCTCGCCGCCGAGCAGCTTGGAGACCGTCTTGGTGCTGTAGCCGAGCAGCGCGGGCGTCATGGTCTTGTCCACGCCCTCGCCCCGCAGCGCCTTGACCGCGTCGGAATAGGCGCGGGAGCGGGCGTCAAAATCGTCCCACAGCTCCTCCTGCGCCTTGTGATAGGCCTCCTCGCCCATCTTGTCGTAGTCGAGCTTTTCGTAGGCGGTCCACAGCTCCTCCTCGCTCGGCTCGGCGGGCAGCTCCGGCAGCTTGACCTCCGCCAGCGCGTACTGGCTCAGCAGCTTCGCGCTCACATCGTCCGGCTGTCCCGGCTCGGGCTTTGTCCCGCCCTGCTCCGGCTCGATCCGCGCGCAGCCGACGAGCAGCAGCATACTCAGCAAAAGTGCCAGATACTTCTTCATGTCGTTGTACCTCCTTGGGCGTTGTACTCCTTTGGACGAGAGCGTTGAAGAAAAAGTTCCCATTTCCGAAAAAATTTTGCTGCGTCCCCTTTCGCGCCCGTAGGCGCGAAATAAATAAAATCGTTTTTGCCGCGCTCGCGCGTATCCACCCCCTGCATTTCGCGCCCACAGGCGCGAAACCAAATGAAATCGTTTTTGCCGCGCTCGCGCGCGTGGCAAAAACTCCCCGACCCAAGCGCCTTGGGCGCTGCCGCCAGTGAACGGATTTCACTGGCGAGGGGGAATCTAAAGGGGGGACTTTCGTCCCCCCTTTAAGCCCTTAGTATGCTACTCCCCAATAGATGTCCGTCGTGGCTTCCTTGCCGCAGAACACGCACTTGCCGGCGGTGCCGGACTGGCGCAGCGGCATACAGCGGGAGGAAACGCCCGCCTTTTCCTTCATGCCCAGCTCGCACTCGCGGCTGCCGCACCACTTCGTGCGCGCAAAGCCGCCGCGGCCGGAGGCCATTTCCTTGACCTCCTCCCAAGTGGACAGGTCGAAGGTGTTCTCCTCCAGATTCGCTCTCGCTCTTTCGAGCATATTGTCGTGGATGCGGTCAAGCAGTTCCTTGACCGCGCTCTCGAGCGTGTCGAGCGCGACAAAGGTCTTTTCCCCGTTGTCGCGGCGGACGATGCAGCACTGGCCGTTCTCGAGGTCGCGCGGGCCGATCTCGATGCGCAGCGGCACACCGCGCATTTCGTACTCGGCGCACTTCCAGCCCATGGACTGGTCGGAGTCGTCCAGCTTCGTGCGCACGTCGATGGCGAGCAGGCGGGCCTTGAGCTCCTTGGCCGCCTCGGCGACCTCGGGCTTCTTGTGCGCCGCGATGGGAATGACCACCGCCTGCACGGGCGCGATGCGCGGGGGCAGGACAAGGCCGTTGTTGTCGCCGTGGGTCATGATGACCGCGCCGATCATGCGCGTGGTGGAGCCCCAGG
>ERZ773147.2349-NODE-2349-length-16633-cov-5.449994_pt1 | contig 16633 bp, 13 predicted proteins | sample MGYA00580851_ERZ773147 | MGnify/ENA primary metagenome ERZ773147 (study PRJEB29015, sample SAMEA2737818) | human gut metagenome | biome: human gut; feature: human-associated habitat; material: faeces | place: China | collected 2012 ... | reverse complement strand
TTTTTGACGTGAACCAGCCTTTGAACGTGTAGCCGGTCTTGACGGGAACGCTGCCCGGCGCGGTCGGCTTGCTGTTCGGCTGAACAGTTTCACTGTACGCTGCTTTGCCGTCAATCGTGCCGCCGTTGCTGCCCGCGTCCCAAGTGACGGTCAGGCTGACGGTCGCGCCGCAATCGTCGCACTTGCCGTCACCGTTGGCATCCACATGGTCGGCGTATTCTTCACTGGATGTTTTGCAAGCTGAGCAGGTTTTCGTGCGCTTATGCTGCGTATCATCCGCTCTGGTCCATGAACCATAGGAATAGCTGTGGTCAGCATAGTCATAGGTTGACGCACCGCAGCCGGAGCAGGTTTTGCTTCTGCGATGCTGAGTGTCAGAATACTTGCTCCACGAACCGGTAGAATAGCTATGATTACCGTAATCCGTAGTGCTATATCCACAGGTACGGCAAGAGGCCGTTCGGCTATGTTGACTGGAAGAAGAATTGCTCCACGAGCCGTAGTTCATGCTATGACTGGCGTATTCGTAATCCGAGTCGCCGCAGTTGCGGCAATAGGCTTCGCGCCGGTGCTGACTGCTGGAATATTCCTCCCAGCTTCCATAGGAATAGCTGTGACCGGTTGCGTAGATGGTTTCGCGCTTGCTCTGGCCGCAATCGCAGCTATATTCCCGGTAGCCGTTTCGCGTGCAAGTGGCATCATTTTCATAGTCCAGAACCCATGTATGGCTTCCGCAGTCCGGGCAAGTCCAAGAACCATACGAGCCGGAACCATGATCTTTATACACATAAGTGCCGAGATTTTTTGTGTAATGACATTTATAGCACTCGTAGTACTCGGCATGGCCGCGCGAGGTGTGCGTTGTGGAAACGTAGGTGCCCTGCAAAGAATACTGTTTGCAGCTTGGGCAGGTGCCGACAATGCCGGTAGAAGCGGTCAGCGAAATGCCGGGGGCTTTCTGGATGCCGGACACGGATGCGGTATTGACTGCCGTGTTTGCAGTGTCCGCATTGGGATACACGCCGTACAAATCGTAAAAATACCGGTTGCTGCGGTTGGAAGCCGCCCAATCATAGGTGTAGAACGGCACCGTTGCCTCTGGGTAGCCGATGATGTAGGCGATATAGAGCGTGTCGCCGGAATCGGCTTCGCGCCAGAACGCATCCTCGCCGATGCTGTTCAGAACCGTTTCGCCGTAGTACATGGTCAGCGTAGAGAGCTTCGGGCAGTTATAAAAGGCGTGCTTGCCAATGGTCGGCGCGAGCGGCAGCTCGGCGGTGGTCAGGTTGACGCAGCCCTCGAACCAGTACGCCAGATCTGGGATGGTCAGCGTTTCCACGTCCTCAAACCAGACCTCGGTGATCTGGTCGCGGACAGCTGCCCACGGCTGATCGCCCGCGCTGGTAAAGACCGGCGCTTCGCCGCTGCCGGAGATGGTAAGCCAGCCTTTGGAATCCAGCGACCATTTGATACTGCTGCCCGGAATTGTGCCACTGGTTGCAGCTTCGGCAGACTGCACGGTGATTTCTTCTTCCGGCGCGCTTTCGTAGTCTGTGTGTTCATCCGCTTCCGCTGCAAATGCAGCAACGGACAGGGAAAACACCATGCAAAGAGCCAGCACAAATGCGGTGAATTTCTTAAAATTCTTCATTATGCAGCCTCCTTTTCGTTCACGGCGGCGATGGTGAACACAATCGTCGCGGCGTTGATGTTCGTGACAGCTTCACTTGCGGAAACCTTTGCCTTGTAGCGGATGGCGAGATTTTTCTCGGCGGCGATTGCTGGAAACGCGCCGTCCACAAGCGTCAGACTGCCTGCGCCTTTCGTGCTACAACCATTGATGCTAAGTGCGATGCTGTTCTTGCTTGCCGTAAAATCGTCAAAATTGCCGATTTCAAACGTGCCCGCCTGAACATCTACCTTGGTCACACGAATTGCGCCGGTCTTGCCAGTGTTGGTGATTGCGGCATTGTTGGCGCAGACTACACAACCGTCCACCAGCGACACGGGCAGACAAGCCGGAACCGTACACGAAATCGGGGAAACCGTATTGACCACGGTGAGCGTCACCGGCACACGGGCCTCGGTTGTTTCCGCCGCCGATGCAGGTACAGGAAGCGCGAAAATGAGCGCCAGCGCCAGAAGCAGCGCCGCCGCTTTCTGATAGCTTTTCACCATGTTACTGCACCTCCTTGGGCCAGAGGTACGCCGTGTGCAAGGTCAGCTCTGTGTTCAGCGTGCCGATCTGCTTGCCGTCGCGGAATGCTGTGATCGTGACCGTGCAATCTGTGTTGCCGAACTCCGGCGCTTCCAACAGCGTCAGCGCGGAAATGCTCTTGCCTGCGGCAAGCTCAAAGGCGTCCGCGATCAGCGTATTGTCCTTATTCCTGCGGATTTCCACTTTATAAGTGTCGCTCTTGCTGTTGTTCACGAACTCCGCTTTTACGTCGGTTTCTCCGACCAGAGCATATAAATGAGCAGGAGCAGCAAGAGCAATCTGATTGTCCGCGACAATCGCGTTGAGCTGCTTCTGGGCTTCGCGTAGTCCGGAAACGTCGTAAAAAATGACTTCCGTTTCCTTATGCTGTTTGGCACGTTCGGTAATGCGAACCTTGATCGTGTCAATGACCGCAAGCGTGGAATCCCGGTCATAGATGACTTTTACCGCATCATCCACGCGGGCAACTACAACCTCTGGCATTTGCGTCCCATTATTGCAATACACGGCTTTTGTGCCGCCGCCCCATACGAGCAGCCTGCCGGTTACGGTCACATTGTCGAGCGTAACCTTTCCGTCTGCTGCGCCGCAGCCAATGATGAGGTCGCCCTTGATGGTCATGTCCTTGAGCGTGACGTCCGCGCAGCGAACGAGTAAATTGCCATCATGATTTTTGGTATATTCTCCCTTGGCGGTGATATACGATTTAATGATGTTGGCAAAAATCTGTGCGAACTCGGCGCGGGTGATATCGTCCTGCGGCGCAAGGATTTTTCCTCTGCCGTGAATATAGTCCGCACCGACCATAGCACGCACATACGGCAGCGCCCAGTTGGAAATCTCGCTGCGGTCAGAAAAGCCAGACAAGTCCGTCTTTGCGTAAGCGTCATAGTCCAGTTCCAACGCTCTCGCCACCACGGTCATAGCTTCCTGCCGTGTGATGGGCGCGTCTGGGGCCATGCTCGAATTGCTACGCCCATTGTACGTTCCCATCTGGACGGCCATTGCAACATCTTCAAAATACCATTTGTCTTTGGACACATCTTTATATTTTGAGATGTCGGCTTTGGCGTAGCAGCCGAATGAGCGGTTGATAATAGCCGCCATTTCCGCGCGCGTCATATCGCCGTTTGGATCGATGATGGTCGCGCTTTTTCCGTACAGAAGTCCGTTGTCCACGGCAGCGCTGACCGCGTCGGCGTACCATGCAGTACGGTCAAAGTCCTTGAAATCCGTAGCTTTGCGGTTCGTCACGCCCGCCGCCGATGCGCTGACCGCCAGCGACAGGCACGAAGCGACTGCGAGAATCATTGCGAGGATTCGTTTCTTTTTCACTTGAATACCTCCTTCAATCTGGACAGGGGAACGCTTTTGGCGTTCCCCTGATAGCGGGCGAGTGGATTAGACCGCATCCCAAGCGATAATGAACAGGACGCTTGCGATTGCAGTGTTGGTGACCGCTTCGGAAACCGGAGTCACAATGGCGTCATAGGCAATGCCGATGCTGTTTGCAGAGGTGTCGCCCACGCCGGACATGAAGCAGCCGTTAATCGCATCGGTCAGAAGCGTCTGCTTGGAAGCGTTCTTGTCGTCGGTCATCTTCTTTTCGCCGTCGCCGAGGCAGAGGGAGAAGCCAAACTTGTTGGAGTTGACCTTTTCGTGGGCAAGGGTGGCCTTGTCACCGAACGCAGCCAGCGACCAGCCCTGTGCTGCTTCGATGGAAACGCTGTTGACCTTGACCGCGCCGAAGCTGTTGTTGACGATTTTGGCGTCCGTTGCGGTGCTGACCGTGCCATCCGTGCCAACAGCGATGGGCAGAACGGTCGGGACGGTAACGCTCATCTTGGTAGCCGCAGGATCGCCGCCGATACTGCCGTCAGCAGTGCTGGACAGGGTAACAGACGAAGTGCCAGTGCCGCCAGAAGCGTCCACGGTGTTGGCAGCAGAAGCAGAAATAGCGAGGGACGCGAGCATGCAAATGGCGAGGACGAGGGAAATAATCTTCTTAGTGTTCTTCATAGTAAAATCTCCTTATAAATATTATAGTTTAAATTGGTTGTTGTGTTGTGAAATCAGTTTTTCACGGTGATGGTGATGATGGCCCCGGCTGTGCCGATGATTTCGCCACTGACCGGATCAAGGTTGTGGAACATGGCTGTGCATTCGTATGTGCCAGCCGGGAGCTCCACGTCAAGGGCAGCACGTTCGATCTTGCTGCCCACAGGGATCGCTTTGGACTGATAAATGACCTCCTGTGTGTCGTTGCGGATGAACTCGACCTGCTGGGGGTAGTTATTGATCGATTCGTTCACGATCATGACGTTGCCCTCGGCCTTACCGTTTTCAAAGTAAGGTGCGGTGTTCATGCTGATGTTGATCATGCCTTCCGCGACCTTTTCATTCAGCTTCTCCGCAATTTCTTCGGGGCTGAGATTATCCCAGCCACCCTCGACGGCGGACGAATCATAAATGATCCCGGATTTGCTGTCTGCAAGTGCCATATCTGCGGGCTTATGCAGCAGCCTGACTGCGAGGAAAATGCCCGCGCCGACCAGCAGGACGAGGAAAATGACCGCGTAGACGGTAATGTCCTTCGAGCGTGTTTCACGAGGAGCGTCAACGTATTCTTCTTTGGCTTTCATAGAGAAAACTCCTTTTGTAGTTTAGTGCCGTCAGGGAGGCACCCTCAGACGGCGCAGCAGCGGTTCCAGTGTGGACGCTGCAGGGAACATGAAATCGGTCATAGGCAGAACGCTGCCGGATTACAGGTTCCGCTTGATGATCCGCGTGATAATGCCGACGGCAATGCCGTGTTCTTCATCCAGCCGTGTGACCGCAAAGCTGACATCGTCCTTTTTGCCGGGCATTCTGGAATCATAGCAGGTGTGTGCGATGGCGTTGACGCCGTTGTTCAGACGGATATACACCACACCGCCGCGAAGGTCCGTGACCTTGCCGGCATACTTGCTCTGTACCTGACACTTTTTGAGATTATCCACGCTGGTTTCGGAAAACGTGCTGCGGATATCTGCCCGGATGGAAAGATGCTCGGCATCCTCACCGCTGATCTCCTGCACGCGGACCAGAACCCGGTCGCCGACACTGTAAAGGTCGCGGACGTCGGACACCCACTGCCAGGAGAGGTCACGCGCAAAGATGGCACATTCAATGCCAAAGGCTTCGACACGCAGCACCTTCTCCGCGACGGCGATCACGCGCGCCTCGACCAGACGGCCAGGATAGATGTAGGGGTTTCCAGAAACATCTTTGCCGAGATAGAACGTCTGCCGCTTGCGGAGCATGGCTTCCCGGCGGCTGGCAACGGCGCTGTGCGTGGTTGAGTCAATGCCCTTGACGATGAAGTCGATCTCCGCGCCGAGCATCGTGCCAAGAATGCGGTTCAGCCGATTCATGTAGTCGGCATATGCTCTGCCGGACGGCATCCGTTCCTCCAGCACAAGCATCTCGCGGATCGGGATAGCGATGCGGAAACCACGGAAGCTAACCGTCGCCAGCGTTTTGCCGCCTGCGGTCTGCTCAATGCCGTCCAGCGTGCCGGTCAAGATCCGCCGTGTCCGATAGGCGTTGCGGATCTCGTGCCAGAGTTCGTCCGTGGCTTCGGCCTCGCTTTTGATGCGCGTTCTGGCGGTGATCGTCAGAACCGCGTCATTGCGCGCCGCGGGCGGAGATTCCGAGAGTGCGGCTTCACCGGACGGTTCTTCTGCGGGGATGGTCAGCGCCGGTTCTTCCTCGGAGGGCATCGGTTCTGCTTCGTCAGACGGAGCAGGCTGCGGATCTTCCTGCGCGGGAGCTTCGTTCAGCGCCTGAAGAAATTCCGTGTATTCCTCCGACGGCGTATCATCCTCCGGTGCGCCTTCATCGGGCGGACTTTCTGTGGGGATGGGTTCCACCACCGGTTCGGTGAGCGGTGCGTCGGGAAACTCCTGCGTTTCAGCGGAAAGCAGGTCGTCCTGTTCGCCGCTGTCCGGGGCAGGTAATTCCTTTTTTCTGGGCATGGGTCATTCCTCCTTTTTTTCTGTTTTGGGTTTGGATAAAATGGATTCCTTGCTTGTGGTTATGATCTTCTGCTTTTTTGCAGGAGCATCCTTTTTGGGCGCTGGGGCTGTGCGGGGCGCAGGTGCGACTGGGGGCGGCGCTTCGCTTCTCCAGCGCGGGATGTGCGACGCCGCTTTGTCCGGGCGCAGCTTCTTTGCTTCATAGTGCTTGGAATAGTCAAATTTATCGACCTCCAGAATATTGCGCCCGCGGATAATGACGAGCGCCTTATCCACGTCCAGCCGCAAAACTTCATCCATCGTGAGCAGTCGCCTGCGGCCGACACCGCTTGTTTCGCGGTATTCCGGGGTGTAGTTGGAAATACGCCATGTACCAAGCTGTTTGGCCTGACTGGTCACGGCAACGCTCGCTTCGCCGGAGCGCGAAGAAATGAACTCTGCCGTCAGCGCGTCTGTACAGCCGAGAAACAGCTGCACGTCGCAGTTTCCGAGAATTTCCTGCCATTGGTTGTTGGGATAGCGGTTTTGCAGACCGGCGAGATTCTGAAACACGCAGGACATACTGATGTTCCGGGAACGGATCACGGAGATTTTTCGGCTGAGATCGGGGATAACGCCGCAGGCGCAAAGCTCCTCGCCGAGCACATGAACAGGAACCGGCAGACAGCCGCCCGGACAATTCTGGTCGGCGTAGCGAACGAGTTTGATAAAAATGAACGACAGAAACAGCGAGGACAGGAAATCAAAGGTACTGTCCTGATCGCTCGTGATGCAGTAATAGGCACACGGCTGCTTGCCCGGCAGTTCCAGATCGATCTCATCATGGCTGGTGATGGCGCGAATGTCCGCATTCTGGAATACCTGCAGCCGGGAGCCGAGACCGATAATGACGCCGCCGCGCACGCTCTCCGACGATTGGCGGAAGATGCTGTACGGCGCTCTGGCCGGATGCCCCAGCGGGAGCGCGTCAAACAGTTCGTTCAGCTCCTTTTCCGAGCAGCTTACAAGCAGCTGATACGCCTCGCCAATGTTCCGACGCTCCGGGGGATAGCTGCGCTCGACAAACAGGACGAGCGCCTTGAGAAGATTCATCTCAGCGCTGTCCCAGAAATGGTCACCCCGGTCGCTGCCCGTATTGCGGATGATAACATCGCAGAAAAGCTGCGCCATCAGCTCCTGTCCGTCGATCTCGGACAGGCAGTTCCACGAATCTGACGACGCAGGCGTGACCAAGTTGAACACGCGGACGGTATAGCCCTGATCGCGCAGATAGGCGCTAGTTTTCTCGTATAATTCCGACTTCGGATCACAGATGACCAGCGAGTTTTTCCGCGCCGCGCACTGCAAGATCATATTGACGCAGAACGCGCGCGTCTTTTTCGAGCCGCTTGCGCCATAGACGGCGAGGTTGCCGTTGAAGCGCGTTTTCTCCGGGATGCAGACCACGCGGCCATCCACTTCGCCGAGAATGGTGCCGTGGTGCTTGCGCAGGTCCGGTACAAAGTCGAGCACCTGCCCGGCTTCTTTTGGATTGAGAAAACCGGCGGTTCCGTAGGTTCCTTTGTGGGAATATGTCAGGTTTCTGGTTTTGTCGTACTGCCCGTCGCTGCCGGCGCCCATGTGCATGATCGCCACGACAAGAAGTACGATTGCCGCCAGAAAGATGCCCATGCCGTACAGACCGTATGGAAAGCGGAATACGAACCGCAGGCAGACGCCGAACGCGGCGTCCGGCATCGGCGGCGAGGTACCGCTGTACGGCGTGCCGCCTTCGGCTGTCCATGCCTGATAGTTGTAAATGAACTGCGCGAGATAGCCGCCAGCATAGAAAAGCGCGGCCAGCGCGACGGGTAGAAAACAGGCCAGCGTGATCTTCTGTTTCTTATTGATGGAGCATCATCCTTTCATAAGCGGCAAAGTCGATGCTTGTGATGTTGACCTGCGCGCCAAACACCTCCCGCAGCGCCTCTGCCTGATAGTCAAAGCAGAGAATGCTGCCGGTCTGATTGTGCAGCGTCAGCGCACAGCGGAACCGATGCAGTCTTGGCAGGTCGCAGAGATACGAAAACAGGACGGGCGACCCGTCCTGCTCCAGCGCGTCATGTTCGATTGGCATTGCGGGAGACGGCGGCAGGAGGTTTTCGGAAAGAATTTTGTTCAACTGCTCCTGCACATCTGGTTGACATAACTGAAATGCACCAACCTCACCAACGTGGTCGAGCGTCAGAAAATAGAAATGCGGATAACTGCCATCCAAAAGGAAATGGTTCTGCGTCATGTCATTCAGGATTGCAGGTATCTGCATGGGAGAACTGCCGAATACAATGCCGCTGATCGCGAACTGTGCATTGCGGCAAAAATCTGTTTGTAAAACAGCTTTTAATCGGATCTCGGCATTGTACGCCCATCTTGGAAAGGTTGAAGCCATGTTGTAAACCGGGAAGATGGCCTGTTCTGTGAACAGCACGCCCGTCATGCGGGAATTGCGGATTTTGGTGCAAAGACTGCCGAGAGATTTGAACTCGCGGGAGGAATAGTAGACCGGAAATGTGGGATTTGAGCGCCAGTCCTGAATGGATGGTTTTTCCCAAGGCAGCGATGGAATTTGCGCGTTGTGCAGGATCAGAAGCACCTCTGCCATCCGGTGCAGCCGCAGCCGGCGCTCTGGTTCGGACTTCAAGGAATTTGTTTCGGACGTGCCTGTAAGATAGGGCGCGAGGTCAACCGGATATTTTTGAAGCAGCAGCCGTTTGGCGCTTGCGGTCAGCCTGAGTCCGCGCAGACCGTTCTTGGTATACGAACGGAGCAGCCCGTCCTTTTTGAGCTTGCCGATCACGCTTTCGATGTAGCTGCTGCCGCCCGGAAAGTGACAGGAAAAAGCAGCCGGGAACTCGCCGGAGACGGCAATGATCTGCAACACAAGAAGCGGAAGCGTGCCATCAGTGGGAAGTTGCGTCGGATTCATAAAAGTGACCTCTTTTACCGTATCGGCTCTTAACTTCGGTAATTTCTGCGCTGTCGGTCAAGCGAAAACGCCTGATGTTTCAAGGGAAAACGCCATGCGCGGCGGTATCTGAAAAAGAAGGACGAAAAATGCTTAAAAATCCGACATGGTTTCCAGCGCGTTTTGATGCTCTTCCAGCCAGCCCGGAAACATATCTTGATCCATCACATAGAGTTTTGTGACGTCTTCCTCGCCTAACTCCGTGGTGTTATAGACGTTGCATAAAAGCCCATTGTCATCCATCATAAGATAGGCGCAGACAACGTCCAAAATCTGCTTCATTTCCAGATTATCATAGTCCCGGATGCGACCGCGTCCACCAGACACCGCATAGATATGGCAGAAGCAGATGATGCACGACTCAAAATGGGAAAGCGGATGATCTTTAACAAACTGTCCAAGCGCCTGCCCCAGTGGGTCTGTCAGATATTCGGCACTGCGCTGCTTTTTCTTGGGAAGCAGGCCCGGCAGTGTGATCTCCACCAACCCCGGCTGCGCAGTGATCGTGATGCCGAGGACATTGGCGGCAGAGGTCAGATATTCATGTTTCTGCACGGTGGTAAAGCCGTAGACCAGATGCCGCATCCTGCAGGCAATCTGCTCCGCGCGGAGCGCTGCGTCAGTGGAAAGCAGCTCATAGTTTTCCGGATACCGCTGCAAGTCCATTGTGTTCATGGCGCAAAGCGCATTGCTCAGCCGCGAGACCTCCGCCAGCAGCGAGGATATCCGCTTGGATAAAAGCGCACGATTCAAAACGATCCCTCCGTTTCTTCCTGAAGATATTGAATATTGCCGTCGCTATCCAGCAAACAGTATGCGCGTACATTTTGGATGGCAAGCAGATCGACCTGCGCGGCGTCTTCCAGAATGACCAGCCGTACGGGTGGCTCCTGTTCCGGGCGGGCAAGCAGCAGATTCAGAATGGCTTCCTTGCCCGGTTCGGCGTAGAGAATTTCATAGACCTCGCCGCCGGCAAGAAAGATGATCTTCACAGGATATTCTCCCGCAGCATGGTACTCAACCTGTTCCATGAAATCTGCTAAAACTGTGACCGCTGCTTCCAATCCACGGTCACGGTCTTTCGGCAGCTCCGGCGTCAGGGAGTAGAAGCCGTCCACAAGGAACAGTCGCTTCTGCTTGCAGAGATAGGACAGTAGATTTTTGATCTGCTCGTCTTTTTGCGGGTACAGACCTGAAATCTGTTTCTGCGTCAGAACGCCATAGGTGGAAATATCCCGCAGGATGCCGCTGGCTTCGTGCGAGTAGATCTGTGCGCGGGTTTTCATAGTCGTCACCTCTAATTTTTGTGCGTATAACTGCCGCACAGAATACGTACAAACTGTAGCTGTCAGATTTGAAGATGGCAGCTATACGCATAAAGGACGTATTGTGTACGCAAAGATGATTGGAGAAGAATGTTGCTTTCAAAGCTGTAAAATTGATTGCAATTTTAGGCGTATTCATATATGCTGGACACAAATAGGAGGCGATTTGTTTGGATACGAGAACAGTAACTCTCGCGGCTCACGCAGAACCCGATGCAGAAGATCTGACGGATGGGATTGAGAAGCAGCACGATATTTCAGAGCCACTTGTACGCGCTGAAATGACGGATGCTGAATTTAACGCCATGATGCGAGACGGCCTGCGTGCTGCAAAGGCGGACTGTTCCAGCGCCGCGTCCGAAGTCTTTACGGATTTGCGTAGAGGACTTTGCATGTGAATGAACCGTTCGGATTTTTGAGCATTTACAGAAAAGTTAAAAGCCATCATGCGTATATTCTCTTGATGAAATGGAGAAATTATGATAAAATATGATAGACCATAGATTATCCTAAAAACATGGAGGCTCGTTATGGCATATATCACACGAGAGCTTGAGCGCAAGTTCTTAAAGCTCAATGATTTTTTCAAGGTCATCCTTGTTACAGGTGCGAGGCAGGTCGGTAAAACGACGATGTTAAAGCACCTTGCAGAAAGCAGCAGAACCTATGTCACGATGGACAATACAATGGCAAGAGCGCTTGCACAGTCTGACCCCGTACTGTTCTTCCAGACCTATAAGCCACCCATCCTCATTGACGAGGTGCAGAAAGCACCGGAACTGTTTGAGCAAATCAAGATCATTTGCGACGAGAGCGATGAAAAAGGGCTGATCTGGCTGACTGGTTCGCAGCAGTACAATATGATGAAGAAAGTGCGGGAAACGCTTGCCGGAAGAATTGGCATTCTGGAGCTATACAGCCTATCCGCGAGAGAAAAAGCAGGGCTTGTATTTGATACGGATCTGGATTTCTCACTTGCCACGCTGCAGGCAAGGCAGCAGAAAGTCCCGAAGAACGATGTGATTCAGGTGTTCCAGCACATTTGGGAGGGCGGCATGCCGCAGGTGCAGGGCGTGGACGATGAACTCAGGCAGGAGTATTTCAACTCCTACATCGATACCTACCTAATGCGTGATGCAACCGAAGCCGGCGGCATCACCGATGCTGTGCGTTTTCGAAAGTTCCTTGTTGGATGCGCCTCGCTCGTGTCGGAGCAGGTCAATTATTCCACATTGGCGGAGTCTGCAGACATTGCCCCGAGTACGGCGAAGGAATGGCTGAACGTGCTTGTCGGACTGCGCATCGTCTATCTGCTTGTACCGTATTCCAACAATGAACTCAAACGACTCAGCAAAACGCCGAAGCTGTACTTCTGTGATACCGGGCTTTGTGCATATCTGTCTATGTGGCTGACGCCGGATACACTGCGCAGCGGCGCTGCAAGCGGGCATTACTACGAGAACTATGTTGTAATGGAGCTGGTCAAGAACTACGCCTACGCGAAGTCCAAGGTGAATCTGACGTACTTTAGAGATTCCAACGCAAAAGAGATCGACGTGTTTGTTGAGGAAAACAATGTCATTCATCCGCTCGAAATCAAAAAGAGTGCTGCGCCCGACCGCCGGGAGGTCAAAAAGTACAGTGTAATCGACAAGGCATCCTTGAAGCGTGGAAATGGCGGTATCATCTGTATGTGTGAGGAGCCGATTCCAATCGACGCGGATAACTGCTTTATCCCGAGCAATCTAATCTGAACAATTTCAAGCAGTATTAAGAAAGCATCTCTGCGGAGGTGCTTTTCTTATACCCAAAACCAAAAGAAAGAGGGCAGACCGCACCGCAAAGCAGAGTATCACAGTATCTTCCAATCCTCCAATCAGACACGCTCTATTTTGCCGTTCCGTTTCAGTAATTCCTGAAGCTCCCTGCGGTCGGTGGTGATGAGTTCCTTTTCCAGTTCGCTGCATTTAATCTCAACGGCGACATTATTATTGTTCGTGCTGATAAGGGCGCTGCCGCGCTCAAAGTGCGTGATCTCCATCAGCTCTGCTTCGGACAGATGCAGAATGGAGCCGACGCGCTGGGCTTCCTCATCCTCCAGATTCAAGATCACCTTGGTCTTAGAGTTGTTAATAATGCCCTTGCCGTATTTGCCGTCCTCCAGCGCGAAAAAGTCATTGAGGTCCTGCGTCGCGCAGACGGCCGAGCCGCCGTAGCCGCGGATGATCTTGAAGATCTCCAGCACAAACTCCGCTGCCAGACGGTTGCTGCTGGCGCCGATGAGCTGCCAGCACTCGTCAATGAAGATGGCCTTTTCCTCGGTGCGGTTCTCCTTCGCCTTATCCCACACAAAGTCCAGCGCCATAAACATGCCGACGGTCAGAAGGTCGCCGGTCAGCTCCGAAATATCCAGAACGATGTATTTGTTATCGAGAGACACGTTCGTCTGCTGGTTGAACGTTTTGGCAGAGCCGCTGACGAGCCGGTTCAGAATGTTTGCCAGCCGCAGCGTGGAGGAAGATTCCTTGAGTACCGCGTACAGATCGCCCAGAATTGGCATCTCGCGGTACCGCTCCGGGTGCTTGGGGTCGCGGAGCGTGTCATTGTTGTGCGTAATACCCTTCTTGGCGTAGGTGCGGATCATGGCTTCATCGAGAAGCTGCCGCTCCTCGTGATTCATGTCGGGGATCAGCAGGCTGAAAAAGATGTGCAGCCGCTGGATCTTGGCGGCCAGCATGGAGTGCTCCACGGTGCTGCCGTCGAGTTGTTCATCGACCGAGCGGTCTGTCTGCCGGATCTCCATGACGTTGATGCAGTTGGGGGATGCGGGCGAGATCTGGATGAACGCCCCGCCGATGTTGGAGCAGGCCCGATGAAATTCGTGCCCTTTGAGCGGCGCGACGATAAACACCTGGATACCCTTGCGCCGCATCCGCAGCGCCATGAGCTGCATGGTAAAGGTCTTTCCGCTGCCGCTCGTTCCGAGAATGGCAATGTTGGCGTTTTTGTAGATACGCGAATCAAAGATGTCCACGATGATGAGAGAGTTATTGTGCTTGTTGACGCCGAGCAGGATGCCGTTGTCATCACACAGCTCATACGCCGTGAACGGATAGCAGCTTGCTGCGCCCAGCGTCAGCACATTCCGCTTGCTGCGTTCAAAGAGCGATTTATCCAGCTTCACGAGCGGAAAAGACGAGCGGAGCGCCTGTTCCTGACAGAAATTGCAGCTCTGCACGTTCATGTCCTGCGAAATGAGCAGCTTTTTCATCTCTGCGCACTTCCAGTCCAGATCATCCGGATTGTCTGCGGTCACGGTGATAAGCAGATTCAGGTAGTAGAAATCCTCATGGTTGCTCAGACCATCTTTCAGAAAATAGCCGCTTCGGATAGCGCTGTCGAGATCGTCAAAGTCCGTGTTGGTGTCGCTGGTCTCCTTGATCTTGCTGCGGTTGATGCGAAGCTGTTGGCCGAGCTTGCGGATCATGCGATCCTTCGGCTGGCGCGTCAGAAACACATCGAGGTCAATGCCATCCCCGGCGTTGACCAGCAGACTCAGCCAGCCCGCGGGAACCTCGGACTTATACCCGTCCGACGGCACCAGCAGGTACGCATAGTACGTTCCGTCAATGCAGAGATAGCTGCCATGCGTGAAATCCAGCTGTGAGGGCGCAAAAAAATCACCGACGGGAATTTCGTCGATGGAGCAGCCGGCTTTTATATAGTTGGATGTGATATGAAAGATGCGCTGTAGGAACGGAACGTCCGTGCTTTCTCTGCGGCAAAGAAACGTATAGAGCATGTCGGCAGTGGTTTCGTGCATCCAGCAATGCTTTATACGCCTTGCCGCGCTCAATGATCGGCAGGTCCTGCCGCCGCAGAAGATTTGTTGCGATCGCAATGCTGATGGCGTGCTGGTCATTGACGGTCAAGCGTTCCTGCTTGAGTCCGCAGTCAATAACGAAGCGCACTTTATATCAGACGATGCAGATCCCCGCTGCTGTTCCAGCACAGAGGCGCGGGGAAAAAGAAAACTTGCAATGTGCATTTAGACCGGAAAACGCGGGGGTTTACCAATAACTAACAAAACAGCCGGATTATAAATACCGACTGTTTTGGAACACTGGCCCGGAGCGGAACTGCTCCGGGCCGGGCTGCTTTCAGGGATTGACGACGTTTTGCGGCGTTCCGTTTAAGAACGCACGGATATTTTCGGCGGTTATCTCCATGATCCGTTGGCGGCTCTCCTTCGGAGCCCAGGAAATATGCGGCGTGAGGATGCAGTTTTTCGCCGTCAAGAGCGGATTGTCCGGCCGAATCGGCTCTGTATAGACTACATCCAGTCCCGCGGCTGCCAGCTTGCCGCTGTTCAGCGCATCTGCAACGTCTTGCTCCACGATCAGCTGTCCGCGGGCGTTGTTAAGGAGAATCGCGCCGCCCTTCATTTTTGCGATCGTTTCTTTATTGATAAGTCCTGTGTTTTCGGGCGTCAGGTTGCAGTGGAGCGACACCACATCCGACTGCGCAAGCAGGGTATCCAGATCAACATACTCGCCGACGGCATGGCCGGAATCGTTGGGATAGATATCGTATGCCAGAACGCGCATGCCCATCGCCTTTGCGATTCTGCCCTCGGCCTGTCCGATGCGTCCAAAGCCGATGATGCCGATGGTTTTGCCCGCCAGCAGGCTGGCTACCGCCGGACCGTGCATGGAACTGGTCTCCCCCTCGCAGCCGGTATCGTAGTAAGCGGCGATGCGGTCGGCAAATTCGGGGTGGTCGGTCAGCAGCGGCTGGTCCAGGATGGCGACGTTCACGCCCCTGCCGGTGATGCCGCGCGCCTGCAAGCTGCGCACGCCCAGGCCGGGGTCTTTGCACGCCTCCAGCAATGCGGCGGCTTCGTCCTCGGCCCCGGCAAACGCAGTGCCGGTGTTGTAGGTATAGGTGTACAGGTCAGAGGCGTTGTATTCGTCGGGCTGATAGGTCTGCTTGGCATAGTCATCCAGCCAGGGCAGATAGCGCAGGTCGCTGTAAGGCTCAACGGAAACGGCAGGCTCAGAAATTTCAGGCGCGTTTTCGTCAGGCGGCGCAGTGGGCGCCGGTGCGGCAGGGGATGCGGCGGGATTCACCGCCCCGGCAGCCCCGCAGGCCGTAAGGCCCAGCGCCAGCAGCCCGGCAGACAAAAGCATGATGCGTCTCATGGGAACTCCTCCTTTTTCCGGCCTGTCAAAAAAGCCCGGCCGCTCCGATTTTTCAGGGCAGACCGGGTGTTGCCTTAAACTTTAAAGCTGTCCTTCAACGTCACGATGCGGTTGTAGGTGCCCGCGTGCTTGCTGTCGGGGGTGAAGTAGCCGTTGCGCACGAACTGGAAGCGGTCACCGGGCTTGGCGTCCTTCAGGCTTTCTTCCAGCTTGGCGTGGGGCACGGTGGTCACGCTGTCGGGGTTCAGGTAATCCTTGAAGTCGGCATCGTCGGGGATGCTGTTCATGTTGGATTCGGTGAACAGCTTGTCGTACAGGCTGACCTCGGCGTCGATGCAATGCTCGCAGCTGACCCAATGGATGGTGCCGCGCACCTTGCGGCCGTCGGCGGGGTTGCCGTTGCGGGTCTCCAGGTCGGCGTTGGCATGTACGGCCACCACGTTGCCGGCCTCGTCCTTGTCCACGCCGGTGCAGCGCACCAGGTAAGCGCCCATCAGGCGCACTTCGCTGCCCAGGGTCAGGCGCTTGAACTTCGGCGGCGGTACCTCAAAGAAGTCGCTGCGCTCGATCCACAGCTCCTTGGTAAAGGCCACGGGACGGGTGGTGGTGTCGTTGACCTCGCGGTTCGGGTTGTTGGGCAGGTCGAACATCTCGCACCGGTCGGCGGGATAGTTGTCAATGATGAGCTTGATGGGGTCCAGCACAGCTACACGGCGCTGGGCGTTCAGCTCCAGCTCGGCGCGCAGCACGGCCTCCAGCTGGCGCATGTCCACCAGGTTGTCGGCCTTGGAGATACCGGCCTCCTTAACAAAGGTGAAGATGCTGGTGGGGGTGTAGCCGCGGCGGCGCAGGCCGGACAGGGTGGGCAT
>ERZ773147.2346-NODE-2346-length-16644-cov-5.699138_pt1 | contig 16644 bp, 9 predicted proteins | sample MGYA00580851_ERZ773147 | MGnify/ENA primary metagenome ERZ773147 (study PRJEB29015, sample SAMEA2737818) | human gut metagenome | biome: human gut; feature: human-associated habitat; material: faeces | place: China | collected 2012 ... | reverse complement strand
GGATGATGCAGCCAAAGCCTGCGAGAAGATGGCGGCCTACAGCAACCAAGGAGATTATTCCGGTCTCTATGCTCTCGCCAGCGAGGCTTACGAGAAGTCGCCGAATCTCCTCAAGCTGTTGCCTATTACTTCTGATGCAAGCGGCATGGGCGAACAGATCCGACAGAAGCTGCAGGGCGATGCCCTCTACCAGCAGATGCTTTCAGCCTCCGGTTTTGCCAGCTGGTATTGTCAGGCACTTGCCGATTACCTCTGGCACGAGCGTGAGCTCTACGCTTACTGGAGCGACCTGAAATTTACCTACAATCATCTCTGCGTAGAAGGTTACCGCCGCCTGTTCCTGGAGCCGCTGGCTAAGGGCGAGATCAAGAAGCTGATTCTCGACTTCCGTGGCAACGGTGGTGGCAGCGTGATAGATACCCGTCTGCTTACCGACTATCTCATCACCCAGACAGCCGTCTATGCCTACGTGCGCAAGAAAGAGGACAACAATCCATACAGCTATACTCCTTGGATTCCGCAAAAGATTACGGTAACGTCGAAGAGTCTGGGCAGAAACATTCCTACCGCCATCCTGCTCGACAACTACAGTGCGAGTATGTCGGAGGTGACAACCCTCATTCTGAAGAGTCAGGGTGACCACGTAAAGACAATAGGCAGAAACAGTTACGGAGCGCAGGCGATGCTCACTTCCGACAACGAAGCCAGCAATGGCGGATGGATAGGAAATGTAACGAGCTACCTCTACTTCTACATGCCGTTCTCGCTTACCAAGGATGCACAGGGCAACCTGCTGGAAAGTGTGGGAATCACCCCCGATTATCTGACCGACGAGATGACCCAAGAGGAAAAGGAGAAGCTCTACCAGAACGATCCTTCGGCTGTGGATAGAGGTCTGAAAAAGGCGATGGAAGTTCTGAAATAGTCCCCCAAAAGCCGGATTTCCCCGTCTTCTGATTCTCAAATCACAAAAAAGAATTTCATCAAGAAACAACATTTCATAAGCGAAGGTGTGCAACTTACACCTTCGCTTTTAATTTTCTATATATCAACCCTTTACAATATATTCGCAATTTTGTGCTCCCACACATTTTGCATAGCTATGCAAACGTTTGCATTAAATTTTACGAGATTTTCATCATTTTTTTACCCCCCCCTAAAGAAAATTTTCATATATTTGCAACCGAAAAGGAAACCCGGTGGCATCCATCATGTTACAAGGGTAAGCCTGTAGTTATAATTAAATGACAATAACAAGAATAGGACAACTAACAGTATCCTTAAGAAAGAAATCAACAGAGTAAAAAGTATGATAAAGAAGCAGAGTTTGTTCAAACGAACACTAATGTTATTGCTGCTGATTCTCTCAACAGTAGTAACCCGAGCGCAAGAGGTAGCGCTGAAGACCAACCTGCTTGGTCTGGCAACCACCTCGCTCAATGCTGGTCTAGAAATAGGCACGGGCAGGAAGAGCACTTTTCAGCTTTTCGGTGCCCTGAATCCCTGGAAGTTCTCAGGCGACAAGAAATTGCGCTACTGGAACGTAATGCCAGAATACCGCTGGTACACCTGCCAGAAATTTGGAGGCCACTTCTTCGGCATCCATGCCCTAGGAGGTGAATACAACGTAAAAAATGTGGACCTGCCTTTCGGCATCTTGCCAAAGACAGAGAAAGGAAGACATTACGAAGGCTGGTATGTCGGCGGTGGTCTCACCTACGGATACCAATGGCTGCTGTCGGAGCATCTCAATCTCGAAGGATCCATCGGATTAGGATACATCTACAGCCCATACAAGCTCTACGGAAGATGTGACAAATGTCTTGACAAGGACCACCGCAACTATGTAGGTCCTACTAAAGCAGCCCTCTCCCTGATATACGCATTCTAGAAACTGTATCACCGAGATAGCAAAAACCAAAGCAAACCCTCTTTTTTTTAAGATGAAGAATATGAAGAAAATGAAGCTTTATACGGTCATCTCGCCCCTTTGCATCCTTTTTGCACAGAGCGCATTGACTGTCCAAGCCCAGAAGATAGATGATTCGCAGCTACGGTTGGCTGGTGGCAAGATACTGATAGACAGTGTCTTGACGCAGAAGAAAAGCGACAGTCTCAAGGTTGCTTTCCGCCTCCATCTCGATAGTTTGCAGCTCAAATCAGAGCAACAGCTGGTTTTCACTCCGCTTATCGCCGGAGAAGATACCATCGCCCTGAATCCCATCATCATCAATGGCAAAAACCAGAGCATCAGATACCTGCGCAAAAGCAGCAGTCTGAAAAACAGCCAGGCATTGGTTGTGAGACGCAAGAATGATACCGAGCAACAGGTGCTCTTCTCCCAGACCCTTCCCTACAAGAAGTGGATGAAGGCTTTCAACCTCTCCATGACGGAAGACCTCTGCGGATGCGGCAACCTGATGGATCAGGATACCACGCTGATGGCTAACATCCAGCCGACACCGAGAATCAGTCGCGACCATTACGTGAAGCCAAAGGCTGAAGCCATCAAGGTGAGAGCCGAAAAGGGTGAAGCTTACCTGAGCTTCAAGCTCAACAAGAGCGATATCCTTGCCGACTTCCGTGAGAATGCAACTGAGTTGGGAAAGATTACATCCACCATCGACCTCGTGAAGAACGACAAGGATGTGAGCATCACCAATATCGATATTCATGGCTATGCGTCGCCAGACGGTCCTTACGACAACAACGTGCGACTCGCCAACAATCGTGCGGCTGCCCTGCGCAATTATGTATGCAACCTCTACACCATCGATAATAAGCTCTTCACCTATCACGCCACCCCAGAAGACTGGGAGGGATTCAAGAAGAAGGTGGAAGCAAGCAACTTAGCCGATAAGACTGCAATCCTTGCCGTTGCCAACTCATCATTGGCACCCGATGCAAAGGACCAGAAAATCAAGAAGCTTTATCCGGCTAGCTATCGCTACATCATGAGTGAGATTTATCCTCGTTTGCGCCACAGCGACTATACGGTAACCTATACCGTTCGTCCTTTCGACATTGAGGAGGCAAAGGTAATCTTGAAGACCAAGCCTCAGCAGTTGTCATTACAGGAAATGTATCTAGTGGCACAGACCTATGAGCCTGGTTCTCCAGAGTTCAACGAGGTATTTGATATTGCCGTCCGTCTCTTCCCTGATGATGAGACCGCCAATCTCAATGCCGCCTGCACAGATTTGCAGAAGGGCGACCTTGTAACTGCCGAGAAGCATCTTGCCAAGGCAGGAAACTCGAAGGAAGCTGAGCGCATCAGAAAGATTTACGGGGAAATGAAGGCGGAGCTATAATAGTAAATTGAAATAATTAAATTAATAAATTAACAACTTTAACATAAATGATTATGCGATTAAAGTATTTATTTGGAATGGCAGCTATGCTCGCTTTAGCAGCAAGCTGCAGTGAGAATGAACTCGGGGAAAGCGGTGGCACAGGCGCTAACGAGAATGGTCCGCATTATGCTACGTTTACCATCAAGTTGCCTACAACCAATGGTACACGTGCAGACGGAGAACCGACTTATGATGACGGAACAGCTGATGAGTATGCCGTAAACAATGCCACACTCCTTGTATTCCGTGGAAAAACCGGAGAAAAAGAAGCCGATGCTGAATTTGTGGAGAGTGTGGAGTTGGGTGACATGAAGCCCTGGACAGGCGTTAATGACGACCCTAACGTAATCACTACCGAGGCAAACATAACTGCAAAGCTGAACAATTTCGAAAGTAGTTACACAGGCAACTATTATGCAGTTATCATGTTGAACAACAACATGACAGGCAGCAACAAGAAAGTGAAACTACCTGCAAACGGCAACACTTTCAGCGACTGGCAGAAAGCCAACGTCATCAACAGCATGGCCAGCGAAGTGAACGGATTCTACATGGCAAATGCCGTGAAAGTGAATGGAACAACAACAAGTACCCTGGTAACAATCGACAAGAACAAGGTGACAACCAATGAGAGTGCCGCACAGTCGGCTGCCACCATCTATGTAGAGCGTGGCGTGGCTAAGGTTACAATGACCGCATTCAGCGAGATGAATGTTAAGGGTCTTACAGGCGACAAGGTGACCATCACAGCATGGGATCTTGACGTGACCAACAAGAAGTCTTATCCAGTACACAATGTGGACAACTATGATAGCTATGGCGACTACTGGGGCGACATCTGGGAAGTGGAACGTTTCACAAGCGGCCATCCTACATTCAACCGCGCTCACTGGGGTATAGACCCTAACTACAGCACCATCAGCAACGACAAGAAGTATACCGACGACTTCAACTACAAGGCAAAAACTTATGATTTCTCTGGTGCCGGTGATGCCACAGCTCCTAAGTATTGTCTTGAGAACACCTTCTCTCTCGGTCACATGTATCAGAACCAGACAACCCGTGTCATCATGAAGGCTACATACGTGCCAAGCGGTTTGACCGCAGGTGAGACATTCTATATGTTCGACGGCAAGAGCGGTTACTTCACAGAGGGTACTCTCACAACTCAGATTTCAACAGCCATCACCAACGCAGGCTATACAGCAACAGATTTCTCTTTGCCTCTTACAGACATGAAGAAGGCCGGCAAGCATCTGCTTACCGCTAATGATATCACTAAGACTTCAGGCTCAGTGGAAGTTAACGACGAGTTCCTCGGAAAGGTTAACGCAGCCCTTGGTCTGAGCGACAACAAGAAAATCTCAACATACTATGAGGGCGTTTCTTACTACATTGCACGCATCAAGCACTTCGGCGACGCACTGACCCCATGGAACTCAGGCGACCCAACATACGGAACAGGTGCAGAGGCTAAGAAGAAATACCTCGGCCGCTATGGTATGGTTCGTAACAACTGGTATGAGCTGCAAGTAAATTCAATCAGCAACCCTGGTTCTCCTGATGTGCCAGAGGTTAATCCTGACTCTCCAGACGATGAGGGCGACAAGTACTACATCAACTGCTCAGTTAGAATTCTCTCTTGGGCAAAGCGTGTACACGGTATTGACTTGTAAGAAAACAGATTGTATTTAACACAATAAAATTCCGTAATGACTTCACACATGCAGAGGGGGATAAGCATCCTGGCATAACATGGATCAACCGCCCGCTGCGGTGTGAAGCCGTTACAAAAACAACGACAACATTAAACAATAATCAATCATAATTATGGCAAAGAAAATGACTTTCGGTTGGTATCATGGCATGAAGGCAGGGCTGTTGGGATTATTATCCTGTTGCCTGCTTGGTAGCTGCGACAGTCTGATGCATGATGACCTGCCTCCCTGCTTTACAGGGGCTTACTTGCACTTCGTCTACGATTATAACATCCAGCGCGCCGACATGTTCAACGACCATGTGGGTGGGTTAGTTGTCTTTGTTTACGATGAAAACGGCAAGTTTGTCACCAGACAAGAGGCTGCCAACAGCAGCCTGGCCCAGCCGCTGAAGAGTCATGACTTCGCCATGCAACTGCAACTGCAGCCTGGCAAATACCACTTTGCTGCCTTCGCCTGGCAGAAGGCTTACAGCGAGACGTTGGCTGCACGCGGTGCCAAGTTCAGGGTAGAGATGCCCCAACAGGGAGAAGACATCAGCCGTCTGCATGCTACGCTGGACCGTCAGCAGGGCATTGTAGAGAACCAGGCCATGCCACTCGACACGCTTTGGCAGGGACTCTCCAAGGGCATCGTGGAGGTAAAGAGCCTGGAGATGGTACACGACACCATCAGTCTTGTCCGTGATACCAAGGAACTCACCTTAAGCCTGCACCAGATAGATGCGCCTGCCGACATCTCGGTGGAAGACTTCAGCTTCGAGATAACATGTGCCAACGGAACCATAGGCCATGACAACAGTCTCTGGGAAGACGAAAGGCTCACCTATAAACCTTACTTTACTTGGGATACTGACTTCCGTGACGAAGCGGGCAACGTAAAGGAACGTACCGCCCATGCTGCCATGATGTTCTCCCGACTGGTGCTCTATCCTGTAGCGCAGAACGAGCAAAATGCCATGCTCTCCATCTTTAATAAGAAGACTGGCGAGGAGGTGGTCCGCATCAACCTGGCCGACTGTCTGGCACAGGGAAGGGGAGCCTTCGACTACCTCAACTACTCACCACAGGAGTTCTTGGACCGTGAGTATGACTACCATCTCGACTTCTTCCTCAAAGGCGGCGAGTGGCAGTATGCCAACCTCAGCATATCGGTGCTCAGCTGGAGCAAGCGCATCCAGCGTGTAGATTTCTAAGCAGGCAGTTACACCTTATTATATATAGGTATTAAAATATCGCTCCAATCCCTCAGCGGATACACGATACAGCATAAATGATAGAAGAGTTGAAATGATCACAAAATAGAAAATCAGGTTTGATTAAGTTTAGGTTAGTTCTTTTAAAAAGGTAAATAAGATTGTTTCTTCAGGACGACAAACATGAATTAGCATATAAACGGAAACAATAAACAATATATAAAACATATAAAAGATGAGAAGTCGAAAGTTTTTTTGTTACATGGTTATTCTGTTGCTGGCGGCTATGACAGCCGCTTGCACCGACGACTTGGGTGACAACACTGTCAGCTCAGGTATGTCGGGCAACCTGCAAGTCCTTGTGCCATTGATGCACAGCAACGGCACTCGTGCAGGAGAATCAGACCCTATAGAAAACTTAACTTACAATGCCACAGAAGAAGAGTGCCGCATCAACAGCCTCCGACTTTTCGCTTTTCCTCAAGACGGTAAGGGCAAGTTGCTGAATGAGTACTTGGGCGGTCCCGGTACCTCGTTCTATGAATCTGCCAAGTTTGATGGGGACGTGGATGTAGCCACATATACGCTGCGAATCGACCCCGGCACTTACCGCATCTATGTTGTGGCCAACATGGAGGATGTATTGAAGGATCTGACCATCGACACAGAGGACAAACTCAAAAAGGTAGTACTGAAATACATCCCCGAAGGTAAGCCCGGCATGCCTGCCTGTGGCAATATCCCTATGATTTATGAACCCTTAAAGGATACCAACATCACTAGTGATAGCAAGACCACCGACATTGTTGCCAACTTGAAGTTCACCTGTGTCAAGGTAAAACTCAACCTGCTCTTCGACCCTGCTGACTCTGAGATGCAGGAGGCTCTGAAGACCAACGGTCTGAAGATAAATGATATTACAGCAAATAATCTCTCTCAATCCACCAGCTTGGTATGGGGAGGCAAGTTCTACGCTTCTGACAAAGAGGACGTAAGCGGAATTATCAGTTCCAACATGTATAAGCAATCTTCTGAAGCCAGCGCCGCAGGATCATTCTTCTCTGATTGGACACGCGACGACACCAACAAGAACAAGAGCAATGCGGATGTAATCACTGCTGTGGGTACTGCCGCAGCGGCTCCCTCAAACATAAAGGACAAATGGCTCTTCCAGGGTACATACTATCTGCCTGAGCGCTATATCAAAACCAACGACCAGCAGTCGTTCCTCACACTGAGCAGCATGATTGGCGCCAATGACAACAGCTACAACATCCCATTGGGCCACACCGACAATCCAGAGGCAGAGCCACGCCGCACATTCCCCCGCGGTACCTACTACGAGATTATCGGTAACCTGAAGACAATAGGCAATATCACCCTCGACTGCCAGGTCCATGTCAAGGACTGGGAACCTGCGGAGCTTGATGCAGACTTCAGCCATACCACACTGTGGGTAAACAAGACAAGCGCTCAAATAACCTCCATAGAGGAAGACTCTATTTCCTACAAGTCAAATTGGGTGAATGTGGAGTTTGGTTGCGATGAGATTGTTGATGGTAAGCCCCTCGTCGTTGAAGCTAAAAGAGATGAGGTCAATCATATTATCACCTTTAGGATTAATCCAGAGATTCCCATGAGTGCTTATGGAAAAGGGAAAGGTCAATTTCCTCCGAAAGGAACGACCAAGATATGGCTGAAGGCTAACAACCTGAAGAAATATCTGGATGTAGACTACAATGTAGAACCTCTGTTTGAGGTTGATCCATTGGAGGTAATCATCTATTATGTGGCAGGTGCAGAAACCAACAAAAAGGTATTCACTTGGGTTACAAACTTGGGAGGTATCGTGCTTCCTAACGAGCTGACTTCCACCATTGGTAAATCAACTATCAATATATTGAAGCCATCCGATGAAAACGCTCCCAAGGGAACATTCCAGGTGGAGGCTACAACCGACCCTGTAACAACTACAGTGCATACATTCCGAGTACACTCGAAAGACTCGTATAATAGCAACTATAAGTACAGAGATATTAAAGTAACAGTAAGACCTCCGGTTGTCGATTACCGTATCTATTTCCGTGCCATTAATGACAGGTCGTCAAATAATGGCCAGTTTGGTACTAACCAATTCCAAGGTATTTTGGATGAATACTATGGAACAGGTGATAACAATAACAACTGGAACGATTCTTGGAAAGGAGAAGGTTGGGACAACTGCATACAAAAAGAATGGCATAATATCTATATCTATTCGCAAAAAGGCGAAACACCGGGAACGGCAATTCCTACATCAGATGTGTGGTACTTTAATAATAGATATAATGAACCATATGAGCATGATAACGCCAGCCGCATGACTGGAGATGAGAATAATCCAGGATGGTACTACAAGGACATGGATATTAATGCTAAAGGATATAGGTGGGATTATGGCAATGGTACAGAAACCACCCCTATCAAGCCTGGTGAGACATTGATGATATTCTACAGCTTCAACAACAAAGGTGCTGACCTTCACCGTTGCCCTCATCACATGGCACCTGGTATCACCCTTTTCAACTATGAAGACCGAGAAGGTTGGATACTTTACGACCCGACAACAGACCCCTATTATCGTATTTTCGATGAGAAGCCGATAGTTAAGGATATCAATTATGTTGTCTATACCAAGAATAAAGTATTAGGCTGGGCGTTTAAGTTCGGTGTCGCAACAGACAATCCGACATCCTCAGGAAATAATAACCAATATACACATTGGGACAACACTTGGGATGGTCACGAAGCCAAAAGTTTCAGTAGCGAATCAGTATCAGGAGGCTGGTGGAAGACAACGATAAAGTTAAAAGCGGTTGACGGATATCATGAGAAGGGTATAGTCCTTCAGTTTGAAGAGAATGCCTATAAAGAGAAATATACCCTTTTCGGAGGTAGAAGTTATGAGAAGTATAACGATACAGGATATTATGACAATGATAGCTGGCATCCTGGTAAACCATCAGGTGTATAAACAAGTAAAGTAAGGAAGGAAATGAAAAAGATAATATCTCTTTTAGTGGCACTGCTGGCATTGGCAGCATGTAGCGACACTTTGAACGAAGGTTCCAACCCAAGCAACAAGAATGGGGTGGAAGATGGGGGCATCACGCTCACCATCACACTTCCCGACTTTTCAAAAGAGGAACTGACAAGGGCTGGCGATACGGGATTGAATAGTCTGAACGTAGTGGCTTACGATGATAAAGGAGTGTTCCTGTCGAACCAAAGCGTTTCCGATTACAAACTTGTGTCGGGCACCGACAACACTTACAAAGTGAAAGTGCCTGTCACGGAAAAGGCTACAATGATTCATCTGGTTGCCAATGCCGGCGATTTGTCAGATACTCAATGTCAGAGTGGTTTGGACAAGGCTGCCATTTCGGGAACAATCAACACAGAGAATCCTGTCTGCTGGGGAATGATCAGCGTGTCAGACTTGATGGCAAATCAGGAAATCAGTCTGCTGCGCCAGTTTGCCAAGGTAAACGTCAAGTATGAGAAGACTACATCCAGTGATTTTAACGACGACAATACGTTTGAATTGGAAAGCTTCCAGTTGTATAAAGCTGCAGACAAGGGAACCATAGCTCCCAAGGATTTTTACTATAATGCAGCAGCAGTCAATGTGCCAGCTGATGCAGGCGAAGCTAATAGCGGATGGCAGACAGGCGAAACACCTTTCTATGAGACTGCCGCCGGTCAAGCCTATCTCATCGTGAAGGGTAAATATAATAGTGTGGAGTCTTACTATAAGGTGGCTTTCCTCGACAACAAAACAAAGGATGCCATGCCGTTGCTCCGCAACCATGCCTATACAGTAAAAATCACTCACGTGAACACCTATGGCTGGCCCACAGAAGCAGAGGCTATTAAAGACCCATATCCCGAGAACCGAATGATGGTAGACGTGAAAGATGATAATCCTTTGGTTAACGATATGATAGCCTGCAAGGACTATCATCTGGGAGTAAGCGACCAAGTAAGCGGCGCATGGGATGATGAGAATATTATCGCCACTGTCGTTACAACTATCAAGAACAATGAGAAGCCGACTTTCTCTAAGTCCGATGACTGGATAAAAGGTGTCACGGTCAGTGAGACTATCACTGTGCCGGATACTGACGGTCCAAACTCTACTACAGGTAAGAAATATAAGATTTCGATTGCGGTAGATAAAAATGAATACTCTGAGAAACCACGCACAGGAACGGTAATCGTGAAGTCGGGCGACTTGACCCACACCATAACCGTGACCCAGAAAGGTAAGGACTTCAAGCGTTCTGACAGAATCGTAAAGCTTGTGACATCAAGCAATGTGGGCACATCGGAAGAATATGAGAACTATTTCAACAAATTCCTGCCAGGTACTCAAGGTATCAGCCCGAAGGATATGCAGAACGATATTGTCAGAAACGATGGTCTGCACTTCGGGGTGGGAACTAACGAGTTCAGTTATTTGATTCCAAAGAAAACGGGTGATGATGTGACTTATGGCGCAAACAGCAACTTGTTTAAGGTAACGGATAATGGAGACGGCAACTGGAAAGTGACGCTGAACAGTGGTGCTGACAACTATGACATCTGGATCGGCGACTTCACCATCACCTATCAGGAGAATGGACACGACATTGCTATCACGTATCCCGTTTATCATTGTGGACTCTTCCACAAGATAGATGCCAGCAACCAGCAACCGCCTGTTGATCAATCTCGTGTCAGCGGCCGTTTCTACTACGGTGTAGTGAAGGTGAAAGGAAAGAGTAAAACATACGTCATGCTCGACCGCAACCTCGGAGCCTCCAGCGACAGATGCTATGCTCCGGGCACCAAGGCGTTGGAAGCTAACAAGGGTGCTATTGGCGGATACTTCCATATTGCTAAAGCGAAACAGGATCAGGCAAATGCAGGTAATCTTATCGGCAATCTGCCTCAAGGTTTCACTATTCCCGAGAATAGTGTGTTCCAAGACATCATAGACGGCGATAATCTGAAAGAGGAGACCCGCTACACCTTGTTGGGCGAGGCGTACAACAGTGTTGAGATAACAACAGTCAAATCGGCGCTGACCGTAATCTATTTGCCAGCCACAGGATATGTGGAGGGTGATGCTTTCAGAAATGTCACCCATGTCAGCCTATGGACCCGCACGCTACTCTCAGGAAATCAGGGTTTCGACACCACCAGTCCTGAGTATGGCTTCTGGTATCGCTATTTAGATGTGTATGGTAAGATTTGCACCATGTCGAACTTGCGTTTCGTCAGCGGCAGCAATGGAAGAAATACAGGTATCTACAGAGCTATGCCAATCCGCCTGGTACATGTTCTGTAATAAACATAAGATAAGTGATAAATACAATAACATCATTTACTTATATATAATTAAAGTATAAAAACAGCTGTTTTAAAAAGAAGGGTTGGGTTTTCGTGAGAAAGTCCAGCCCTTCGTTTTGTCAGGATACTCCTGACAAGGAGTCAAGACGTCGCTGAGAGGTTATCATGATAGTACTGACGGGTGGCAAAGACGCTTCCAGCGCTTATTGCCTCACTACGGCATTATATTGCCCTCTACCAGGGCAATATAGTGCCATTGCCAGGCACAAAACGATACGTCGGGAGAGAAAAAATCCCCACTCTCTTATTTACTCTTCACCTGGATATTTTATTCATCAGATTACGCTGAGTTAACAGAGCATTCTTGCTCCACTGATTACGCACGGATTTTAAACGGAAGCTCGACCTGTTCGGCCTTTGAAGAAGGTCGAATATCTGTGTAAATCTGTGAAATCTGTGGGACATAAAAGAGTGAAATCTGTGGGACATAAAAAAGTAAAACCAGCGTAATCCGAAGAATAAAATATTCGGGGAAAGCGTATTATGATACTGGCGTGCTAATCCGTCCAACAGAGAATAAAAAGGTGGATTTTCAGCAGAAAATCCACCTTTTACACTATATTCTCCGTTTTGTCCACCTCTTTTCAGTGTATTTTGTGTACTTTTGCGGCTGTGTATGAATCGCAGCAGGAAGTAACTTCCAAAAGCTGCGGCTTCATGCTACCTGCAAATAACAAGCAACAAAATAAAAACAAGCCTAAAGAATAAACAATGAATAAGAAAAGACATTTTTTACTCTCGGCTGTGCTCGCCACAACATTGGCAGCCAACGCCCAAGTAACCATTCAGGTAGATGCCTCTAACCCAGGCGTCAAGGTTTCACCTAATTTATATGGTATCTTCTTCGAGGATATCAACCACGCTGCTGACGGCGGACTCTATGCCGAACTCATCAGCAACCGCTCCTTCGAAGATGATGACAAGAACATCCCTACCTGGAAAACTTCCGCCCAGGAAGGTGCAAAGATCCAGACACAACTCATCAACAAGGGTCTGCTCAACAAGGCACAGGGCAAGGCTCTCCAGCTTACCATCGCTGCCAAGCCAGCAGCCACAGCCTCTCTCATCAACGAGGGCTTCTGGGGCATCAACGCCGTACAGGGCAGAACCTACAAGCTCTCTTTCTGGGCTAAGGGTAGCTACAAGGGCGGATTGAAGGCTCGCCTCACCAACGCAAAGGGCGACAAGGTGTATGCTGAAACATCCCTCAATGCCAAGGTAGGCAAGAAGTGGACCAAATATACTGCAGAACTAACAGCCAATGCCAACGACGCCAAGGCTCAGTTTGAACTCGTAGCCGACGGAAAGGGTACCATTGTTCTCGATGTAGTAAGCCTCTTCCCTCCTACTTTCAAGAATCGCGAGAATGGCTTGCGCCCTGATTTGGCTCAGCTTCTCTATAACATCCATCCTAAGTTCGTCCGCTTCCCAGGCGGTTGCTACGTAGAGGGACAGGAATCTCCTGAGAATGCTTTCCACTGGGAAAAGACTATCGGTCCTATCGAGGAACGTCCGGGCCATAAGAACGTAAACTGGCGCTACCGTACCAGCGATGGTATGGGATTCGATGAGTATCTGCAGCTTGCCGAAGACTTGAATGCCAAGCCTCTCTATGTTGTAAACGTAGGTTTGTGGCACGGCGGTATGACTCCTGTAGACAGCATCCAGCCTTGGATTGATGAGTGCATGAATGCCCTGGAGTATGCCAACGGTCCTGTTACCTCCAAGTATGGTGCGCTGCGTGCCAAGAACGGTCATCCGGAGCCATACAACATCGAGTATCTGGAGATTGGTAATGAGAACAACCAGCCGGATCCTGCGGCTCAGAGCGACCATTACTACGAGCGCTTCAAGAAGTTCAAGGATGCCGTATTGGCGAAATATCCAAAGATGCACCTCATCGGCAACGTGGTAGCCTGGGGCGATGACAACCCTAAGTGGGAAAGCAACGAGAGCGTAGAGCTGCTTGATGAGCACTACTACAGAAACCCAGCCTGGTTTGCCGAGAACTTCAACAAGTATGATAACTACGACCGCAAGGGCAGCGAGATTTATGTAGGCGAATATGCCGTAACCCAGGGCTTCGGCAATATGGGTTCGCTCGATGCTGCACTCGGTGAGGCTGTCTATATGATGGGCATCGAGAACAATTCTGATATCGTGACCATGGCATCCTACGCTCCTATCTTCGCCAACCTCAACAACCGTATGTGGGCACCGGATATGATTCAGTATACATCAGACAAGGTATTCGGAACTCCATCTTACTACGTTCAGAACGTGATGGCAAACAACATCGGTACCCGTGTACTGAAGGTGAACCAGGAGAATCCATACAAGTATGAGCAGACTCAGGTGAAGCCAGCTATCTGCCGTGTAGGTATGGGAACATGGGGCACCCAGGTTTCTTTCGAGGACAAGGGATACAGCGATGAGAACGGCAAGGCGCTGCCAATGACCATGCAGGAGTTGCCTACCGATATCCGTGGACAGTGGAAGACTGAGGGTAGCCTCGTCAAGCAGACCAGCAATGAAGAGAGCTGCATCCGTCTGAACCCAGGCGAGATTACCAGCAATGGCTATATATATAAGGTACGCGCGAAGAAGGATGCCGGAAACGAAGGTTTCCTCATCATCTTCAACTATGTAGATAAGAACAACTACTGCTGGTTGAACCTTGGTGGCTGGAACAATACCCAGCACGGCGTGGAGTCTATCGTGAATGGTGCCAAGAGTCAGATTGCTACCTGTCCAGGCAAGATTGAAACCGGAAAATGGTATGATATTGAGCTGAAGGTGGTAGGCGACAGCATCTTCGCCAAGTTGGATGGCAAGGAGGTATTCGCCACCAAGTTGAAGGCGAACACCCTTCCAGGCATCTTCTCTACAGCCACACTCGATGAGCAGACGGGCGAGGTAATCCTGAAGATTGCCAACACCAGCACCGAGCACACCACAGCGAAGATCAATCTTCAGGGTAAGGAGATTAAGGCTGGCAAGCTCATCCGCCTTTCAGCCAAGAACGGTCTGGAGGAGAACACCATCGACAATCCTACCAACATCTATCCTGTAGAAAACTACGTAACTACAGAGAAGAATGGTGCCACGGTAGAGATTCCAGCCAGCTCGCTGAACATCATCCGTTTGAAGTAAGAAACAAGCTACGTCTAGGGCATTAAGCCCTAGACAACTCCATCATAAAATCCATTTTGAATAGTTGATAAGAAAGTTAGTTAGAAAATGGAAGGCGGCAACCTGCGTGATGCAGATTGCCGCCTTATTTTTATCTATCGCTTCTTTTATCCGAAAGCATAATTGAAGAGCAGGAAGATGTCAACTCAGTCTTAACCGTAGTAGTCTTCGGGTCGAAGCCCAATAATGCTTTTAATTTATTCATTTCTTATATTGCGATTGATTTTTCTCTATTTCCTCTTCCCCATTTCCACAACCCAGTCATATACCGGTCGTATCTTGATGTCAAGGCCTTTTTCTGTAACTTGGTTGTACTCATGGTCGGTGAGCAGCAGCAGGTCGGTGCATTGCGTCTTGCGATGAGCCAGAAGTAATCCTTCAATCTCCCGTTTGCGAGTCTTGGGTGAAGAGATGTCATACGAAACCTGAATGGCTTGTTTCACCTGATTGTTTTTGCAAACCACGAAATCGCACTCGCCCGAGCGGTCGCTCAGATAATAGATATCATACCCCTGCGGCTTATAAGTTCTAACCAGCTGCAGATAAACAATGGTTTCCAATCTCCATCCCAGGTTCTCTCCCACCAGTGCATTATCTCTCTGATCCATCAATGCCACATCTATGGGATACACCTTCTCCTGGGTTATTCTCATCTTGCTCTTGGCAGAATACTTCTGAAGCCCCAGCAGCAGATAAGCCTGCTTCATGTATCCGATATAATTCCTGATGGTATGTTCCGATTTTACCCCCAGTGTAACCGACAGTTCCGAAGAAGACACGATGAGCGGAGCCACATTGAGCAGATGATGAGCCAACTGCTCGAAGGTAGCCTGATAGGTAATCTTGAAACGCTGTTCAATATCTCTCTGCAGGATATTGCTTACCAGATTCTTCACATAATTCTGGTGTTCGCCGATAACGAGCAGTTCAGGAAATCCTCCCTGTTTCAGATAATGATCGAAGGCAGCTCTCCTGAATGCCTGTACCTTGGTAGTCATTCCTTCCGTATCCACCTCTTTCATCAGACAATACTCATAAAAGGAGAATGGAAACAAAGGTATCTCCTTGCAGCGCCCCGAGAGATGAGTAGCCAGGTCGCTGCTCAGAAGTTTGGCATTAGAACCTGTTACGATGACATGCATCCGCCTGCGAAGCATACGATTCACGAAAAGGTGCCAGCCCTCGATATTCTGTATCTCGTCAAGAAACAGATAATTGAAATCACCATATATCTTATACAGTACTTCCAGAACATCGTTCAAATCTTCTGCCTGGATGTTAGCCAACCGCTCATCGTCAAAATCTACATAAGCGTATTTCACACCTGCTTTCTCCAATGCCTGGAAGCATAGAGTAGATTTGCCGCTACGGCGCACACCTATCACGACCTGAGCCTGCGTACTGCCCAAGTCTATCTGCGCCTCTTCTGGTCGATGACACAAAGTTTCGCCTCTACGTATCTCCAGTTCTTCCTGCTGATCAGAAAGAATCTGTTCTAAGTTTCTCTTATCCAGCATAATACCTCTTACTTTTTCTGGATGCAAAGATAAGAAAAAATAATGAAGAACGCCTTATTTTACAAGTTTTTAACTACATAGAATGCCTTATTTTACAAGTTTCGGGATATCAGAATGCCTTATTTTACAAGTTTTTAACTACATAGAATGCCTTATTTTACAAGTTTCGGGATATCAGAATGCCTTATTTTACAAGTTTTTAACTACATAGAATGCCTTATTTTACAAGTTTCGGG
>ERZ773147.2344-NODE-2344-length-16649-cov-10.575569_pt1 | contig 16649 bp, 26 predicted proteins | sample MGYA00580851_ERZ773147 | MGnify/ENA primary metagenome ERZ773147 (study PRJEB29015, sample SAMEA2737818) | human gut metagenome | biome: human gut; feature: human-associated habitat; material: faeces | place: China | collected 2012 ... | reverse complement strand
AAGACGGGCCGGGAGGATGGCAATGAGCTGTAATGTTATCACTTTTGTCACCCCTGCTGGTAAGCTGGGGTCAAGGGAACTCGATGTCCCATTGTTGATGAAGCTGGCCGACCGCGTGAAGGCCGCGGAGAAGAAGCATCCGGCCTTCTCCGACGGCATATATCAGGGCGTAGGCGTCATAGGTGAAGAGTACGGGGAACTCTGCCAGGCTCTGAATAAGTCGCAGGGGGAAGAGCGCGTCATGGATGAGGCGCTGGACCTGCTCTGTGTCGTCTGGCGCTTCTGCCGCGGGGACTGGAGGAAGGAAAAGTGCTAATGGCTCTCATCTACCCCGGTGGGAAAGTGAAAATCTCCTCATGGGTTATTTCATTTTTTCCACGGCATAAAATATACGTTGAGCCTTTCGGCGGCGCCGCTGGCGTTCTTCTGAACAAGACGCCCTCGCCGCTGGAAGTGTATAACGACCTGAACAGCGATTTAGTCAACTTTTTCAGTGTGTTGCGCGATAAATCGAAAGCCGCGGAGCTTATCCGGCGGCTGAAGCTGACGCCTTACGCAAGGGAAGAGTACTATAGCTTCTACCCTATGCCTGATGGTGACGATATAGAGAGGGCGCGCGCTCTGGTGTGCCGGGCGGGTATGGGGATTGGGATACGTGGTGCGGTGTCTGAAAGCCGGCAAGGTTTCGCAGCCGACAACCAAAGAATCAAAAAATACGCAAAAACTTTTGTTAACCGCGTAGAAAAAATGGAAGAAATAGCAGAGCGTTTACGCTCCGTGGTCATCGAGCACAAAGACGCGCTGGAGCTTATCCCGCGCTACGACTCCCCCGATACGCTATGGTATCTGGACCCGCCGTATAACTGCGGATATACCTTCAGATACAGAGCTGACGTTGATCAGAAGGCCATGCTCGGTGCTTTTAAAAATGTCAGCGGGGATGTCGTGCTGTCTGGATACGAGAACGCGCTGTACGCTGATGAGCTGGCCGATTGGCATATGGAGACGCGCCCGCATCATAATTTCGCTAATCAGGAAACAAAAGAATGCCTCTGGCTGTCCCCGCGCACGTGGGATGCGCTTCAGCGTGAGCGTGATCCCGGGGTGCTGAGACTGGATGACGTGTCATGATCCTTTCGTCCGTCAAGGCGGCCTGCGTCTTTTTTTCTTGCGGCTATCCTCTGGCCGGTATATATTGTATATCACGCAATCACTCTTGATTTGTTTTGTTGCGGTAGTGGAGGTGTTGGGTATGATTAGCGCTTTGATGGGGCTTGACCTTCTTTGTGTCGTGTGGCGTTTCTGCCGCGGGGACTGGAGATGATAGATACACTGATAGATATCTTCATCGTCGCGATGAAGATCTTCATCCCGATATGGATAGTGCTTTTTATTGCGACAGAGTGGGCCGATGATACAGAGAGGCAGCGCTGGCGCGACAGATGATGCACTCGTGCCCCTACTGCGGGTGCCCCGACATCTACCTTGCCGACACAGACGGGGGCGGCCGCACTGTCGCCTGCCCCTTCTGCGGGATGTCAGGCCCTGAAAGCGTAGACGGTGACGATACAGAGACCACCCGGGGGTGGAGCATCCTCTGCGGCCGGATGTGCCGGCACTGCAACCGCAACCTTTTGAAAATCGTGAAGGAGTTAAAAAATGAAAAGTGTCGGTATACCGATTAAGATACGTTATATTGGCAAGGGCGTGAAGTTCGAGCGTATCCGCCGTGTGACAGGCTATCTTGTGGGGAGCTTGGAACGCTTCAACGACGCGAAGCGCGCGGAAGAAGCGGACCGCGTTAAGCACGGTATGGGCAAGTCTGGAAGGCAGGGGCAATGAGCTACAGCAGGGTAATCCGGGAAGGCCTCTATACGGCCCCGACGTTCAACCTTGGCGGAGACTGTATTCAGGTCTGGGGAAGTGACGGCGGCACTCTCATCCAGGACTGCATCTTCGACCTCTCCGCCGTCCCGCTCGCTGACCAGGATGAAGCTATCGACTGCATCAAGGGCGCCCATGTGGTCATCGACCGCTGCGTCTTCATCGGCTGCAAGAAAGCCATCCTTGGGGGCAACGGGGACTACCCGGCAGAAGACAAGTCAGGGCTTCTCTTTCTCAAAAACTGCGCCTTCATCAGGTGCGGGAGAAGGTGTCCCGAGGTGCAGGACGGCGTTATCGCCGATATGAGCCAGTGCTGGGTGCACGACTGGGGCGTGGGATGTTTTGATGTCCGCACCTTCGGCGCATGGGCCCATCACAGCGCCTGCCTGACTGCCACAAATTGTGTGTTCTCGCGTTCTCACAGTCTTTCCCGCAAAGACTGGATCGTGGATCACCTCAATCACCTGGGCGAAGCCTACAACGATGGCGGCATCAGAGACATCTTCTCCCGCCCCTCATGGGTGAGCGGGCAGAGGAGGGGGATAGACTTCACTGGATACGGCGCCGGCGGAAGCAGCGGATGCCGGTTCGTCAATTGTCTGCAGATAGGCGGCGGACAGGAGAGCGAGGGTAATCCGTCCCTGGAATGGCTGAGAGATCTCCCTGACACGTCGCATACGTCTCTGGGGATGGCGCTCTGGGAGTATGTCAAGAAGGAGCTGAGTCTTGAGTGACGAGAAGGAGAGCCTTATCGGGCTGACTGGAATCGCCACGCGGTTCAGGGTCTCAAAAAGCACAGTCCGCCATTGGTACGCCATGGGCGCTCCCATCATCAGGCTGGGGGAGCGCACATACAGAGCCTTTTATGAAAACGTTGTATCCTGGCTGGAATCTCAGGCACAAGGAGAATGGGAATGTACGAAGCAAAAATAGTTGACGAAATTTGGAAAGCGCTGAATACCCTTCCGAAAAAGCCCCGGCCCCTCTCGCATATCATTTCACAGGCTTTATATGACGAGGCTGAAGCCTGTGGTGGGTTGTCTGATCTCCTTGGAACCATTGGCAGCTGGGGAGATACCCTGGATGATGAGTATATCGCCCAGCTGCTTGAGGACTACAATTCGGCATCATAATTGCGCAATGATACCGATGAAGTATATGTAGTAAAGAGAAGGCCCCGCGTGTGCGGGGCCTTCTCTTATCTCGTGGCGTACAGGTGGGCAAGGATGATTTTTCTTGCCATGGTAGAAGGCTTTTTTTTCAAAAACTTTTTCCTTGCGCAAGTGTCAACTTTTTGACATACACTCTATAAAAAGTTATAAAAATGTAGAAAGTTGATTGCAGGAATTTACAAAAATGTCGATTCAGTATGAAAAGGTGTTCCGCTGGCTGGAGACGGTAGAGGGGACCCTGACGTGTACAGGGTATATCCCGTGCCGGCGTCTGTCCGGCGGGACAGCGAACTACACGGGCCGCGCGCCCGTGACGGACTACGAGGCTATGGGCGCCTCCGGCGTGACCGTAGGCGTAGGCGTGGACCTGGGACAGCAGACGCTCTCCCAGCTGAGGCGCTGGGGCGTCCCGGCTCCGCTCCTCGAAAAGGTATCCATATATATAGGTAAGAGGCAGGGCGCCGCTCTCCGCGTACTGCGCAACCGCCCGCTCACACTCACCCGTGAGCAGGCCCGTGAGCTCACGGACGCTGAGCATCGCGGGTACATGGATGACGTGGTGGTGCCGTGGTGGGACCGCGGGCCTCACACTATGGCTTTCGCCGATCTGCCGTGGCAGGTGCAGGCCGTGCTCTTCTCTCTCGTCTATCAGTGCGGCGTGAAGGGCGCTGAGCGCCGTGCGCCCGTCACACTGGCGGCCCTGCGCCGCGGCGACTGGAAGAAGGCGTCTGCCGCACTCCTCGACCGTGACGGGTGGGGCGGTGAGTACCTGGGACGGCGCGCCGCTGAAGGCCGCCTTCTGCGGGAGATCCGCTGATGGAGTGGGCGGACGTAGGCCGCGCCGTGGCTAAGGCGGCGCCTGTGCTGGGGAGTGTCCTCGGCGGTCCCGTGGGCGCTATCGCCGGTGCGGCCGGCTCACTCATAGCGTCCGCGCTCGGGTGTGAGCCTGACCCCGCGGACGTGCAGCGCACCATAGCACAGAGCCCTGACCTTCTCCTGAAGCTGAAGGATCTGGAGATCCAGCAGCAGGCGCAGCTCCTCCAGTGGCAGAGAGACCAGGTGCAGGCAGAGCTCACCGACAGGATGAGTGCCCGCGACCGTGAGGTAGAGCTTGCCAAGACCGGTCACGGCGCAAGCTGGGCTACGTCCATAGTGGCGTGCATAGTCACCGTGGGCTTCTTTGTCATGCTCTGGGCCGTGCTCCACGGCGGAAAGGCTGAGCTCGGGGACGCAGGGCTGATGCTCCTGGGTACGCTCTCCTCCGCCTTCGGCGCCGTGGTGCAGTACTACCTCGGCAGCTCCCTCGGGAGCGCCAGCAAAGACGCTTACCTGAAAAAAGTGCAGGGGGGTGGCAGGTGATGCACGACCTTTCCGGATGGTGGGAGCTTCTGAAGCTGTGCGCCCTTGGGGCGGCTTTCGGCCTTGTGGGCGGCGTGGTCCGCGTCATGCGGAAGGGCGCCCGTGGCTGGCTCGACCTGCTGACGCAGATAGTCGTGTCAGCTTTCTGCGGCGTGCTGGCTTTCTCGCTCCTCGCGGATGAGGTGCCTGACATAGCTCTGGTGGGGCTGTGCGGGATAGCCGGGAACTCCGGCGGCATGCTGCTGGACGCTCTGCGCTTCCGCCTTATAAAGAGGATGTATGACAGATGAGAGATGAGCATGTACCTACTGAGGAAAACCGGGCGCTCGTCCGCGCCCTGGCTAAGTATGGCGTGAGGCAGCGCGAAATAGCCGTGCAGATAGGGGTAAGTACAGGAACTTTGATCAAGTACTACAGCGCTGAGCTGGATGCCGGCATGGCTGAGGCCGCAGAGGGCCTTGCGAAGACTGCTTACCAGATGGCCATGGATGGCGATGTGCGGATGATGATTTTTCTCCTTAAGACGCGTCTTGGGTACAAAGAGACTACCCGCGTAGAGTGTTCCGGCCCCGATGGTGCGCCGATTAAGACTGAGCAGGCAATCAGGGTTACTTTTGTGCGGCCACATAAGAGGGCTGGGAGACCGAAGAAGTGCACAGAAAAGTAATCCAACGGGTGGACGCCTTCTTCCCTGAGGCCTTCGAGGAGCTCTTCAAGCCGCATCGATACAAGGTCTTCTACGGCGGCCGAGGTGGCGGGAAAAGCCGTGCCTTCGCTTCCGCTCTGCTCATAGAGGGACGCCGCCGGCCTATCCGGTGCCTCTGCGCACGTGAGGTGCAGAACTCGATCCGGGACAGCGTGAAGCGCCTCCTCGACGACGAGATAGAACGCCTCGGGATGGGCGACTTCTATCAGTCTACTGACGGGGAGATACGCGGGCTCAATGGCTCGCTCTTTATCTTTTCGGGCTTAAGGACAAGCCCCGAGCGGATCAAATCCTTCGAGGGCCTGACGCACTGCTGGATCGAGGAGGCAGAGACGGTATCGGAGAAGTCTCTGGACCTGCTTATCCCCACCATGCGCACGGCCGGCTCTGAGATCTGGATCTCCTTCAACCCCAACCGGGTGCATGCTCCTGTCTGGCAGCGCTGGATAGTCCATACGCCGCCGCCCGGCTCGTATGTCCGCAAGGTGACGTGGCGCGACAACCCCTGGTTTCCGGATGTCCTCCGCCAAGAGATGGAGCACTGCCGGAAGACTGACCCGGACAAGTATGACTGCGTATGGGAGGGGAATCCGCTGCTCGTGGCGCAGGGCTCCTACTATGGCAAGATTCTTCAGGAAGCGGAAAGCGCCGGCCGCATCGGCTCGGTGCCGGTAGACCCGACACTGCTTGTGCATACGGCATGGGACCTCGGCATGGCCGACAGTACCGCGATCTGGTTCTTCCAGTGGGTCTCGGACGGGACTTCCCGCGGACAGTACCGATTCATCGACTACTATGAGGCTTCTGGTGAAGGGCTGGCGCACTACGCGGAAGTCCTGGCAAAGAAAGGCTACCGCTACGGGCAGCACATAGCGCCGCATGACATCGCAGTTCGTGAGCTTGGGACAGGCGTTACCCGCCTCGAGACTGCCCGCCGGCTGGGTATCGGCTTCACCGCCGCCCCCCAAATCCCCGTCATGGACGGCATAGAGAGTGTCCGGCAGGTGCTGGCGTCCTCGTATATCGATAAGGACCGATGCGCACAGGGGCTTTCTGCGTTGTGGGGCTATCAGAGAGAGTACGACGAGGAGCACCAGTGCTTTCGCACGCAGCCGCTGCATGACTGGACTTCTCACGGGGCGGACGCCATGAGATACGCGGCCGTCGGTTTTATCCGCACAGACACGGGGGCTATGGAGCCTCTGAGACAGGGGGGTAGGCTGTCGATATGCTGACAGACATACAGGACAAAATCAGGAAGATCATAATCCGGGAAAGCGCCTCCGCTATCGGGGCTCCGGGCGGGCGGCTTTCCGCTGACCGCGCGAAGCTCAAAAAACGCTATCTCGGCTACGGCTATGGCGTTGACGACGACCGCGAGAAGCGCCGTCTCTCCACCTACGTAGACCGTACCGTGATGGAGACGGTAGAGTGGGCCATGCCAGGACTGATGCGTGTCTTCGCAGGTGGGGACGAGATTATCCGTTTCGAGCCGCGCACGCCCGCTCAGGAGCAGGCCGCCGCTGACGCCACACTCTATGTAAATCAGGTGGTTTTTGGGCGCAGCATGTTCCGACTTATCCATGACACGCTCAAGGACGGTCTGTATCAGCGTGTGGGGTGGTGCCTCGCACACGCTCCGCGGGAAGAGCATCAGACGGTTGACCGCTTTGACGGCCTGTCGCCCGATGAGGCGCAGGCCCTGATTGCCGACACGGAAGCCCGTGGCGGCGTGGCTGAGGTGGAGCAGTACCCTGACCCGTCCGTACCGGGCGGTATGGCATGCGCCGTGACCGTGCGCACAAAGACGGTCACGCATGACGTGCGCCTTGACCCCGTACCCTCGGAAAATGTGCTTGTTTCGTCTGAGGCTGAGGACGTGGAGCATGCACGTTTCATTGCACACTGGGAAGTCAGGACGGCCACGCAGCTCATTCAGGAAGGGTACAGCCGGGCCGTGATTGAAGAACTTCCCGTTTACGGCTCCGATGATGATCCCGAAGAGAAGGTGATCGGGCAGGAAGTGAATACCTCCTCCAGCACAGAGGACGACACGGAAGCCGCGGAAAGCCGGCGCTATAAAGTATATGAGGCGTGGCTGGACGTTGATCTGAACGGCGACGGCATGGCGGAGAAGGCTAAGGTCGTATACGTAGGCGATGGCTCGGACACTAAGATCCTTTCCGTGGAAGAGTGGCCGCTGTACCGTGCGCCGCTTTTCGCGGCCTGCTCCGTGCCTATGCCGCATCAGGTGGTGGGGCTCTGCCTCGCTGACCTCGTGAGCGATGTGCAGGACCTGCGCACTGACCTTACCCGCTCCTATCTGGACGCGCTGAGCTTTTCCAACGCCGGTGAACTTGTGGCCGACTACGGCCCAAACCAAACCGGGTGGATAGACATAGACTCTCTTCTCTCCCGTGGGCCGGGCGCTGTGCACCGTGTGCGTGGCGGCGCCTCCATATCTCCGCTCCCCGTGGCTACGTCCGCGTCTGAGGCTGTGCAGGGCCTCCAGCTGACGGATCAGCTTGTGGAGCGGCGATCCGGCGTCACGTCCCGCACACAAAGCCTTGACGCTGATACCCTCCAGAACACGGCCACGGGCGCCTCTATCATGGAAGAGGCCATCAATCAGCGGCTGGAGATGATAGCGCGCGTCTACGCTGAAATGTTCTTTAAGCCTCTTGGCCGGTACGTGCTGAATCTCCTGCACCGTTACCACGACAAAGCCGTGCAGGTGCGTCTTAAGGGCCGCTTCATGGACTTTGACCCGCGGAAATGGGACCCGGATATGGATATATCTGTAGCCGTGGGGCTTGGCACGGGAAGCAGGCAGAAAATGCTTGCCTCGTACCAGCAGATACTCCAGGTGCAGCAGGCCTTTATCGCTCAGCTCGGCGCAAACTCGCCTGTTCATCTCAGCAATATCATCTACACCTGCCATAAAATGGTAGAGGCGGCCGGTCTGGAAGCACCGGAGCGGTTCTTCGGCACGGAAGAAGACGCGAAACGGGCTGAACAGCTTATCCTCCAGCAAAAACAGGCCGGGCAGGGTATGGACCCGCTTACGGCGGCAAAAGTCCAGGTGGAAAAGGTCAAAGCGCAAACCGCGCTCCAGAAAGCCCAGCTCGACATGCAGATCAAGCAGGCACAAGCACAGAATGACGCTTCCGGCAAGGCTGCAAAAGCACAGACGGACGCCTCCGTGCAGGCGGCGAAAGTCCAGGCTAACGCGGCCCTGAAAGCGCAGGAAATGAAGCTGGAAAAACAGCTCGACTACGCCCGCCTTATGCAGGGGCAAAGAGGCCCCGGGCTTACCGACATTAAGGAGGAGTCTGTATGACGGTCACACAGAAAGACAGAGAGAACGCGGAAATGGCGTATCGCATTCTTACGAGCCCCGTTTTTATCGGGGCCATGAAAAAGGTGGAGCACGGCATATGTTCCCGCTGGAAGGGTGAGCAGTCCACCAAAGAGCGTGAAGCCCTGTGGCGTGACCTGCAGGCGCTCCACAGGGTGCAGGCCTGCCTTCTTCAAACGCTTGAGGATGTAGCCTTTTCCACAAAAGACAACGTGTTCCTCAATATGTTGAATAAAATCAGAAAATTATATAGAGGTTAGCTATGCCGGAAGAAGAAAAGAATATCCCTACCACCGGAGCCGAAGAATCCCCCGCGCTGGATAGCGTAGATGACATTGCTTCCGCTCTGGAGCAGGATAACGGCGGCGATACAGCCACCGGAGAAGACGGGCAGGCCCCTGAGAATGGGGAACAGGCGTCCGCAGGTGAAGAACAACATCCTGAAGGTACTGAAGAACAGGCCGGGAATCAGGATGAAGGGGCAGACAATCAGCAGGCTGAACCGGCTGAGGTCCCCATGCCGGAAGGCTTCAGCGCTGATACCTGGGGCAAACTTGCCCCCGATGCCCGCTCGGCCGTGCATGCCATGGCGGAAGCCCATGCACAGGCCATAGCGCAGGAGCGGCAGACCGTCCTTAATGAGCGCGCGGACCGCGACAACCAGATCAACGCCGCGGCAAACCTGCTCGGGCAGGCAAACCAGCTCATAGAGGCAATCGTCAATGCTGAGTACTCCGGCGTTGACTGGCAGGCCCTGAGCGAACAGAACCCGTCGGAGTACATCAGAATGGCGCGGGAAGCACAGAAGAGGACGGACGCTGTGCAGGCGCTCGGCGCCCGTATCAGGCAGACAGCGCAGGCCATAGCCGCCAAACGCGCGCAGGAATATCAGCAGAGCCTCACCGCTGAGTATCAGACCGTTGAGCCAAAAATCCGTGCCCTTATCGGGGACGGCTATGATGGCAAGACGTATACGGCTGAGGTCTACCAGTACATGAAGGACGCGGGAGTGCCGGACAAGGCTATCAACGGCCTTTCCAAGGGGTATGAGCTGGAGCTTGTCACTAAGGCAATGCTCTACGACAAAATGGCCAAAGCCCGCGCTACGGCGGCACAGAAGGTAGCGGAAGCACCCAAGGTGCAGGCTCCCTCCGGAGTGAGGGACGACACCGCTTCTGTCCAGAAACAGGCCTTCGCTCATTTTCACAAAAACCCAAACAGTACAGATGCACTTGCGGCCGCTCTCGCGGCTATGGACTAATAGGAGGATTATATGGCTACAGTGAGCGGACAGATTAAGGATGCCAACGTTAACGGCAAACCCAGAGACCTTTCCAAACTGATTTTTGACGTGTCCCCTACGGACACCCCCTTCCTTACTATGTGCGGGCGCACTACCGCGTCCCAGACACTACATGAATGGCAGACGGACGCCCTGACAGCTCCCGGCGCCAACGCACAGAAAGAAGGTATTGACGTTACCACTTTTGCCGGCTCCAACACGACGGAGCTTAGCAATAAGACCCAGATTCTGATGAAGGCCGTAAGCGTGTCCGGCACTGCACAGGCCGTTGTGCAGAACGGCGTGAGCGGGCAGTACACTCACCAGATGGCCCTTAGGATGAAAGAGATTAAAAAGGATCTGGAATTCGCTCTGCTGAGCAATCAGCTTTCCGCCGGAGAGAGCACAAGTGGCAGGGTGATGACGGGCCTTCCCTGCTGGCTTACCACCAACTTTGCGGGCGGCGCTTCCGGCACGGCCGCTACTTCTTCCTCTGCCTGCACGGCCGGTACGGCCCGTGTGCCGACTGAGGCCCTGCTGAAGGCTCTGCTTACCAGCATTTATAATTCTGGTGGAAATCCCAAAACTATTATGATGGCACCTGACATCAGGGTTAAAATGTCTGAGGTGCTGACCGGCGGAAGCACCAAGATGGAAAAGGCGGAAATGAAAAAGGCTACGGCCGTTATCGACGTCTACGTTTCCGATTTTGGCGCCCTGAAGCTCGTGCCGAACAGGGTTCAGGCCTATGTGACTTACTCCAAGGGCTGCGCTTTCGTTCTCGACCCTGAGTACTGGAAGGTGGCCTTCCTGCGCCCGTTCCAGGAACAGCGCCTCGCCGTAACCGGCGATTCCGAAAAGGGCTTTATCGTGGCTGAAGCTACGCTTGAGGCACGCAACGAAGCCTCTTCCGGCGTCCTTGCTGACCTGAAGGCCGCCTAGCTTTTGCGGGGCCTGCCTTCGGGCGGGCCCTTTCTGGAGGATACATGAGCGTCAATCTTCAGCAGGGGAAAGCCGGGCAGATCCTTGAACACCGCGATGACGGCGTGACGGATTATGTGACAGAAGACTTCCGCCTTTTCCGTGAGCAGGACGTCACGGACATTCTGCGGCTGAATAAGGCCGCCCGTGACCGTGACCGGTTTCAGGGGTTCAGGATCGCGCCTACGTTCCGCAAGGTGGCAAGCATCCCCGTGGCCGCCGTGGACATTGCCAGGGCACAGGGGCTCGACATTCTCAATAATCCCGATGACATGCGGAAGTTCCTGAATGACCCGATGAACCGGGCGTTCCGCACCACAAATGAGGTGGTGTAATGGCTGACCTCACGACTTATGAGGGTCTGAAAGCGGCTATAGCTGACTACCTGGGGCGGGAAGATCTCACGGAGCGTATCCCTGTTTTTATCCGTATGTGGGAGCAGCGCGGCAACAGGACCCTGCGCCTGCGCGCTATGGAGCACAGGGCGCACGCCTCCCTGCCTAAGGGGCAGGGGCAGATGCCGCTTCCGATGAAACGCATTGCCGGACAGTGGGACGTCTTTCTTGAAATGCGGGATATTGTCTGGACGCCTTCAGACGGAAACGGAAGCGTCAATCTGTGGTACGCTTCCCCGGATGAGTATGCCGTGCTTCTGGAGCGGACGGGAAAGCCTTACAGCTTCACCATTGAAGCCAATGACCTTTTCCTGCTGCCTACGCCTGATGAGGCGGGGAAACTCCAGCTGACCTACTACGCAGAGATACCGCCTCTCGGGGACGAACAGCCTGACAATGAGATCCTTCTGAGGCACCCTGACCTGTATCTCTACGGCTCCCTCGTGGAGTCGGCGGTCTTCACCAGAGGGAGCGTCCCGCTCGACATGTGGGCGCAGTACTATCGGCAGGCGGTAGCGGACATCAGCCAGCAGGAAACGCAGGCGAGATACCCGAAGAACATCAGCATGCGGCCCATGAGGAGGATTTAGATGAGCCTTACAAATTATGGCGAAACCTACGTGCTCGGCTTGGTTAAGGCCGCGAAAACCTACTACCTCGGCGTACTGACGGCCCAGCCTTCAGACAGTTCAGCCGGAACGGAAGTGTCCGGTGGAGCGTATGCCAGGCAGGCGATCACGTTTGCGTCGCCGGTATCCGGCGATCCTTCCAGCATGACCAATGCCGCCGCAATAGAATTTCCCACAGCTACGGCAGGATGGGGAACCGTGGTCGCGTGGGGCGTGTATGACGCCGCTACGGGCGGAAACCTCGTGTGGTACGGCGCCCTGTCCACGGCTAAAGAGCTGTCCGCGAACGATACAATTATTGTCCACGCCGGCGACCTGAAACTTACTCTTGACTAATGCGCGACTTCACCCTCGAAGACTTTGACCGCCATTTCGGCGCCGACATAGACGGCATGGGGACCGTCTCTCTGGATGCCCCCTATATCGCCGGAGATGACGCTGTATTCAATGCCGTGTCGGGGGAAAATGAAAGGCTTGTCCGCGCAAGACGTTATAGCCCAACGGGCCATGCACAGACTGACGGCACGTTCTTCACCCGCAGGGCATGGGTGCCGGGAGATGCCATTGTACCGTGCGCTATTCTGTCAGGCGGCGGCCTCACCTACAGGCGCGGGGCCGTGTACACGGCGGCGGCTGGTGCCGCAAGCGGCGAATCCTTCAGCTATATCAGAGTGCGTTTTTTTGCCTGCCCTGATGACTGGGGAACGGGGCAGCAGTTGCGCTTTACCTTCCGCGGCTGGGCATGGTCTCCGGAAGACCGCGTTACGGGTGTGTGGACTGAAGATGAGCGCCCCAACGGCGTATGGGTGCGCACCGGCACATTTTCGCAGCAGACGGGGGGGGGTATTGAGTGAGTAATCAGGCTAAAAAGGTTCTCCTGCAATTCGGGGCATGGGAGCCGGACGATGTACTTCTCAATGGGCAGCAGGCGCCGGAAGCCCGCAATGTCATCCCGGGCAAGCGCGGCTACAGGTATATGCCGGGTGTGTCCCGCCTCTCTTTTCCCCAGCTGCCGGGCGGGCGGTGCCTCGCGGCCTGCACGCTCCGCGATGTCAACGGCGATCTGCTCACGCTCGCCGCTTCTTCCTCCGGCCCCGTGTACGCCCTGCAGGGCGGCGAATGGGTAGCCAAGCTCACAGACGAGACAGTAAGCACCAACCGCGTTTTCGCGAACTGGGGGCCGTCTCTATATATGCTCTACGGGACGAGCCTGTATAAATCCACCGTCTCGGGCGGGTTCGGTGATTTTTCCGCTGTCTCGGACGCGCCTACCGCCCAATGCATGGCGATTGTGAAGGAGTTCCTTGTTCTCGGGGATCTGACTGGGAACAGGCAGCGTATCCGCTGGTCGGCTATGGATGACCCTGACACGTGGCCGGAGCCTGGCACGGATGACGCCGCAGCGAAGCAGTCAGACTACCAGCATTTCCCAGAGGGCGGCCGCGTTATGGCCGTCATGGGCGCCGTGGGGCAGACTGACGGAGTTGTATTCCTGGAGCGGAGCGTTCAGCGGATGACCTACGTTGGGCCGCCCTACATTTTCAATTTCCACCAGATAGACGCCGTGCGCGGCCTGCTCGCGCCCAAGAGCCCCGTTAATTTTGGCGGCGGGTGTATTTATCTGTCAGATGATGGCTGGTACATCACTGATGGGTCTTCCACTAAAGCCCTCGGGATTGAGCGCATCGATACGTGGTTCTTTTCGCAGGTTGAACATACGCGGATTCCCGAAATCACCGGCTGGCATGACCCCGTAAACCGTATCTGCATCTGGGCTTTCCCCTCCAAAGTGGCGGAAGCCGGCGTATTGGACAGAGTACTTATCTATTCCTACGACCTCGATAAGTGGTCATACGGCATTCTTTCCGTGCAGACGCTCTTCGGGGATTACGCCCGCGGCGAAACGCTCGATGACCTCGATAAGTACGGCACACTGGACGCGCTTCCCTTTGGTTCGCTGGACGTACCGGCATTCATGACAGGCCGTTCCCTGATGGGCTGTTTTGATTCCGAAGGATACATGGGCGTTCTAAACGGGAAGCCGCTAGAGGCTGTCATAGAGACGCAGGAAATAGGCGGAGACCGTATGATGGTTCACGGCCTGCGTCCGCTTGTGGACCGCGGGGACGCAAAAGCGCTCCCCATATACAGGACGAGACAGCAGGAACAGCCGAAATACGGGCCGCTCCGCTCACAGAGCAGGGACGGCGTATGCTACCAGCATATCAGCACGAACTATCTGTCAGCCCGTGTCGTGATACCTGGCGGCGGTACGGCATGGCGTGACGCTCACGGGGTAGAGGCCCTGATTGAGCCTGAAGGGGGTATGTAATGGCGCGGCAGGTCGCGATTTATCCCAAGGCGACGCCCGAACAGATGACGGCTTTAGCCCTCGCGGTGAACGGCGCTATCGCGGGCGAAACACTGAATACAGGAATGTTTCAGGCCGCAGCGGGAAAGAAGACTGTGCAGGATCCGCGGTGCCGCGCTGGGCGTGTGGCAATGCTCGTCCCGCTCAACGAGGACGCGGCGGAGATGACATGGTACCTTTCGGCTATGACGAAGGGGTCAATGAGTTTCACAATCGCAGGGACGGGAGTCGGTCTCTGGGCATGGCTGATTTTCGGAAGCTAGAGGAGGCAGAAGATGCTTACAGCGAATAACCCTTTCTATAGGACAAACGGGAGGCAGCAGCAGCAGGTTGGCGCCGCACAAACGGGGCAGTATTCCAGCCCCGCGGGGACGGTTACGCCCCCTGTTACGCAGCAGGGCGGCGGAGCCGGCTTTCAGCAGATGCAGGCGCCCGGTATGGCCGCGCAGCAGGGCAGCGGACTGAATGGCGTTATGGGCACGGTGGGGAGCCTCGGCGGGCTTCTCGGCATGATGAACGGGAACGGGAAACTTACCTCCGGCCAAAGTCAGGTACTCGGCAATGCCGGCATGGGCGGCGCTGTAGGTTCTCTTTTCGGTCCCACGGGCGCCGCTGTAGGCGCCGGCATGGGCGCTATTAACGGTCTTCTTGGAGGTCTGTTCTAATGGCGGGTTCCGGGTTTTCCAGAAACAATACGCCGCAGTTTGGCGGACTTTACAAATCTCCGGCGGGCAAAACTACCGCGGCCGCAGGCGCTGGCGGTGCTATCCCCCGCGTACAGGCCCCGGCTGTGTCCGTCCCCAACGACCCGCCCGTTGACCTTGCGGGCCTCGGGGGGCTCCTCTATTTCATGGGACAGGGGACGCCGGCGTATATGAGTGTGAGCGTTCCCGACCCACAGTATCAGCGGCAGGGGACGGCACAGCAGGCCACTGAAGGCGCTGCGCAGATGACGCCGGAAGATAAGGCGGCCATGGAGCGATCCGGCCTTCGTCCTGAATACGGGCTCCACCTGAACAGGACGTTGTACATGCCTTACACGGGGGAAGCTGTGCCGCCCGGCACAAACCCCACGTACTATGATCGTAACGGGGACACGATGCCCGGTCCTGATGCCGGATGGCTTGAGCGGGCAAAATACAATCTCGGGAAGTGGTTCTAATGGGGCTTAGGTACACATTTATTGATGACATGAGCAATCGGGGGCTTGCCTGCTTCTGGAAGCTGGCTACAGACAGCGGCAGGCTCCCGCAGTTCTTCTATGACCGGCCTAATGTTTCTCTGCCGGACTTCATCCGCTGGTGCCGGAACGGCAGCAATCTGCCGTACTTCATCAGCCTTGGCGATGAAATGCTCGCGATGTGCGCGTTAAACAGCCTGCACGGGAAAACAGCATGGGGGCACTTTTGCGTCCTCCCCTGCGGAGTGAGACGCTACGAGGGAATGCCGCTCCAGATCGCTGTGTGTGTAGGAATGCTCGCCCAATGGCTCTATGCCAGGGACGGCGACGCCTACGCTCTTGACCGTGTACTCGGAAGCACGCCTGCAGCCAACCGTCCGGCCCTGAAAGCTGCCCACCTCATGGGCGGTCATGATGTGGCGGTTGTGCCCGGTTCGTGCTACATCTACAGCAGGCGTCAAAATATTGACGGTATAGTGACAGAGCATACAAGACTGACGGTTCCGGTGTCGGGGCTGGATTTATAAAACGGAGGTGTCACCATGGGAGGTGGCGGCGGCGGGAAAGGCGGTGGTGGAGAATCCACTACCACCAGCAGTGCGGCTCCTTGGGGGGCCCAAATCCCCTATCTTATCGGGGGCAAAAATTCTCAGGGTGTAGAGGTCAAAGGCGTCTTCCCCGAAGCGGCACGGCTTTATGAATCGGGCGGCCTCGCTGGGGAGTATTATCCCGGCCAGACGGTAGCCGATGAATCGGGGTACACGACTACCGCCCGCAACATGATTAACGCCCGCGCGACGGGCGGCGATGCGAATATAGATAACGCGGCGTCCAGTATGGCTAACATACTGAGCGGCTCGGCTATGGCGAATAATACGGGCCTGAACGCGCTTAACCAGTACGCGCAGTCCACGAACCCGTATATCGATAGCCTGTACAACCATGCGGCTGACAAGGCGAACGCCACAATCAACGGCAATTTTTCTCAGGCCGGCCGCTATGGGAGCGGTGCGCAGGCGAACGCTATTGCGGATGCCGACCAAAACCTGGCTAACGGGATGTACAGCAACGCGTACAATCAGGCCGTGAGCGCGGCGGGTAATGCCGCGAACGCCTACAATCAGGGCGTGAACTCCCAGATTGCCGCGGCAAGCCCCGCGCAGGCCCTGAGCAATCAGGCCTATACGGACGCCTCGCAGCTCGCTCAGGCCGGCTCTTCCCTCGACGACTACAACCAGAGCAGAGTTGACGCTGACGTTGACCGCTGGAACTACAATCAGCAGAAAGACATGCTCGCGTTGCAGAACTATCTTAATTTGGTCGGCGGCTCCT